>ERZ772861.2048-NODE-2048-length-14512-cov-4.076503_pt1 | contig 14512 bp, 10 predicted proteins | sample MGYA00512135_ERZ772861 | MGnify/ENA primary metagenome ERZ772861 (study PRJEB29015, sample SAMEA2737700) | human gut metagenome | biome: human gut; feature: human-associated habitat; material: faeces | place: China | collected 2012 ...
CGGCATGCGCGTCTGGCTGATCAAGCCCGCGGCCGACGAGCGCGACGGCGCGATCATTCTGCGCAGCCGCGTCGGTCTGGAGGCCCCTGCCGAGGTCGTTCCGCCGCACAGCGACATTTACGAGCTCTACCGCAGCCGCGAAAAGACGGATGTCATCATCGTCGACGAGTGCCAGTTCCTGACGCCCGCGCAGATCGATCAGCTCCGCGACATCGTGGATGTAGAGAACATCCCGGTGCTGTGCTTCGGCCTGCGCACGGATTTCCAGTGCAAGCTGTTTGACGGAAGCCGAAGGCTGTTCGAGGTGGCGGACACCATCACGGAGATCAAGGCCATCTGCGACTGCGGGGCCAAGGCCACGGTCAATGCCCGGCTGGACAGCGAGGGCTGCATCGTCACCGAGGGCGCTCAGCTCCTGCTCGGCGGCAACGACCGTTATCTTGCCATGTGCCACAAGTGCTGGATCCGCAACATCCGCGAGCACCGCAAAGTAAAGAACCGCTGAATTTTGAAAGGAGATCCTGTTATGAATTATCCGACTCCCCATATCAACGCCACGCCCGACGATTTCGGCCAGACCGTCCTGATGCCGGGCGATCCGCTCCGCTCGAAGTACATCGCCGAGCATTTCCTGGAGAACGCCCGCCTCGTGAACAACGTCCGCGGCGTGCAGGGCTACACGGGCACCTATCACGGCGTGAAGGTCTCCGTCATGGCCTCCGGCATGGGCATGCCTGCCATCGGCATTTATTCCCATGAGCTTTACAATGGCTACGGCGTGGAGAACATTATCCGGGTAGGCTCCGCCGGGGCCATCCAGGAGAACATCCACCTGTATGACCTGGTCATCGCCCAGGGAGCCTGCACCGATTCCAACTGGGCCAGCCAGTACCATCTGCCCGGCACCTTCGCCCCCATTGGCTCCTGGGAGCTGATCACCGAGGCTGTGAAAGCCGCCGAAAATAACGGAGCCCGGTACCATGTGGGCAACGTGAACTCCTCCGATACCTTCTACGGGGACCACGAAGGTGTGCCCGAGGGGCTGGACAGCGTTTACGGCCTGAAGAAAATGGGCGTTATGGCATTGGAGATGGAGGCTGCCGCCCTGTACATGAACGCCGCCCGCTACGGCAAGCGGGCCCTGTGCATCTGCACGATTTCCGACCACATTTTGACCGGCGAACTGACTACCTCCGAGGAGCGGCAGAATTCCTTCACCACCATGATGAAGGTTGCCCTGGATGTGGCCGTTGCCATGGAGAAAAAGTAATATGGAGCGTGTATTTCTGATCGTTCTGGATTCCTGTGGTGTTGGTGAGCTGCCGGATGCCCCCAAGTTTGGGGACTACGGCGTCAACACCCTGCGCTCCTGCGCAGGCTCTAAAAAGTTTTCCGTGCCCAATCTGTTGAAGGCTGGGCTTGGCAACATCGATGGGGTGGATTTCCTCCCCAAGGAACCTCACCCCAATGGGGCCGTTTGCAAGCTGGCGGAGGCCTCTATGGGCAAGGACACCACCATCGGCCACTGGGAGATTGCCGGTGTGGTTTCTCCCAAGCCCATGCCCACCTATCCCCAGGGCTTCCCTCAGGAGGTTCTGGAGGAATTTGAGAAGGCTACGGGCCGGGGGGTCCTGTGCAACAAGCCCTACTCCGGCACCGCGGTGATCCATGACTACGGCATGGAGCAGAAGGAAACGGGCAAATGGATCGTTTACACTTCCGCCGACTCCGTCTTCCAGGTGGCGGCAAACGAGCAGTGGATCCCGCTGGAGGAGCTGTATGAGGGCTGCCGAAAGGCGAGAGCCATCCTCCAGGGTGACCATGGCGTGGGCCGGGTCATTGCCCGCCCCTACGTAGGCGACAGCCCCGAGACCTTCCAGCGGACCTCCAACCGGCACGACTTCTCCCTGGAGCCTCCCAAGGAAACCATGATGGATGCCGTGAAAAAGGCTGGGCTGGACAGCCTGGCTGTGGGCAAGATCTTCGACATTTTTGCCGGACGGGGTACCACGGACCATGTGTACAACAAGAGCAATGCCGATGGAATGGACCACACCATGGACTACGCCAAGAGGGACTTCCATGGCCTGTGCTTTACGAATCTGGTGGACTTTGACATGCTCTACGGCCACCGCCGGGACATTGACGGCTACGCAAATGCCTTAACGGAGTTCGACAGCTGGCTGGGAGAATTCCAGAAGGTCCTGGGCCCGGAGGATATCGTCATGATCACCGCCGACCATGGCTGTGACCCGGCCTACACGGCGACTACGGATCATACCCGGGAATACATCCCCTTTGTGGCCATCGGCCAGAAGGTGAAGCCCGGCAACCTGGGCACCCGGAAAACCTTCGCGGACATCGCCGCCACGGTGACGGAGCTGCTGGGAGTTCCCTACGCATCGGACGGTGAGAGCTTCGCCAAGGAGCTGGTGGAGGAATGACCATGGAACCCAAAGAACTGATCGCCCGGGCCATTGCCGCCATGGACAGAGCCTATGTGCCCTACTCCGGCTACCGGGTGGGGGCGGCGCTGCTGTGCGCCGACGGCAAGGTCTACGAGGGCTGCAATATTGAAAACGGTTCCTACGGAGCCACCAACTGCGCCGAGCGCACCGCCTTCTTCCGGGCCGTCTTCGACGGGGAGCGGGAGTTCACCGCCATCGCTGTCTGCGGCGGCAAGGACGGCATCATCCGGGACTACTTCCCGCCCTGCGGCATCTGCCGCCAGGTCATGCGGGAATTCTGCGAGGATGACTTCAGGATCTACATGGTGGGCAAGGACGGTGTCTACCTGGAGCGGACACTCAACGAGATTTTGCCGGACAGTTTTCGGCCGAAGGATCATATGCAGGAGTAAAAAGCCGGGATTCTGAAAAAAAGAATAACGGAGCTCCGAAAAACAGTTGATTTTTTGGGCAGAATGTGCGACAATAGAAGAACAGGGGAGACCCTGGATAAATGAACATATGGAGGAAATATGTTATGAAAAAGATTCTCGCTCTGCTTCTGGCAGCTGTGATGGTCGTTGGCATGGCCGCCTGCGGCGGCAGCAGCGCTCCTGCCGCTACCGAAGCACCCGCAGCCGAAGGCGGCAACGCTGAGGCTCCCGCCGCTGCCGCTTCCGCGGATGACATCCCCGATGAGATGACCTCCGCCGACGGCAAGTACCAGGTGGCTTTCGTCACCGACGTGGGCACCCTGAAGGACAAGTCCTTCAACCAGGGCACCTACGACGGCGTGAAGCTCTACGCCAGTGCCAATGGCAAGGCCTACAAGTACTATCAGCCCGCCAACGGCAGCAACGCTACCGATGACGACCGGATCGATGCCGCTACCCTGGCCTGTGAGAACGGCGCCGAGGTGGTTGTGGCCGCCGGTTTCATGCAGGAAGCCGCTCTGAGAGCCGCCGCTACCAAGTACCCCGATGTCCACTTCATTTTTATCGACGGCTACCCTGTAACGGAGAAGCCGGGTGAAGGCGAAGTTCTGAAGAACGTGGCCGGTATTGCCTTCGATGAGCAGCAGTCCGGTTACCTGGCCGGTTACGCCGCCGTTATGGAAGGCTACACCAAGCTGGGCTTCACCGGCGGCGGCGGCGGAACCAACCCCGCCTGTGTCCGTTTCGGCTACGGCTTTGTCCAGGGTGCTGACGCGGCTGCCGCTGCCAAGGGCGCTAAGGTCGAGATGAACTACTCCTGGCAGTATGGCTCCACCTTCTCCGCTTCCAACGAGCTGCAGACCATGGCTACCGGCTGGTACAACAACGGCACCGAGGCGATCTTCTGCTGCGGTGGCGGCATGTTCTCCTCTGTGGTGGCTGCTGCCGGTGCGGAAGACGGCAAGGTCATCGGCGTTGACGTAGACCAGTCCTTCGAGGCTCCCAACCTGGTTATCACCTCTGCCACCAAGGGCCTGGCTGACGCTACCGCTTGGGCCATCGGCCAGCACTACGATGGCAACTGGGATGCCATCGGCGGTACTTCCACCTCTCTGGGCGCCAAGGACAACGCTGTGGGCCTGCCTACCGCTACCTGGTCCCTGCAGAATTGGAGCGTTGACGAGTACAATGCTCTGCTGGCCGACATCGCTGCCGGTAAGGTGGAGATCTCTTCCGAGCTGGTCGCCGAGCCCGCCAGCACTGCCAACGTGACCGTGAACATGGTCAAGTAAGATGTTTTTTGAACAGGGGAAGGCTTCGGCCTTCCTCTTTTTGCGTCCCGTGGAAAATCCCACAAAAATAATGTTGTAATTTGCCGTCCGGAATGTTACAATAGTTGTGACATTTGTGTTAACCACACAGGAAGGAGGGCAACAGATTATGGAGTCCCAATACATAATCGAAATGCTCAACATCAGGAAGGAGTTCCCCGGCATCGTGGCCAACGACGACATCACGCTGCAGCTGCGCCGGGGAGAGATCCACGCCCTGCTGGGTGAAAACGGCGCCGGTAAGTCTACCCTTATGAGCGTCCTCTTCGGCCTTTACCAGCCGGAGGCAGGCGTGATCAAGAAGAACGGCCAGGTCGTTCACATCAACAACCCCAACGATGCTACGGCCCTGAACATCGGCATGGTCCATCAGCACTTCAAGCTGGTGGATGTGTTTACGGTGCTGGACAACATTATTCTGGGCGCGGAGGATACCAAGCTGGGCTTTCTCCAGAAGAAGGAGGCCCGCCGGAAGGTCCAGGAGCTGTCGGATAAGTATAAACTCCATGTGGACCTGGACGCCAAGGTGGAGGACATCACCGTTGGTATGCAGCAGCGGACCGAAATACTGAAGATGCTCTACCGGGACAATGAGATCCTGATTTTCGACGAGCCCACCGCCGTGCTGACCCCCCAGGAAATCGATGAGCTCATGGAGATCATGCGGGGCTTTGCCAAGGAGGGGAAATCCATCCTCTTCATCACCCACAAGCTCAATGAGATCATGGCTGTGGCAGACCGGTGTACCGTCCTGCGGAAGGGCAAGTGTATCGGCACCGTCAACATCAAGGACACCAACAAGCAGGAGCTGTCCAACATGATGGTGGGCCGCCCGGTACAGCTGGAGGTCCAGAAGGCTCCGGCCAAGCCTGGCGAGGTGATCCTGGATGTGGAGGATATGACCGTGCCCTCCAAGCTCCACAAAAACAACGCCGTAAAGGATGTGTCCTTCCAGGTCCGTTCCGGAGAGATCGTCTGCATCGCCGGTATCGACGGCAACGGCCAGACGGAGCTCATCTACGGCCTCTCCGGACTGGAGAAGATCTCCGGCGGTAAGATTACCCTCTGCGGCAAGGACATTACCCATCTGTCCGTTCGAAAGCGCAGCGAGGCGGGCATGAGCCACATTCCCGAGGACCGGCACAAGCATGGCCTGGTGCTGGATGACACGCTGGAGAATAACATCGTCCTCCAGCGCTATCGGGAGCCTCAGTTCCAGCACGGCGGCTTTATCCAGAAGGACGCGGTGCGGGCCTACGCCGAAAAGATCATTGAGCAGTACGATGTCCGTTCCGGACAGGGTCCCGTGACCGTTGCCCGGAGCATGTCCGGCGGCAACCAGCAGAAGGCCATCATTGGCCGGGAAATCGACCGGGATAATCCCTTCCTCATTGCCGTGCAGCCTACCCGGGGCCTGGATGTAGGTGCCATCGAGTATATCCACGGCCAGCTGGTTGCCCAGCGGGACGCCGGGAAGGCGGTGCTGCTGGTTTCCCTGGAGCTGGATGAGGTCATGAATCTGGCGGACCGGATCCTCGTCATGTACGAGGGCGAGATCGTTGGTGAGCTGGACCCGAAGCAGACCAACGTCCAGGAGCTGGGCCTGTATATGTCCGGCGCAAAACGCAATACGAAAGGAGGAGCGCAGGCATGAAAAACAGCTTGGCAAACCTCTATGAAAAGGAAGCCACCAGAAAGGTGCTTGCTTCTCTGATCTCTATCCTCATTGGCCTGCTGGTAGGCACAGTGGTGGTCACCATTGTGGGCCTGACCAAGAAGACCATCGGCCTGTCCGGCATGTGGGACGGCATCCGGATCGTCTTTGTGGGCATTTTCTGCAAGGGCCGTGACGCTGCCGGTGCCCTGGAGTGGGGCTTCAACGGCCGGACCCTGGGCAATATGTTCTTCCGGGCCACTCCCATTATCATGACTGGCCTCTCCGTAGCCGTGGCCTACAAAACCGGGCTCTTCAACATCGGTGCGCCGGGGCAGTATCTGATGGGCACCATGGCATCTCTGATGATCGCTCTGGGCATTCCCAGCAGCGCCATGCCCACGGGGCTCATCTGGGTCCTGGCTTTTGTAGGCGGCATTCTGGCAGGTGCCCTGTGGGGTGCGGTCCCCGGGGCGCTGAAAGCCTTCCTGAATATCAACGAGGTCCTGGCCTGCATCATGACCAACTGGCTGGCGGCCAATATTGTCACCTGGGCCTTCGATATGTCCAACTTCAAAAACGTTACCGAGGGCACCAAAACTGCCTATGTCTACAAGACCACCTTCAACGGTGTGGCAACCCCCAAGCTGGGCCTGGACAAGCTGTTCCCCAACTCCCAGGTCAACGCGGGCATCCTCATTGCCATTGTCTTCGCCGTAGCGATGTATATCTTCATCAATAAGACCACCTTGGGCTATGAGCTGAAGGCCTGCGGCTCCAACCGGCACGCCGCCCGGTACGCCGGAATCAACGACAGGCGGAACATCGTTTTGTCTATGGCCATTGCCGGAGGATTGGCCGGTGCGGGCGCCGCCCTCTACTGGCTCTCCGGCAATACGGAGTTCTATTGGTCCACCTATCAGAGCCTCCCCGGGGAGGGCTTCAACGGCATTCCCGTGGCCCTGCTGGCCATCAATAATCCCATCGGGGTTGTCTTCACCGGCATTTTCATGGCCATGCTGAAAATCGTAGGCCAGAATCTCACGGGCTACACCGCCTATAACGAGTATATCACCGATGTGATCATCGGCGTCATTGTCTACCTCAGCGCCTTCTCTCTGGTCATCCGTATGTGGCTGGAAGGAAAGAAGAAAAAGGAAAATCCCGCCAATGACGCAAACGCTGAGAAAGGAGGGGCCAAGAAATGACATTCATCATTCAGCAGACTCTGCTTTACGCGGTTCCTCTGATGATCGTGGCCCTGGCCGGTGTGTTCGCCGAGCGCAGCGGCATCATCAACCTGGCGCTGGAAGGCATCATGATTTTTGGCGCGTTTATCGGTGTCCTCTTCGTCCGCTCCATGCAGGACCTGGATGTGTTCGTGAACGCTGCCCGGCAGGGGTCATGGCTGACGCTGCAAGGCCTGGAGATCCTGGCTATGCTTGTGTCCGCCGCCTTGGGTGCTCTCTTCAGCCTGCTGCTGAGCTTCGCCTCCATCAATCTGAAGGCGGACCAGACCATCGGCGGCACGGCCCTGAACCTGATGGCCCCCGCCATGGTGCTGTTCCTCATCCGGATCATCGACGGCCAGAATATCCTGGATATGAAGACCGGCGATTCCGCCACCTGGTTTATGCTGAAAAAGTCCACCTTCGGCATTCCCAAGAGCCAGAATATCGGCTTTTTGGGAGAGACCTTCCTGAATAAGGTGTATCTTGCTACCTACATCTGCATCCTGCTCTTCATTATTATGTCCATCCTGCTGTATAAGACCCGCTTCGGTCTGCGGCTTCGGGCCTGCGGCGAGAATCCTCAGGCGGCAGACAGCTTGGGCATCAATGTCTACAAGATGCGCTATGCCGGCACCACCATTTCCGGCGCTCTGGCGGGTATGGGCGGCTTTGTCTACGCCCTGACCACCACCAACTGCACCAGCAACGGCGATGTGGCGGGCTTTGGCTTCCTGGCTCTGGCCGTCATGATCTTTGGCAACTGGAAGCCGCTGAACATTGCCGGGGCCTCCCTGCTGTTTGGCCTCTTCAAGTGCATTGCCGCTGCCTATTCCAGCATCGACATCAACGGAGACGGCGTGTATATGCTGGCAGAGATCGGCATTTCCTCCCACCTGTACCGGATGCTCCCGTACCTGGTGACCCTGGTTGTGTTGGCCTTCACCTCCAAGAAATCCCGGGCCCCCAAGGCCGAGGGTATCCCTTACGATAAGGGAAGCAGATGAGTTTGTTTGTGTTCCCCCAGCCCTTCGGCTGGGGGTTTTTGGCCACCTGCACTCCATTCCGTATTATATAGGTGTAAGGACCTTACACAAACAAAGGAGTGATCCCATGGAGGATACGGAAATCGTCAATCTGTTCTTTGCCCGGTCCGAGGGAGCCATCGCGGAAACCCAGCGGAAATACGATGGGTACCTCAGGACCATCGCCTCCCGGCTGCTGCCGAAGGATGAGGACGCGGAGGAAATTCTCAACGATGTGTACCTGACGGCCTGGAATACCATTCCGCCGAAGAAGCCGGAAATTCTCAAGTTTTACCTTTCCCGGGTAGTCCGAAACCTGTGCTTTAAGCGGCTGGAATATCTGACCGCCGGAAAGCGGGACTGCGGCGGCGAGGCCCTGCTCTCCGAACTGGAGGACTGCATCCCGGATGACCGTTTGGGGCCGGAGCAGGCCCTGGAGGCCAAAATCCTGGGGCAGTGTCTCAACCGCTTCCTGGCGGGACTCGGCGAAAAGGATGCCGCGCTCTTCGTCTCCCGGTACTATTACGGGATGAATGCCAGAGAGCTGGCCCAGAAGTACGGCAGCACGGTGCGGAGCGTCAAGTACCGGCTGGAAAAGCTGCGGGGGGAGCTGCGGCAGCAGCTCAGCAAGGAGGGAATTATGGTATGAAAGCGAAAGACCTGAACCAGGCAATGGAATATATTGACGACAAGTATCTGGCCTTGGCGGAAAAACCCAACAAGGAGTGTCAAAAAATGTCCAAAAAGAAAGTGTTTCGCCTTATTCTGGTGGCGGCAGTCATCGCCATGCTGTCGGCCACGGCTTACGCCACGGATTTTTTCCGGGGCTACAGCCTGACAAGTTCCGGTTCTCGGGTGTTCGAGAGCTATTCCGACATGGAGAAGATCCGGAAGCTCTCCGGCCTCAAGATCGATCCGCCGGAAGAATTTTCCAACGGTTATACCTTCCAAGATGCCGATGTAGCTACGGTAGAGGCTACGGACGACAACGGGGAAAGGGCCTTTACCTATGCCGATGTGTCCCTTTGCTATCGCAATGGGACGGGAGGAGAGGTGTATATCTCTGCCAGTGCCCAGCGGGAAGAGCTGCAGCCGGACCCCAGACCTGCTGCCGAGGTACGTGCCATTGGGAGTGCCACCGTTACCTGCTACCGGGACAACTATCTGCTGGTCCCCGGGGACTATCAGCTCAGCGCCGAGGAGGAGGCTTGGGGGAACATTCCTGGCAACTACATTTCCTATGGTGCCGATCAGGTGGAGCGCAATACGGTGACCTTCCTCCGATGGAACCAGAATGGCATTACTTACATCATCATGGACCTTTCCGGAGCGGAAGATACAAATGCCCTGTTTGCCATTGCGGAAGAACTCATAAATCGATAAAAAAAGATTGACTTTGGGCCTGCCTATGGTATAATCAACCTAGGTAGGCCCAATTTTTTGGCCTACGGAACAACATAAGCTGCATGGCGTCACCCACCCGGGCTGCCTCCTTTTGGGCAGGTGCGGTGATTAGGAAATCCGGTCCAAGTCCGGAGCATACCCCGTTGCTGTAGGTGTTGAGTCTGTGCCCTTTCGGAGCGATCCGGTCACTGGGAAACTGGGAAGGCGAGGCACAGGCGCTGGCGAAACCCGCCTGAAAACACGAGCCAGAATGTCGGCCATGATCGAGCCCCTAGGGCACCGTGGCTGCGGTGAGGGACGGGAGTATAGGGATAGCGAGAAGTTCGGTCGCGTCGGCTTTTGCCGGCGCTTTTTTTGTAGTGAGGGAAGCATATGAAGAGACTTTTGAGCTTTATCATGGCGGTGCTGCTGGTGCTCGGCGCATTGCCTGTTTCGGCAGAACCCATGGAAAAGGAGCTGCCGGTAGAGGAACTGGTAGAGGAGGAGCTGGCAGAGGAAGAACTGACAGAAGAGCCCGCCCGGCTGGCAAAGCTGTGCTTCCGGGAGGAAAGAAAGGCGACTTCTGCGGAAAGACCGCTGGATCCGGAGTTTTCGCCGGAGGAGACGGACTATACTCTGATTATGAAGGACTATGAGGGGACCAGCGATCTGTTTGTCTTTGCGACCTTGGCGGAGGATGCCCCAAGAGGTACCGTCATCGAGGCCAGGTGGAGGGAAGGAGACCAGAAGATCACCTCCGGGTCCCCCAATGGCAAGAACTTCCCCGACATTATCCAGAAAGACAGCCTGGAGGGGAACACCCTCTCCATCTGCTTAGGCCCTGAGGGACAAACGGAGGAAACTTACCGGGTGAATATTCTCCGGCAGGCCACCCTGAAGAGCCTGTCTCTTCAGGACCAGGATGGAACGGACTTGAGTCTGAACTTCCAGCGGGACACCTTGGAATACACCGTCGAGAACCCGGTGGGGGATGGAAGCCTGCGCCTGACTGCCAAGCCTACGGTTTCTGATGCGGCACTGACGCTGGACGGCGAGGCGATTACCGCCGGGGCGGAAATCACCTGCACCCCCCAGTGGGACGAAAACGGCCTGGGGACCCTTTCGCTCAAAGTGGGCCTGGGAAGCTCGGAAACGGAATACACTGTGGCTCTGCGGAAAACCCCACCGAAGCCGGTCCGGCTGGAGCTGGTAACGGCACCCGGCAAAACCTCCTACCGAATCGGGGAGGTTTTTGACCCCACCGGGCTGGAGGTCAAGGTCATTCTGGACAACGGTTCCGAAAGTGCGGTTGCCCTGGAAAATCTGACCTTCGAGCCGGAAGGGCCGCTGACCCAGGACCAGACGGAGATCACGGTCCGCTGCGAAGGATTGACCCTGACCGTTCCCATCCAGGTGCTGGAGATCCTGTCAGGCTCCGGCACTTCGTCGGACCCCTACCGGCTCTATAGCCAGCAGGATATGGAGTTGCTGGACAAATGGGTGGAGTCCGAGGTGTTCCAAAAGGGCGACTGCTGCCGGATGGAGGCAGATATCACCATTGCGGACAGCTGGTCCGGCCTGGGCAGCGAGGAAAAGCCCTTTTGCGGAGACTTTGACGGCCATGGATACCGCCTGACCCTGCCGGAGGGCAGCAGCGCGGTCTTCACCCGGACCCGGGAGGCCACCATCCACGACCTGGAGGTTTACGGCCCCCAGATTGCGGACTACGGTCTGGTCAGCATCTACAAGGTAGACAATGCCAATGTGTTTTCTGCAAAATTTGACCGGGTGACCCTGGTTTCCGGGACCCAGACCCTCTATTCCGGCTTCATCGGCGGCTATGCCTCCAGCATGAACCCGGTGTATATCACGGACTGCACCGTAGAGTCCGGCGTTACCATCGGCTATGAGGGCGGGGAAGACCACATCGGCTCCTTCGCCGGGGAGTTCAACGGCTTCGTCAAGAACTGCAAGAGTTCTGCCACGGTCCGCGGCGGCAGCTGGGTAGGAGGCCTGGTGGGCAACCAGGGCCAGTCCATGTCAGACTGCCGGATCGAGGACTGCACCTTCGACGGCACCGTAGAGGCAGACGGCAATTATGTAGGCGGCATCCTGGGAGGCGGCTACGCCGGTACCGGCTGGAAGTTGGTCACGGCCCCCAATGCCCGGACCCCCAATATCCTGAACTGCCGTTTCGAGGGCACCGTCCATGGAGGCAACGCCGTAGGCGGCATCCTGGGAGCGGAGGCCTGCGTCCAGCAGACCTGGTACAACGGCACCGGCTGCATCCGAAAGAATGAATCCGTTGGCAGCGTCTCCGGGGACGGGGACTATGTGGGCGGTATCATCGGCTTCATGCAGTCTCTGAACCGGTACAATGAGATCAGCGGCAACTATTACGAAAACGCCAAAAAAGGCATTGGGGCTGTGGCCCATGTGGACACCAGCGCCGTAAAGCGGGGCTTCCACGGCGGGACCTACTATTATGACACCTCCAAGGATTCCTTAGACGACATCAACTGCACCAAGCTTCGGACCTATGTGGAGCTGAGCTCCATCGGCCAGACAAAAACCGGCGACAACCGGGCATTGCAGAAGACCAACCACAACCGGGACGATGATCCCCTGGGGGCGGACAAGGAGAAACTGTGCCGCACGAACGGTATTTCTGAGCGCACCATAGAGTGGCTGGAAATCTCCGGCAGCTATCGGACCACCTACACCCTGGGAGATGCGCTGGACCTGACGGGCATCCTCATCGAGGCGGTGTGGAGCGACGGAGAGCGGACAGAGGTTTCTCTGGAGGATGCGAAGGTCACGGGCTATGATGAAAATCAGATCGGGGACCAGATCCTGCGCATCCGCTATGAGGATGCCAGCGCCAATATCAAGGTGACAGTGAAGCCCAAGTCCAGTACTATCTACGTGTCTGTGGCCATTCTGGGAGACACCAAACATGACGAAACATCCAGCCCCCACGGTATGGCTCGGGGGGGCCTGCGGACCTGGGCCAGTGTCAGCTACTTCGAGGCAAACACCGCCGACACTGTGTGGGATGTTTTGAAACGGCTAATGGACCGGGAGGGCCTCCACGCAGATGCCAGCGACAACAACCAGTACGGTACCGTCTATATCCGGTCGGTGAACGGCCTGGGCGAATTCGATAACGGCCCCAATTCCGGCTGGATGTACACCCTGAACGGCACCCACCCGGAGGTGGGCGTGTCCGCCCGGTATGTCAGCGACGGGGACGAAATTATCCTGCACTACACCGATGACTATACCTATGAAGAGGGCGGCATCAACTATGGGCTGGAACCTACTGGTGTCACCCCGGCAGGGAAGGTGGATGCCCTCATCGAGAAGATCGGTGCCGTCACCTATACCCAGGACTGCAAGGACCGGATCGATGGGGCCCGGAGAGCCTACAACGCCCTGACACCGGACCAGAAAAAGAAAGTCACCAAGCTGGAGACTCTGGAAAGCGCGGAAAAAACCTACGAAAATCTCCGGCAGGAGGCGCTGAAAGCGGCGGCGGAGCGAGTGGATGCTTTGATCCAGGCCATTGCCTCCCCGGTGACGGAAGAGAGCAAGGCCGCCATCGAGGCGGCATGGCAGGCCTATCAGGCCCTGACCGAGGCGGAACAGCGGCTGGTCACCAAGCTGGAGACCCTACAGAAGGCCCGGCGGGACTACGCCAAGCTGGTGGCCACTGCCCAGGACAAGCAGAAAGCCTTGGCCGTCATGGAGCTTATTGACCGTCTGGCCTTTGCCGAGGACCTGAAGGCGGCACTGACGGAAGCCCGGGCAGCCTATGATGCCCTGACGGAGCTCCAGAAGCTGCTGGTGGACAACATCGATGTGCTGGAGCAGACGGAAAAGACCCAGAAGATCCAGAGTTCTCTCAGCAAGGTATCGGATGTTTATAAAACCACCGGGGACTATATGGAAAAGCTGGGCACACCTGCTGTCGGCTCTATCGGCGGCGAGTGGATGGTCCTTGGCCTGGCTCGGTCCGGACGAAGGGTGCCCGGAGCGGAGGACTACTATCAGGCGGCTTTGAAGTATATCGAAGGGGCCATGGACCAGAACGGACGGCTCCACAAGGCCAAATCCACGGACAATTCCCGGATGATTTTGGCCCTTACGGCCCTGGGCAAGGACATGACTCAGGTAGAAAAGGGCAAACTGCTGGAGGGGCTGGGTGACCTGGACTTTGTCTGCTACCAGGGCAATAATGGCCCCATCTGGGCCCTGCTGGCTCTGGACAGCGGCAATTACCCTGTGGCCCAAGGGGCCACAGCCAGCCGGGCGGCGCTGGTGGATACCATACTGTCTTCCCAGACCTCTGACGGCGGCTGGGCCGTCTCCGGCGACAGGGCGGACTCGGACATGACTGGCATGGCCCTCCAGGCCCTGGCACCCTACGTGGAAAGCGACGGCCGGGTGGCTCAGGCGGTGGACATGGCCTTGACCCGGCTCAGCCAGATGCAGAATGCGGACGGCTCCTTCAGCACCTATGGCAGCGGCGCTGGACTCACCCCCACCAGCGAGTCCATTGCCCAGGTGGTCACGGCCCTGTCTGCTCTGGGCATCGACGGGGACAGCGATGAGCGATTCGTAAAACCCGGCGGCTCCGCCATTGACGCACTCCTGACCTTTGCCCTTCCTGGCGGCGGTTTCCGCCATGTGCTGGAGGGAGAGCGGGACGGCATGGCCACGGAGCAGGGCTATTACGCGCTGACTGCCTACTTCCGATTCCTGGAGGGAAAGACCAGCCTCTATGACATGACGGACATCCTGGACAAAGGCGGGGATCCGAAGGAAGAGGCAAAGACCAACCTGGCAAAGACTGCGGAAAAGGCCCCTCAAGCTGTGTCCGGTATCCCTGGCTGGACGCTGGTGATAACTGCCGCGGCGTTCTTCGGACTTGGCATGGTCATGGGAAGACGGAAAAAGAAGTAAAAACCCTCTCCTGGGAGAGGGTGGACCGGCGCAGCCGGGACGGG
>ERZ772861.2051-NODE-2051-length-14505-cov-3.463806_pt1 | contig 14505 bp, 15 predicted proteins | sample MGYA00512135_ERZ772861 | MGnify/ENA primary metagenome ERZ772861 (study PRJEB29015, sample SAMEA2737700) | human gut metagenome | biome: human gut; feature: human-associated habitat; material: faeces | place: China | collected 2012 ...
TTCTACCACTAGTGTGCGAGCACACGTGGTGTCAGACCTTTTGACCCTGGTATCTGAAATAGGATTAAGCAAAAAGTTCTGTGGCGGCACGGATCAGATATTCTGTATCTTTGACACCGGTGGTCTCGTAAGGCGAATGCATGGCAAATTGCGGCAGTCCGATATCGACAGTGTTCAGTGCAACCTGCGTGTTGGAAATATTGCCAAGTGTGGATCCGCCTGCCATATCGGAACGGTTGGTAAAAGTCTGAACCGGGACACTAGCGGTATGGCAGATATCCTTGAACATGGCTGCAGAAACGGCATCAGTACAATATTTCTGATTGGCATTGTATTTAATGACAATTCCCTCATTCAGGTAAGGTCGGTTCGTTGGATCGGCCTTTTCTGTATAATTAGGATGAACTGCGTGAGCATTGTCAGCAGAGACCATGAGACTGTTGGCAAGATGCACAAGAAAATCCTCTTCATTATATCCAAGGTTTCTGTGGATTCTTGTCAGTGTATCTTTTAGAAAGGTAGAAGCTGCACCCTGCTTTGTTCCACTTCCGACTTCTTCGTTATCAAAAACGCAGTGAAGAGCCAGATAATCTTCCTTTGCTCCGGAAAGAAAGCCTTTCAGGGAGGCAAAGGCACACTGGAGATCGTCGAGCCGGGGAGCAGAAAGAAATTCCCGGGATGCACCCCAGATACAAGGTTCCTGTCGGTTATATAAGAAGAGGTCATGACCAAGGATTTCATCTTCAGTTACATTGGCTGCCTCTGCGATGGTCTGAAAAAAGGTATTCTTTGCTGTAAGCTCACCGTAAAGAGGGAGCATATCTTTCTGAGCATTGTATTTATGCCCGTTATTTGCATCACGATCCATGTGGATGGCAAGATTAGGGATCATGAGAAGATCCCTGTCAATATTGACCAGCTTTGACAGAAAGCAGGCAGAAGGCTTTCCGTCTGTGGAAGGATCTTTTACGATCACCCTTCCTGCAACGGAAAGTGGACGGTCAAACCAGGGGGCAAAGAGCATTCCACCGTAGCGTTCTACATTCAGCCGGATATAATGCCCCTCGGATTCCATTTCAGGATTTTCCTTGATCTTAAAGGACGGGGAGTCACTGTGGCTTGCCATGATCCGCATTCCCTGAAAAGGATGCTCCGGTATGGTAAATGCGATCAGGGAGGAATCATTGCGGGTCACATAGTAAGAACCGCCCTGCTTAAGATTCCAGTGCATTCCCTCTTCCAGTCTGATAAAGCCGGACTCTGTAAGCCGGGCAGCCATGGCACTGACTGCATGAAAAGCAGTAGGGCTTTCCTTGATAAATTCGATTAATTCTTCCGGGATTCTATGGTTCATAGCTCAACAACTCCTTTACAAATTTTATAAGTATGTGCGTAGCACGGAGCAATCCGTAGGCATCAAAGTCGGGGGCTTTTGCCCCCGACATCATAATTTTATAAGAGCATAATCATCACTTCATAAGAATCAGTATAGCACGAATGACAGCGGGCAGCACAACGGTTTTTTGAATGGAAGATCATTTTATGTGATGCTTATGAGCGGGACAGGGCAAAGTTAAAGAAACCGGTATGTGAGCATGCACCGGTGGATGTGATGCCGGAGGTTATGGAGTATGGATCAGCGGAGGAAGTGCTGGAGGTATATGAGGAGACTGCACAGGCGGATCCATCTTCCTGAAATTGAGTATATTGAAAGCCGTAATACGGTTGGTTCTCTATCTTCATCTGTAAAAGGCAAGGCTTCTCCCTTAGAGAGCAAGGCGGCAACGGAAAGCATTAACTTGCTTTTCCCGTCGCCCGGATCGCCCTGCAACAGCGTAACCCTGCCGAAAGGAATATACGGATACCACAGCCATTTCACTTTATACTGTTAAATACTATAAATTCATCCCACAATTCATCATAATTATCAAACTCATAATATCTGTCCGCAACTTTAAAATATTTACCAGGACTAATTGTCAGTGTTTCATCTGTCACAAGATAAATAGTATAATAAGAAACAGCTCCACTTGATACTGCTTTGCTTTCGTCTACTTCGTCACCAAGTTTTACTTGATTCAACAAATTTATAAACTCGATAACTTCATCATCTGAAAAAGAATACGAATAATTACCGTCTTTCCCGCCTGTAGTTCCTGTATGTTCAATTTTTTCGATTTCCGGCACATCAATACTCTCCAAGCCCACACTCGCATCTTGTTTTCCACATCCGAACAATGTACTTGTCAGAAAAATGAACGTGAGCAAAACTATCCCATTTGTTTTCATTTACACTCTCCTCCATTTACAGTTCCGCTTGGTAACTTCAAATTCCCCGGTTCGACAAACTGGGATTTATAGTTACATTCCATACATATTGGCATTTTTTACCATTATTTTATCACCCTTATCTAATTGTTCCTTATAAATTCCTCGCAAACCAATTCCAATATGTTCTGTTTTGTAGCCACTACCATTTGGTCTTCGTTCTTTTGTGTGCACATCAATTGAAGTAATTGCAGTTTCCAAAATCTCTCCATTTGCTTTATTGATATAAGCCTTATCTCCGGTTCTACATATACCGGTTTCAACATTCCCTGTAACCACTGTGCCTACACCTATAATCGTAAAAATCTCATCTACCGTTAAAGTAAAATTCTCTTTCAAGCAAGACGGGACATCTATTCTACTCATATATTCTTTTTCTCGTTCCTTTTTACTTTTACCAAACAATCCCATAAAATTTACCTCCACAACTTCAAAGTTTTCGTTCCTTAAAAAATGCCTTTATTATATTTAATTTGTCCATACAACATAAAGCATAATCCGACAATAACTGCTGGCAGTATAATAAATCCCATAATTTCTTCACTCCAAAATGAAACTATAAACCTCAACACAAGCGATATTCCTATAATCAGCGTTCCAGTACCAACGGCTTTTCCGTATTTTGGTACATCTTCTTCTTTTACTTTTCGCCTATTGTAAGAATGAATTGTACTGATATTGCCTTTGATATTTATGATTCCCATAACAGATATGAACACTCCTAAAATCAACAACATAATGTTCTCCATAATTACCTCCTAAAAATAGAACAGTTCTTCAAATTTCTTGTCTAAAGCAATACATAAAATCAATGCCAACTTTGCTGTTGGGTTGAACTGTCCAGTTTCAATAGAACTAATGGTATTTCTTGAAACTCCTACCATTTCTGCAAGCTGAGCTTGAGAAAGATTTGCCGCTGTACGAACTTCCTTTAAGTGATTTTTCAGATGTAATTGTTCTTTCATACGCTCACCTCTAAAATTCGGCGAACAAATCCAACAAATTCCAAAACGGAAAGAATGAAAAACATAATGGTCAATAGCAAATCGCTCTTTCGTTTCATTTTGATAAAACGAACTAACCATTGTGTAGCAAAAATACTGAAGCATATAACCCAAGGACTGTAAATCTTAGTATGGGCAAGCATAGAGGATAGCAAAGAAAGTAGACAACATACAAAAGCACCCACCCTACTTGCGTGACTTCCTGCCAAATATAGCACTTCCATTTCCGCCAAGTCTTTATTTTGATGTTCTTTTCTACTTGCGTTTAAGATTTCATCTTTTTTCATAAAAGCACCTCCATTCCAAGTTTTCTTTGCATATTTTAATTATATTAACGCCAAGTTTACTTGTCAATAGCATTTGCACAAAAGTTACAAAAGACAACATCAAAGGATCAGAAAATCTTGACTTGAAAAATATATTTTGCTATAATACAGATGTTGCAGGTGCAACATCTGTAAGGCGCAGTAGCCAAGCGGTAAGGCGTGGGTCTGCAACACCCTGATGCACCGGTTCAAATCCGGTCTGCGCCTCTTAAAAGAAGATTCCCGGAAACGGTTTGTTTCCGGGAATTTTTGCGTTGCCAGATATACGGGAAAAATCAGGAGATTTTTTAGTAATATTTTAGTCACCGCATAAACGCTGAGTGATCTCAGTAACGTTCAAAAGAAGAACGATCCGGTAAAATCTGTTCACAGGCTCTTTGAATCTCTTCCTTTACTTTCAGATAAGGGATTTCCTGATTGCTGTCATTCATACAGACAACAGGACTTTTCTGATGGATAATGGTATCAGTCAAAGTAGGATTCGTCTCTGCCAGATTAAAGTACCGGCAAAGTTTTCTTACATTTTTCGGGATAAAATTTCCGCTTAATTTCTGATATTCCCGGATAACGTACTGACTGACGTCTTCTCTGTGACGGAAAGGATGAGAGCATACCTGATCCAGATACTCTCCCTCCAGATTCCAAAGAGTTTCATAAGTACTCTTTTTTAACGGAGATGGTCCATGTACGGTATAAAATCCTGTAAACCGTGGAAACATGATTTCCAAAAAATTATAGAAAAAGTACATCGCAGGATAACCAATGTGAAAATAAGCCCCAGGCTGCTTTTTCATATTCTGCCGCTTGTCAAAATATTTAGCCAGAAGCATGGCATTGTTCAGGTAGATATATGGCATAGTTGTGTCGTCCACATTAGTTACATCGGGCTGCAGTGCAAGCATATCAACGGGTTTTCCATTTTTGAAAAAATCCGTCGGCTTCACTGGTTTTAACAGGAGCATATCATCATTGAAATAGATAAAATTTTCCGATAAGCCTTCAATACGATGGAAATTCCATTCGATGGGATGACTGCTAAAGGTAGGCAGGTATTTCGCCGGAATAAAGTCTTCATGGTTTACAATATGTAATTTCGGATTACTGGAATCCAGCCATTCAGGCAGATGTCCAAAGGTCACAAAATGGATTTTACGAACCCATGGAGCAAAGTTTTCAATGCTTCGGAACCAGTAACGCATCAGATCCCAGTCCCGGTAGCGTTCTTCCCGGTCATCACTTTTGACGGATAATCCCTGCTGTCTCATACGTTCCTTTTTCTTTTCGCGCCATACAGGGTCAGAGCCGTCTACCCAGGCCAATACAATATCAATTTCTTCAGTCTTCATGATTTATCCCTTCTTACAATAGAGTGTTCCAAATAAAATTAAAAATATTTCAAAATGCCGGAAAATAAGAAATGTCTTTGCTTTTTGAAAAAGTCCGGCTTCTTTCAGCCTATAAAAACGTTTATAATGATCGATCCGGAACTCCGTTCTGGCAGACTGTAAAATCCGGTATTTTTCTTTTAAAGAAAGAGTACAGGTAGGGAGACACAGGTTATAGACCAGAGAGGCATACCCATCTACATATTTTTGAGACATAATCTCTTCCATCTCCCGCGAGGTCAGTTCCAGAGATTCCAGAAAATGACGAGTCTCCATGAAATTGTTCCGGTAGCATTCGACCAGTTTCGGCTGCCAGCGGTATGCGGCAGAGCCGGCACGGACATTATAGTGGTAATCACAATTTGCAGAAAAGTAATAAGTCTGGGCTTTTGAAAGTGCCTGCATAACGAATACCGCATCCTCTGCATAGGGAAGATCTGGATTGAACCGGAGATCTGCAATCAATTCTCTGGTAAAAATATAGCTGAATACATTGACGTTCAGATTTCCTTTTTGTGCCAGGATGTAGTCTTTCATCTGATTTTCAGAAAGAACTCCTTCAAAGGACGGAATCCCCTTGAGAGAAGAGGAAACTTTTCCGCTTTTCCAGACATCCTTTTTAAATCCATGATACAGTACATCCGTCTGTCCGGTCTCTATTGCTTTTATACATTCAGCCAGCAGGGATGGCTCAAGCAAGTCATCAGCATCTGCAAAAGTAATATAATGGCCTGCGGCAAGAGCCAATCCGGCATTTCGTGCAGTGGAGACTCCCTGATTTTTCTGATGGATCACCTGAATCCTTGGATCGACAGTCTTGTATTGTTCGCAGATCTTATTACTGGAATCGGTTGATCCGTCATCAACTAAAATAATTTCAAGGTTAAGATAAGTCTGATGAATAATAGAATCTAAACATGCCGGTAAATAAGGTGCAACGTTGTATATTGGTACGATAATACTGATTTTTTCCATTATAACCTTTCAGCAGTAAGTACTGCGGGGAGCAAAATATTCAGAGTAATAATAAAAATTACAGAGAAAGAATGCATTCTCCTCTACATAATCGATCACAAACGTAAAGGCATCAAAGTCGGGGGGGTTTGACCCCGATATCATTTTATTATACCATATTTGACCATCAAATTGAAAGATTTGTCCGTATTTGCACACGAAAGGAACTTCGGATCTGTATGAAGGAATCGTAAGTCTGGATGACGGAGTCTTTTGTATCGGAGAAAAATTGAATTTCATGGAGAAGTTATTGAAACTGTTCGGACTGTAAAGGGATGAATACAAATTGAGCAGATGACAGCCTGCTCAATATCGTGCAACAGAAAAGGAGAATCTGCTCACAAGGGTTTCGTGAGAGATTCTCCTTTTCCATTTCTATTTCTAAATCCAGTAATTTATTTCTAAATTAATTCCATTTTTTCTTGTAGATCAGGTAGAGCGGAAGTCCGACGCACAACATACCACCGATCATATTTCCCAAAGTAACCGGGATAAAATTCTGCAGGCTGTGCAGAGGTGTCAGTGTAGCAATCTGTTCTACGGTCAGTCCGTAAGCGTCCTTTGCTTTTGCCACATAATCCGGGTTCATGGCAGCCATGATACCGGCAGGAATATAGAACATATTGGCAACGCAGTGTTCAAAACCGCCTACAACGAAAGCACAGATCGGGAAGAAGATCGCCCATACCTTTCCGGCAATATCACGTGCAGAAGTCGCCATCAGTACTGCAAGGCAGACAAGAATGTTACACAAAATACCGGAGGTGATGCCCTGTACCGGTGAGATCGCGATCTTGCTGACAGCAACTTTGATCGTATAAGCACCGAGAAGACCACCGGAGTAATTTAAGTTTCCGCTGAAAACGATCAGTACGTCCACGCAGAGGGCACCGATCAAATTGCTGAAAAATACGATGAAAAGGTCACGGAACAGTCCGGCCCAGGTTACCCGTTTGTCAAATACGTCCATAATGATCAGACAGTTTCCGGTAAAAAGTTCTCCACCTAAGAATACGATCAGCATCAATCCGACCGGAAAGATCACACCTGCCAATGCTCTTGCCACTCCGACATTTTCTACTGCGTGTGCCGCTGTGCTGCTTGTAGCACCGCCCAGTGCGATAAAAACCCCTGCCATAATACCGAGAAGGATCATTTTCCCGACAGGGAGTTTTGTTTTGTTCTCACATGCTTTGATACTCAGATCTACTACTTCAGCCGGAGTATTAAAATGGTTTTCCATATGTAAATTCCTCATTCCTGTGTATTCTGTTAAATAATTAACGTAATTATTTTATACTAGAAGAGTATGGATTTCAAGTGTAAGGGGAGATTTTTTTTATAGATACAATGAAAAGTTTTTTGTGTTTTTGTATGTTATATATTTAGATTTTTGTCAAATTTTGACCGATTCTATTGAAAAATTACGTTTTTTGGCATAAAATATATAATGTGTAGTGATAAGTTCGTTTTGAGGGGAAGTATAATTTGATGTGAAAGGAGAGATGAAACGCAATTTTTTGAAGTTTTTGAAGTGAATTTGTTGAGCATGCTTTCCATTCAGACCATTGGTCTGAAGTAACTTTTCACTGGCTATACAGGGCCATCCTTAACCTGTAAATTTGAATATGGAGGTTTTCTTATGAAGAAGATGAAAAAGCAATTCCTTTCGCTGTTCGTGTTGTTGTGTATGATAATTTCCATGTTTCCAACAACTGCATTGGCAGCAAATATTATTGATGTTAGTGGCAATGTAACAATTACCAGATCTGATGAGGAACTAACGTGTGCTGATAATCTTTACTACGGTGAAGTTAATGTCAACGGTAGTGCAACAGAAAGTAAAACCAGGTTGACGCATCCGGTGTTACCACTTATCCAGTGGCAGTATGGCAATAATACCTATCAGATCATTCCTTCAGCCTATAAATATTACGTTTACAATATTAACGATCCCAACCATATCCTTGAGGGGATTGAAGGCAGTGAAGGATCAAGCACGCTTTCGGGCTGGCCGGGAACGTATAAATGTTATCAGACGGTGGTGACAACTGATGGTGTGACGAACGGAACAGCTACGTTTGATATTGATCTGATCTATCAGTTCAGCAGATTAAATTCGTCCATAGGTTGGACCTATGCCAGCAATTGGGGAGGGCGTACTCTGCATTTTACTATCAAGCAGACCGTGGCTTATACTGTTACTTACACAGATGGAGTTGAGGACGAAGAAGTCTTCGCAGATGAGGTACACGAAAATCTTTCGTCAGGAGTGGCTACCCCGGCATTCAGTGGCGGAACACCGACAAGAACAGGGTATGTATTTAAAGGCTGGAATCCAGAAGTCGCTGCAACAGTAACAGGAAATGCGACCTATGTAGCAACGTGGGGAGAAGATAAAAATAATAACGGCATTGACGATAACGAAGAAACGAAATATACGGTTACGTATACAGACGGAGTAGACGGAGAAGAAGTCTTTGCGGATCAGGTATACGGAAATCTTTTGTCAGGAGTGGCTACACCTGCATTTGAAGGAACACCGACAAGAGAAGGATATGTCTTCAAAGGCTGGAATCCGGCTGTTGCTGAAAAAGTAACAGGAGATGTTACTTATGTAGCTGTTTGGGAAAAAGCTAAAGATAACAACGGAGATACAAAACCTGGAGATACAAAACCGGGTGATACGAAGCCGGGCAATACAAAGCCAGGAAATACCAAGCCGGGAAATACAAAGCCAAATACAACAACGAATAGCAGCACCAAGGCTGGAACGTCTGCCAGGAGTCCGAAGACCAGCGATACAGCAAATCTTGCTTTGTGGATGGCTCTGCTGGTTGTCAGTGGCGGCTCAATGGTTATAAATAAGAAGAAAAAGTACAATAGATAATCAGAAAAGAAGAACAGAGGGTTGTAATAAACCCCACAGACAGTAGAAAAGCCTCGCTTTTGGCGGTGCAACAAAGGGATTTTCGTAAAACGAGAATTTTTGAGTGACACCTTCAAAGAGTGTGGCAAGAAGAACACCCACGCAAGAGTAGAAATGCTCCTGTGTGGGTGTTTTTCTTGCCACAGATTAAGAATTTACGATCATCTTAAAAAATCATGATCAGTTTAAAATTTTACGATTACCTTAAAAATTTATGATTTTTATAAACTTGTAGCCGCATAGAAACCGTCGCGTACAGCTTCGCCTATTTTGCCTAATTTATTGCTGTCTCCGACAACTCTCGTTTTGAGATGATATTTTGCTTTGACAGCATCTACTGTTGTAAGAACAGGTTTCATTCCGAATGCGGAAATGACTGTGTCGGCGAGAACTGTCTCTGTTGTTTTGTCCTGCTTTTCGACGGTCAGACCATTCTCTTCAATGGATACGACTTTTGTGTTAGTCATAAGTTCAACGCCGTTTTCAGCAAGTTTGGTAAACAATGTGATTTTATTAATAAAGAATACGTCTTTTCCACATTCCGGCAGCATCTCTACGACTGTTACTTTCTTGCCCATTTCAGAAGCGATTTCGAGTGCTCCGTCAAGACCGGAAGCTCCTCCGCCGCAGATTACGATCTTTTCACCTTTTATGAGGGAAGGATCTCGGTGTGCGTCTAAGATCGATATGACATTGTTTCCGTCAATTCCCGGAATAGGAGGAGTAACAGGAACGGCACCGCATCCGATAATGATGTTGTCGCATTCTTCAAGGATTGATTCATCGCCTGTTATTTCTGTATTTAGACGGACGTCTACGCCTAGTTTTTCTAACTGTACGGTGTACCATTTTGTGAGTTTTTTAATATTATTTTTAAATTTTGCAGTACAGATATCCCCCATAACTCCCCCGAGTTTTGAGTTTTTCTCGAACAGGGTCACTTTGTGCCCTTCTATTGCGGCAACTCTGGCTGCTTCCATTCCGCCCGGACCTCCGCCGATTACGACAACATTTTTCGGGGAGTCTGTCTTTTTGATCTCAAACCGAACTTCTTCCATTGCCTGTGGATTGATCGCACAGCTAAGTTTTGTATGTTTATTCCAAATGCGCCCGATACAATATTCGTTGCAGCGAAGGCAAGGTCTGACATCTTCGGGATGTCCTGTCATCAGTTTGTTAGGAAGATACGGATCGGCAATCAATGCACGTCCCATGTTTACAAAGTCAACATTTCCGCTTTCGATCAATTCAACTGCGGAATCAGGATTATGAGATCCGGCATTAATAAGCGGTACGCTGACAGCTTTTCTTGCTTCTGCGCATACATAAGACATACAGGATTCTCCTAAATAAGACGGAGGGAAGATATAATCCAAAGTCTCATAACATCCGGCGTCGATGTCAAAGGCATCTACGCCTGCAGCTTCTAAAACTTTTAAAAGTTTCATGCTGTCTTCCAACGTACGTCCGCCTTCAAATCTGTGATCAAGAGAAATTCGGAAGATGACAGGCATACTGTCACCGACTACGCTTTTGATCGCTTCTACGATTTCCTTCGGGAAGCGTGCACAATTTTCAGGAGAACCGCCGTATTCGTCTGTTCTTTTATTCCATACAGGAGACATAAACTGATCGATCAGATATCCGGCGTGTGCATGGATTTCGATAGCGTCAAACCCGGCATCGCTTGCAACGCCTGCGGCAAATTTGAATCCTTCCATCATCTGAGCGATTTCTTCTTTTGTCAGTGCGTGGCAGATTACGTCGGGATTGAATACAGACGGAAGCGCTGATGCAGAGATCGGAGGGTTTCCGAATGTATCAGGAAATGCGTTTCGTCCTGTACCAGGGCTGATCTGACAAACAATTTTAGCACCGTATCTGTGGCATCCGTCGCACACAGATGTCAGAGAAGGAAGGACTGTATATGTATCAAGATAACCTTCCATAGAACCTTGTGCGATCTGCTCGTTTAACATTTGACATCCCATATAAAGGATACCGGTTCCTCCTTTTGCTCTTTCAATGAAATAATCGATTTCCTGGGCGTCTTTTCTTCCGTTAGTAAATGCTGAGTTTGTTCCCATCGGAGACAGACCGATACGGTTTTTTACTTCCATGTTTCCGATTTTAAAAGGTGTAAATAAACTTTCATACCCCATAGTAGTTTTCTCCTTTTTAAAATGTTTTTTGTAAATATCTGTTTTTTTAACGGTGTAAGATCGAAAAATAATTAAATAGCTGTATATCCTCCGTCTACAGCAATGTTTTGTCCGTTTACGTATGAGGAAGCGGAAGAAGCAAGAAACAGAGCACAAGTATCCAATTCTCCTTCATTTCCATAACGCCCTACAGGGATTGCCCCTTTTGCATATGCTGTAAACCAGTCGGAGTCAAGAGTTTCTTTTGTAAGCGGAGTTATGAAATATCCCGGGCAGATAGAGTTCACTGTGATTCCTTCCTTGCCCCATTCTGCCGCAAGAGCTCTTGTCATATTGACAACGCCGCCTTTTGCAGCATGATAAGGAACACATGTTGCCGCCATATTTCCCACAAGACCGTACATAGAGGCAATATTGATAATACGTCCGTAGTGAGCTTTGATCATTTCTTTTGCATATTCACGAGCACAGATGAATGAACCAAAAAGATCGATTTTTAATTCGTTGTTGAATTGTTCGTCTGTGATATCTACTGCCGGAGCGACCGCACCTGTTCCTGCGTTATTGACTAATATATCTATCCGTCCGAATCTTTCCATAGTGGCTGCCACTGCTGCTTTTACTTTCTCGGTATCCGTAATGTCGCATGTATACGGAAGAACCTCTACACCAAATTCTGCTTCGATGGCTGCTGCATTTTCTTCAAGCAGATTTTGACGTCTTGCGATCAATACAAGATTTGCTCCCTGACTTGCGAATGCCTTTGCCATCTGAACGCCTAATCCTGTAGATGCACCTGTCACCACAGCTGTTTGTCCTGTTAAATCAAAGTAATTTTTCATTTTGTCCTCCTTATTCATTTCCAATGACATTTCTTTCGTGTCTGTTTTATAGCTTGATTGTATAGTTTTTTAACAATCTTTTCATCAGATCCTTGCCTGAAATTACAGAGTTGTTTTTGTGCAAATGCACAATAATATAAAAAATAATCTCAAATTTCGAGGCTTTTTAACTGATTTTGCAGTATAATATGCTTGTTCGTATAAGGAAACCGTAAACTTGACGGATTGAGATAATGGGATATCCGGTTTTAACGTACATTTATAATGACGATACATTTTGACAGGGAGTAAGACATCATGGAAAAGAAAATTGATTTTTTGGCATTGTATCAGAGATTATTTCAGACACTTTCACACGGAAAGATGCAAGAATTAATGGATGTATCTTATGAGGTCACGGGAGTTCCGATCCTTGCCGTAGATATTGCATACAATCTTCTCGGAGCTGTTCCGAAAAATAAAACAGGTGACTATTACTGGGATTATCTTGTAGAGCATAAAAGATATGATATGGACATGACCGTGCAGTTATATACTGATGGAATTATGCAGTCGGTAAATGAAAAGGAAGCACCTTATATAGTTGACTGGGGAGCGGCGACAGAAGAATTTCCGAAGATTTTAGGGGTTATAAAGATTAACAATATCGTAGAAGGTTATGTTGTCATGCAATGTAAAAAGGGGGAGATCACGGAGGAACGGATGAAGGCGATGAGCATTATCCAGGAAGCGTGCAGTCTTATGTTAAAGGGGAAAACTTCGGAAAACAGCATGGAATCGGTTTATCTTAAAACATTTATCAATGAATTGTTTAACGGTAGGATCGTATCGGAGAAACAGTTAGACTTGTGGCGGAAGAACTGTCGTTTCTTTCCGAAACCTCCTTACCGCATTATTACAGTAAATACGAATTCATCTTCTGAGAAGAACGTGCTGTCTTACATCAGTAAATATTTTCAAAACTTATTTTCCGACCAGATGCTTTTGATCCAAGATCGTGTGCTTTATATATTACAGTATAGTCTTCTTCCGAAAATGACGCAGATGGCTTCTAATGAATTATATATTTTTTTGTGCAAATTTAACGCTCACTGTGGTGTCAGCAACTCGTTTGAAAATCTGCTTGATATCGGAGATTATAAAATACAGGCGGCAGACGCTATGTGTATCGGAAAAAGACTAGACGTGCATAGCCGAATCCATTTTTATAAAGATTATTATCTTCCGGCTATTTTGATGCCGCGGATAAATGAAATGCCGCGAAATAATTACATATCTCCGGTTATCGAAAAACTCAGGGAATATGATAAAAAGCATTCAACGGATTTTCTGGATACATTGAAAGTATATATCCGAAATTTATGTAGTACGTCTGACAGTGCGGCTCAACTGCATATCCATCGTAATTCATTTTTATATCGAATCAATAAAATTGAAGAGATTACCGGCGTCGATCTGCGGGAATATCATATGTTTATACATCTTGCGATCAATATTTACATAGAGGAGATATAGAGAAAAATAAATTAACAGTTCATAGGCAGTTTATGCACACCTATTGTAATTCGGAGGATTTTGCGGTACAATAAGTTATCTAAAAAGTGAAACAAGTTACGGAGAGGTGGACTGTATGGTAAAAAACAATATTGAGTTAGATGTAAAAGTAAAGTGTATAGAAAACGGAACAACCCAGGCACAGCTTGCGGAAACAATCGGGACTACGGGTCAATATGTAAATCGCATCATCAAAAAGCAGGACGGTGTGGTCAATAATACTTTCATTAAAATGATGGAGGCTCTTGGATACGATATTGAACTGACCTATGTGAAACGTGAAGTGTAGAATGTGACACAATCTAAATAATCGGAGGTGGTTGCGTTGGTAAAAAAGAAAAATGAAATGAGAATTCGTTCAAGTGCAGCAGAATATCTTACCTACGTTGCTTCTGTCGGAGAGCAGGAAGATAGCATTGAAATGCACTACGAAGATGAAAATATATGGCTGACACAGAAGATGATGGCTACGCTTTATGATGTTGATGTGCGTACAATTAGTGACCATATCAAAAAGGTGTATTCAGATAGCGAGTTGGAAGAAACGGCAACTATCCGAAAATTTCGGATAGTTCAAACCGAGGGTTCTCGCCAGGTTCAGAGAGAAGTGAACCATTATAACCTGCAGATGATTATTGCTGTCGGCTTCAAGGTAAACAATGAACGTGCCGTGCAGTTCCGTAAGTGGGCAAACGGTATCGTAAAGGACTACACCATCAAAGGCTGGGTTATGGATGACGAGCGCCTGAAAAACGGTGGTTCCGTGCTCACAACAGAATATTTTGATCGCTTGCTTGAGCAGATTCGTGAGATCCGCTTATCTGAGCGTAGATTTTATCAGAAGATAACGGACATCTATGCCACAGCTCTTGATTATGACCGCACAGCAAAAACGACAAAGCAGTTTTTTGCAAAGGTGCAGAACAAAATGCATTATGCAGTTCACGGACATACGGCAGCA
>ERZ772861.2065-NODE-2065-length-14415-cov-7.778343_pt1 | contig 14415 bp, 7 predicted proteins | sample MGYA00512135_ERZ772861 | MGnify/ENA primary metagenome ERZ772861 (study PRJEB29015, sample SAMEA2737700) | human gut metagenome | biome: human gut; feature: human-associated habitat; material: faeces | place: China | collected 2012 ...
AGAAGCACTGATATTAGGTTGTGCTCCTCCATATGCAATTTTTAGTATTTCATCAACCTTTGATTGCATATAAGTATTTCGATAATTAGGATACAATGAGAACTTGTTTAAGATTTTAATATTTCCTACACGTTGATTTAGGTATGCTGTTTCATCAAACGGATATACCCCCATTTTTCCTGTTGTTGCGCCAGACATAGCAATAAGCAAATCTCCTTTTGAGATCTTAAATTTGTCGTCTGTAATACCTTCAATATAAGCACAGTCGGTTATATCTATCGTATTATGAGTGATATTTGATATGCGGACTAGTGGTATTCCTTGTGACTTATAATCATCGCTGCTGAAGGCAAAACCATTCTCAATTCTACACAAATCAGATAACTTGCACATAGCCCATCCTGCAGGCAAGTTCGTATAATGCGCGTTATCACAAGTGATTTCTGCCTTCGGGTTGATGCGTTTGAGCAGTTCGGAAGCAGGTTCATCACTTGGGTCTTGTGCTACGAGCTTACCTTGTATAGCAAGATCAAGAATTTTACTTTTAGCCTGTTTAATAATGGTCTGCAAATCTGTTTTACCCAATTCTATAACATCAATTATACCCATCCATTTTAAAAGTTCAGAAACAATTCTGTACTGTTCGTGCATTGGTGGTATGGGGATATGCAGATTGCCTAATATGGTTCCATTTACATTGGGCTGTCCCACTCCAACAGATCCTTGTTCTATTTGTTCCCAATAATAACCTGACTCAAAATAGAACTTGACATATTGAGGCAAAACTGCATCATAAGTTTGGACTCGGATCAAATATGAAGCATAAATAGCTTCTTCAGCCAATTCTTGTACTAGATATGATTTACCAACGGTTGCACCAGTTCTAGCAAACAGAATATCCCCTTCGCTTAATAGATATGATTTTACTTTATTTTCATCGAAATCTGTATATGGAACAGAATCCCATTGTACACTGTTGTTTTGAATGTCCGTAATACGTAAAAGCCTGTATTTTCCATTAGTCTTTGCGGATTCACTTACACCATACAAAATGGATTTAGAAATGGCATTTATGGTTGTCCATTCCCAATTATCAGGAATTTCAAATGGCACGTTCCCATAATGGGGCTTATGTAAATCTTTTTACAAGTTTTTCAAGGTCTATAACCATGATAAGGGTTACACTTATGTATAATGAAATTTCTATAGCCTGTTCAATTGTCTGGAAAAGAATTGTGAAATTCTTCTAGATCTGGTGAAAACCGAGAATTATTAAAAAAACTATTTTTCACAATAACCCTTCCAGATCCAGATAAGCAAACTGGATTTCATCGTCCAGATTCATGATGATCCGGTTGTTGTCTTTATCGTAGCAGAAGTAGTTGATGGGACGGCCTACAACCAGGGTTTTCAGATAGTCGCCTTTCATGTTGAACACATGAAATATTTCCCCCAGATTGCCTTTGTTCCAGTCTTGTCCCGAGTATAAGGCAACGATCTTGTCTCCGCAGATCTGAACCTGTGAGAAATGTTTTTTTCTGTCTCCGCTTTCATCCCAGTTGGGACCGTAGACGTTGCATTGCAGTTCGCCTTCCAGGTTGTAGAGGCTGATCAGATCATATCTGCCATTGCATTCCACCAGCGTCTGGCTGGCTGGAGAAACGGCGTAACTGATACGTTTTTTCTGGTCGGCCGGATGGGTGTAGGCCGTGAGCTTGATTTCTCCCGTCTGCATGTTCCATTTGCCACTGGTCTGCAGGAAAGTGGAAGAGGAGGTGGGCTGGATGAAAGAGCCGTAAGCCAGTGTATCGTTGATGTAGCAATAATCGTTCGGGAAGTTCATACCGTTCAGTTTCAGCTTGACAAATGGTTCGTATTCGGGATTCTGGAGCAGGCTGTCGAGTTGATAGCCGAGAATGCGGAGCTGGCCGTGATCCGTCACGTACAGTTCCCGCTTCTCCGGATTCCATGCCACTGTTCCGAGGACGGTTATTTCTTTGGGGCCCTGTCCGGGATCTCCGAAACTGCATAAGGGAGCAAATGTGTTCTTGTTGAAGATGTGTACCATTTTCTCCATGGAGCGGTAGTCAGCTATGATGAGATAATCATCGAAAACATAAGGTTTGGCCATGGCTCCGATCAGTACGTCTTCCATACTGATTTCCCGGATCCGGTTTCTGACATCTGTTTTTTCATTCCGTTGTTTTTGCCATTTCTCACCGGTTTCTTCCTGTTTGCATGAGGGAAGACATACCGTCAAGACCATAAATATGATGAGGAGTGTGTTGCGTTGTATTGATTTCATAGAATTTGTTTTTTTAGGTTGTACGAATGGATGAAGTTTCGGTTCAGATGGCCCGGATCAGCAGCAGCACCGGATTCTGGTCGTCTGTATAGTGAAGCTTGTCTGCAAGTTCCTGTTGCTGGGACGGGGATAAATGCGTGCGGCCATATTCCATGATGTCGTCTGGCTGTAAAGGAAGGACGATCTGTCCGTTATCCTGGACAAACAATGTTACATCCGTCAGATTGACCGGATAATCATACAGCTGGTCAACCAGAAGTGTACCGAAACAGATTTGCTTTCCGTCAGCTGATTTGGGAAGGATGGACATCCGGTATTGCTTTTTGTAGAAATAGCCGGCCCAGTAGTTTTTGTCTGTTTCCAGAAAACAGTCTGTTCCGTATGCAAAGCGGTCTTCCTGATGCAGTTTCTCAAAGAACTCCATGATGTGTTCATAGGGCTGGTTGTAGAAAGAAGACGGAATATTCTTGCCTGAGAAGTCCAGTGCAAATGCAGGGGTACAGGCTGCAGCGTTCAGGTTGTAGACGGTGTCGTTGAACAGCTGGGTAAAGTAGGTGTGCGATCCGTTCTGCTGGAAAATGTTCTTTGACTTTACAAACAGATATTGGGCTTTGGCCTTGTCAACAGGCAGGAAGTGATGCTTGGAGCTTGAATCACTCAGTGACAAGGCATGAAGCTGGAACCGGTTATCCTTGCTCATGTCATTGCCTGTATAAATGTATAGGGTATTGCTGTCTGTCAGACAGATGTTTTCCATCCAGAGGTCCAAATTGATGCGGCTGGTACAGCTGTTGTCCCATGAATAGCTGTTTATGCATTGCGTGTTGCGGCTCAATACCCACACATGCTCACCGTCGGTCTGAAAATCACTTACGTTTGCATATTCTTCCGGTCCTGTTCCCTGGCGGTGGATTGCGCCGAGACATTCTCCGGATAAAGAAAATTTATATACGGCAGACGGATCCGCTACATATAGAAAATCTTTTTTCAGATGAATCTGGTTTATTTCACTGAGCAGTAATGAATCGGAGGTGGGCAGAACAACCAGTGAGCCGTTTGCCACTTCTGACAGGCGGATACTGCCGGCTGCCGTTTCCGTTTCTATCTGGAGAGTCTGGCATTTTTCCTGCGTTTTTTCTTTCCCCGGATGACATCCGGCCAATGTCAGAATCAACAGTCCGGATAATGCTTTTCTTAATAGGTTTTTTCTTGTCATATTCCTTTGAATTTATACTTGAGCAAAGGTAAAGAGAATATGTCCGAAAAACAATGACAGGGGGCCGCGCGGATTTCTGAGAAATTTGTATCTTGTCTGATTATCAGATTCTTTCGCTACTTTTTCTCAGAAAAAAATCAGAAATCTGCGGGGCTTTTTCAAGAAAGGGAAGGCCCCAAAATCTTTAATGTCTGGAGTAAACATGATTTTGGGGCCTCCTTCTTGTCTGGTAACCGGACAGAGTTACAGCAGTCCGGTTGGGCAGAATTATTTGAACAGTCTTGCGATCAGGTCAAAGTTTGTATCCCGGTAACCGGTTTCCCAGGGAGTAGTCTCGTTGGAAGCATATCTGCTGCTCAACAGTTCTCTGGCCTGGTCCATGTTTCCATGATAAACGGCAGCACACCATTGTGCCGGTTTGCTTTCCGGGAAATCCTTTTTCCAGGAGGCAACCAGCTTGTCGGCTTCTGCCTGTTTGCCTGTGTCACGCAAAGCCAGTGCCGTCAGCAAATGCGCTGATTCGAAATTGCGGGTCGAAGTAGGATGGGAAGATACTTTGTCCAGCAGGGTTTGGGCTTTTGCCGTTTCTCCTTTCTTTTCATATACCTTGGCTTCCAGATAATCTTCCAGCCGTTTGTCTATCTGATCGTCGTAAGGTTTTCCTACACCCAGATTTTCCGGCCATTCTTCGGAGGCTTTTATGGATTTCAGGGCTGCATCATACCGGCGTTTGCTGAACTGATCCATTGCCTGGTAGAGGTTAGCAGCACGATATACGGCTCTGCCGGCATAGGAACCTTCGTTCGGTAACACCTGCATCTTGCTCAACAGGGAAATGCAGGAACCATACTGTCTGGTTTCGCACAGACCGTTGGCATATTTCAGTCCGATGTAATAGTTGTCCGGATATTTCCGGATGTACTTTTTGCCTGTTTCTACCACCTTGTCCCAGTTACTTTCTGCGGTATAATAGTTCAGCAAGGCCATGCCGGCTCTCCATGAAGGATCTGTCTGCTCGGCTTTCATCAGGTCTGCCAGTCTGGCTTCGCCTTCCTTGAGTTGTGCGCGCGACAGATACAGAGGTGCATAGCCTGCATTGTCACACTGGTTCATTTCCAAAATGGCTTTGTCCTTCTGCTGGTTGGTCCAGTAAATCAGTCCCTGGTAATAGTTGATTTTCCAGTTGGCTGACTGCGATTCGGCCCAATCCAGGTACTTCAGGGTTTCCGGACGGAAGGGGAAGATATAATCCGGTGACTGGGCATTGGCCAGTTCCAGTGTTTCCCGGGCTTCCTGAGCTGCTCCTTGTCTGTTCTGCAGCCAGGCTTTCTGATACAGGGCTATCGGATGATTTCCGGCACAGGTGAGCAGGGCGATGGCTTCTTCCTCACATCCGGTTCTTTCATACCATTCTGCCAGTTCCAGGAAAGTTTCGGCCGGCAGTTCATTACGGATCTGGGAAGCGAATGAAGCAAGTTGTTCCGGAGTATGGTTTCCGGACAGCCAGGCTTCTTCAAACCGGAGACCATGATACAAAGGCAGCTGATCCAGCACCTGGCTGATCTGTTCTTTCGCCAGCTCTGTTCTGCCAGTCTTTCTGTAAATCATGGTCAGCAACTGACGGGCATGAAGGTTCATGGCATTGTAAGTCAGACTCTTCTTTGCATATTGTTCGGCTTTGGCCCAGTTCCGGTCGCAGGCATACATTTCGCCCAGCTGTTCGTAAGCGGCAGTGCGCACTGAAGCTGAAAAAGTGGCAATGGCAAAGGCTGCTTTCGCTTCTGTTGCATTGCCCAGCATGCGGTTGGCCAGTCCGTACAGGTAATTGGCTTCTCCGTCATAGGTATTCAGTCCCAAAGCCCGTTCCAGCAGGGGAATCATTTCCTGATATCTGCCTTCCCGGTAATAGAGGGAGGAAAGGCGTACCAGAGCCGGTGAGAAGTTGGCATCCTGTTTCAGGGATTTCTTCAGGTAGCTTTCTGCCTTGTCCCATACTTTCTGGTTCAGCCATTGTTCTCCCTGGGTATAAAGTCCGAAAGCAGAATTCCAGTTGAAATCTTCGGGAAGGGTCATGGGGCGCTTCAGGTCGAAGTTTTCCGGATTATCCGAGTAGACCAGGAGATTGTCTCCGATGACTACTTTCAGGTGGCCTTCGGGGATGTCTTTTCCTTTCAGGGAAGTCAGGGTGACCGGTTCCATGACGTTGGCAGTCAGAGACAGTGTTTCCACCAGCTGCTGGTCTTTGTAGATCTTGAGATCGGTTGACAGTTTTTCCAGCGGTGAAAAGGCCAGTTTCAGCCCGTCAGCTTTACGCATTACGTGCAAGGCTCCGATGGCGCTGGCCTTGGACACTCCTTTGATTCCTTTGACAGGATACCAGTATTCGGTCCATGCATCCGTCATCTGAGGTGCGAACGAATGATGTTTGTAAGGGGTGTAGGCACTGTTGGAAGCCGGCTGGTTGAACATTCGGCCGGACTGCAGTTCGATGTACTGGCCGTTCTGGTCGGTCAGCAAGTCTTCCCAGATACCTCCTTCACGGGACTGTCCCCACAGGAAGATTTTCATACCCAGTTTCTCATCAAAATTGGAATGATGGATGGATCCGAAATCTTCTCCGTGCCAGTAGATGCCGTAATAGTCATTGTAATATCCCAGAACGTGGTAAGACTTGGAATTGCCGAAATTATTGGAGTCATACCATCCGATGTTCCGGTTGTTTTCATCTACCGGGAACGAGGAAACCTCACCCCCGTGTCCGATGAGATGGTCGCCCGGATAACAGAACTCAGCTTTCTGGCCAACCCGGTATCCGGCATTCATCCACTGGTAATAAGGCTGATCAACATCGGACTGGTTGTACCAGGTGGTGTGGGTTGTAAAGTAGGCTTTGTCCTTAGGAGATTGACTTCCACAGTCCAGGCCGTGCGTGTCAGCCATTCGTAGGAGAACAGGTAGCAGCTTACACTGCCGTCATCTTTTTGTCTGACCAGATAATCCACAGGAGTGCTGGAGGTGGGAGCGTGTCCGATGATACCGAAATTGAACTCAATACCGCCGGAGGTCCAGGGACCTCTCATGGCGATATCACGGAATTTGGCTACTCCGTTCTTGTAGATAAAGTCTTTACCGGTGGTTTTGTCCACGGCTCCCCATATCTTTCCGCCTACTTCCGGAAAGAGGGTAACTTTGATGTAATCATTCTCCAATTCAACTGTTTTCCATTCCCGGTTTTCACCTTTGGCTGTAAATCCGTCAAACCGGAAGTAGGGGTAGAACAGGTTGGAAGGAGTTGCTACCGGATTCGGATCAGAGAATTTATAGGTTTTCAGGGTCTCCGTCTGTTCCTGAACGGATACATGCTGGGCAAATCCTTGCGGAGCCAGGCAGAAGACACAGGTTGTCAGGGTTAGTATTCTGTTTTTCATGTGATAAATGGTTTTTATTCGATGGAATCCTTTAGTTATTCAATCACGATAAGCCATCCTTTTCCTTTCGGAACGGTTACGGTGTCTCCCGGTTTCCAGGTCTTTTCGGGCTGGAAGTTCTCAATAGCCGGGGCATGCAGAGATACCTTGGCCGGATCCAGACCCAGTTTAGCCCAGTCAATTTGCAGGGTAACATCTACATCATGGTCTTCCCAGGTTGCCAGTGAGACCAGTGTCTTGGTTCCGGTTTTACGGTAGATGGTGGCGAGGGTTTTTTCTCTGCCGGTCTTGACCGGGTTATCCTTCACCCAGTAACCGATCATTTCACTGCCTTTCATTCCAAACTCATCCCAGAATTTCCAAAGAGGACGGTTGTCCACCCCATATCCCGGGTTACGTCCGGTCATGCCATACAGCATTCCGCGCCATTTGTTTCCACCTTCCCACAGCATTTCTCCCATCAGTCCGTAGGGGATACCAGATACTTCCACCATCCAGAACTCGGGCGGCATGTCGTAGTCGAAATATTCACCGAACCACAGGCGGTCCAGGTAGGGGAAGTGTTCCAGATACAGGTTTGCACTGTTGGCAAAGCCGTCTTTGTCGTTAAACTGGTTGGCTGAATGCAAGTCGATCATGGCACCGGGGTTGGTACGGTTCAGAATTTTGCGTACACGTTTCATGGACATGCGGTCGAAAGCCAGGTCGTCAATGTACAGTCCGTCGATGCCGACATTCTTGACGAGCCAGTCCAGTCCTTCCATATAGTAATTGTGCCAGCGGGACACTCCGGTATTTACAATCGCAGCATCCTGTACATTATAGGCAAACCAGGCAGCGATGTAATCCTGGTCGTAGTGTTCCTGAAGCCAGGAATATCCGCCTCCCTTACCTTTGGAGAAAATTTCTCCGTTGAGGCTTCTCAAGGCAAAGATCTCGGTACAGCTGTTTGAAAGTTCACGTACCGTATTGTAGATCTTCACTTTCATATTCTTTGCATGAGCTCCGTCAATATAAGCTTTCATCTCTCTGGTGCGCAGGAAAGGATAGTTGATAAACGGATTGATGGCATTGGCGTGATGAATATTAACTACGGTCGCTCCGAATTCATGAGTCTTGTCGATGAAGTCATATCCGTGATAATAGCGGTCCTGCCATTGCTTGTCGGGATTGATGGTACGGAACGGAGTGATCAGCACGTTGAAGTAGAAGCACAGGCGGTCACCTTTTTTGACTGTACGTTTTCCTGAATAAGCATTGATCAGGGTGTTTTTTCCTGCTGCACTCAGCTTGATACCTCCATTGCCGTTGTTACACCACGAAACCGGCATGTGCAGCGGTTTCTCGTGGTAGAAGTTCGTATTCAGCGGACGTTCGTATTTGTCGTCATAGAATCGGAGTTGCAGTCCTCCATTGACACTGCCGGTCCACAGGGCATCCTGATTTTTTTCAACGCCCCATTTCCACTCCAGATTCTGGGGGCAGTAGCCGCCTTTTTCTCCCAATCCCATCATATATTGTGCAATGTTGGGGGCCAGTTCGGTACGGAGTGCAATGTCATTTATTTCACCATCCTTGCGGGCAATAAGCACTACCTTGTATTCCATGTTTCCGTCAGACTCGATCTGGGCGTCCAGGTTCATAATGAACTGATTGTTCTGATTGGTGGCATGCCATCCCAGAGCACCGGCCTTACGTTTGGTATAGGTGAAGTCCAGGTTCTCCCAGTTTTCTCCGGTTGTGAGTTCCATCGGTCTGGACAGGATATCCAGTCCTTCTGTTCCTATTTCGGTGAGTGTTTCCTTGAAATAAGAAGTGATTTGTGCCGGGAATCCGTTGGGCTGAAGAGTCACCTTGCGTCCCAGCAGTGAAATGGTCTTGTCCTGTACATTCAGAGGAATATAGGGAGCGATTACTTCGTCATCAAAACCGATCTGGGAGTTCAGCCAGCGCAGGCGCGAATGTCTCCAGGGTTCATTGTCTCCATGGTTGGCAATCAGGTTGTCAGTGACATTCAGGGTCACTTTTACCTGTTTGGGTTTCATTCCTGCAGCCTGAACGGTTACTGTTCCTGTATACTGTCCGGCTGTCAGCTGTTCAGGAACCATCGTTCCTACCCACAGGGCCTGTACTTTTCCTTTGGGGACGGAACAGTCTTTTTCGAACACACTTCCGGTGACATCTACACCTCCTGTGTTGAAACAGGTGAATGCAGAAGCGGGGATTGATTCGCCGGTTTGTGAATTAACCAGAGCAGAATAGGTAAGCTTCAGGTGGTTGACATCCTTGCGGGCCGCCCAAAGACCGATTTGGAAGGTGTAATATTCTCCCTTGTCTGCCGTTCCCTCAAAAGAATCATGGCGGTTGTCCTCTATCCATTTATAGGGCAGATCCGTTGTCATGCGGATCGGGTAACGCCGGTCTTCCGTAAACAGAATATAGGGATCCTCTGGTTGGGATTTCAGCAAGTCGTCTTTTTCTTTGGCAGTGGCGATCACTTCCATCGGGTAGAAAGAATGGAATTCATTGATGGCCTGGAATTGCTTGACGGTAGCCTGCGGTAGTTCGGGAGCCTTTTTCCCAGTCAGGCGGTTGGCCTTTTTCCATTCGGCAGATGCTGTTTCTTCAAATCCCGGATAAGTTACGGTCGGATAATATTTGCTTCCTGAAGAAATATTTTTCAGGTAATAGATGTAATAGTCTCCCGGAACGGTTTGCGGCTGAAAGACGACCTCACCTTTTTCCCGGTTGATCTGAAAGCGGCATACGTTGGTGATGCGCTTTCCGGTCTTGGCATCAATGACAATCAGATCCTTGTTTTCCGGATTGAAATCTTTCCGTCGCCATTGGATGAGAGCCAGAACTGCATCTGAGGGCTGGTCAACGGAAACCACCACTCTGTGATTGCCGAGTGAATCAGCATTCCAGACTCCGGTGCCATATAATGAAGGGAGGGGTTTTTCCTGTCCCTGAATGGGAGCTGCCAGCAGCAGGCCTCCCAGTAAAAGAGGAAAAATTCGTTTCATGGTTTGTTCGTATTTAGACTTTGAGTTACTCTTTTTCTTTAGCATAAATCAGTGCGTTGAGTTCTTCCGGAGTGAGCGGCTTGATCAGTTGCTGTTTTTCCAGTTCTTCCATTTCTTTCTTGAAACGGTCTCTCATTTCGGTAGTCATTTCGTAGTTGTAGTCTCCGTAATCTCCGTATGAAAGTTTCAGGATGCGGAAGAAACCGAACTTTTCAAAATAAGGATAAAGGTTCTTTCCGGCCAGTAGGGAAGCTCCCCGGATGAAGTTCAGCTGGAATGGAACCACGTTGCTGCTTCTGTCCAGATCTTTCAGTTCCGGATGTTCTTTTTCGGAGTTTCTCATTTTTTCGTATAAATCGGGATAGAAATCAGGATAGCCGTTTTGAGTGAAGTAGCATTGCAGTTTCCAGAACGGAACCAGTCTTTCAAAGACATCTGTTTCCAGATAGCTGATAGCTTTGTCCGGATTGATCTTGCAGGAAGAGATGATGGAATCGTTCATGCCTCCGGCTCTTCGGGAAGGGCTGATCGTACCGGCCTTGCTGTCTTCCAGGAAACTCTTTTCAGCATTGGCAAAAGCTGAGGAAAGTCTGTTCTTGTATCCGAAAGCCTGCGTACAATATCTGGTACAGATATTATTGCTGGTTTCACCCAATCCTCCCCATGAGAGATAGGTTTGCAGCTGATGTACGTGTCCCACTTCATGGCTGAATCCCCAGCAGGCATCTTCGTCTTTTGTCCGCATGTGAACAGGATCGGCCACACGTTTCATGGTATCGAACTTGAAGGCTACGCCATCACCGTCGCGGAACATGTAATATCCGTAGTTGACGCGGGCAAAGATTTTATTGTTTGTGATGTGATTGTATTTTTTCCAGCCAATGATTTCATGTTGCTTGGACACCAGCTGTTCGTAAACATCAATCAGTTCCTTACCCTGGCCGGGTGCATATTTTTTCAGATCCTCTACCGGGTAAGCCAGGTGTATGTTGCTTCCTGTTGCATCGAAAACCGGATAGACAGCGTTGGCAAGCATTCTGTCCCAGTCTTCGTTGGTATTTACGGATGCATCGAAATATCCGTTGACTTCTCCGGTGATGAAATGTACCTTAACCGTATTTTCTTTTTCCGGGTTGTCGAAGTAGTAATCCATATAGGCAAGTCCTGTCCATTCGGAAGTTTTCTCAATGACGTTAATCCCATTTTTGAGTTCGAATCTTTCGAAATGAAGGCTCCAGTCTTCGTCTCCCTGATTGGGAGCATACAAATCCGCTACTTTCACGCCGAGTTTGCTGCCTTCTTTCAGACCGTCGACAACGATGATGTGTTTTCCGGGCTTGAGTACGATACCTGTAATATGCTGGTAGGTGCTGTAACCGTCTCCGATATGCAACAGTTTTCCCAGTGCTTCCGGACTGTAGACCGGTTTAAAGGAGTTTACACGGAATTGAGTGTCATATTGTTTGTTATACAGGGCTGTGGCCAGATTTCTTAACTCTTCGCTTTTGCAAGACTTGATTTTTCTTTTTCCGACTTTTTTGTTCAGTGTCGTACACAGAGGATCGGCGAATAATTCCCTGGCGATTTCTTCAAGACTGACCTTGTTTTCATCCATGTTTTCATAGACAAAACATGTTTCATAGCTGTTTGTTTCTTTGGCTGATGCCTGTTCTATTGCAAGATTATTGAAAGTCATGCTAAGGCACAATAAGAAACTGATTTTTTTCATAGACTTCGGTTTATAAATTTAATAGATTTGTACATATAGTTTTTCATACCCCATTGTCTGGAAAGATCAGATACATTCCGGCGTTATGGTCGGGATAACAGTACCGGTCAGTTTTCTGTATTTTCAGACGTTTTACAAAATTAGCAAAAGTTTCTCACCCTTCTTGTTTTTTGTGAAAATTAACTATCTGGAGTATGGTAGGACCCCGATAAAAAAGCAATTTGATTTTTTGTATTATCGTTCAAATAGCTACATTTGCTGAAATAAAACTTAGATACCATGAAAAATTACGCGAATTTCTGTTTTGCTGCTATTGCATCCACTTTGTATCAGCTTCCTGTCCAGGCAACTGCCGTATCGGATAATTCCGGTAATGAACGTCCTAATCTTCTGGTCATAATGGCTGACCAGTTTCGTGGAGATGCCTTCAGTTTCAGAGGAAAGGAAGCGGTAAAAACTCCGCATTTTGATTCTTTTGCCAGAGAAGCAGTCGTGTGTACCCAGGCTGTCAGCGGGTATCCTGTATCATCTCCGGCCAGAGGTATGTTCCTTTCGGGAGCTTATCCGCACAAGAATGGAGTTATTACCAACTGTCAGTCGGAATCAGCCGTACAGGATGTTGAATTGCGGGAAGACCTGACTTGCTGGTCGGATGTACTTCACTCGGAAGGTTACCATACTGCATACATCGGGAAATGGCATTTGGACAAACCTGTGAAGCCTTTTATCGACTGCTACAACAATAAGGGGGAAATGGCCTGGAATGAATGGTGTCCTCCTCACAGAAGACATGGCTTTGACTATTGGGTGGCTTATGGTACATACGACTGGCATCTGAAACCCATGTACTGGAATTCTCAGGCCGGGCGCGAGGATTTTTATTATGTGAATCAGTGGGGGCCTGAATATGAGGCCGATCTTGCCATTCAGTATCTGGATAGTATCAAGGGATCAGACCAGCCTTTTGCCATGATGGTATCCATGAATCCTCCTCATACGGGTTATGAACTGGTGCCCGACAATTATAAGGAACTTTATAAAGGATTGAATGTTGATTCGGTTGTAGCCGCAATGCCGCATCTCCGAAACGCAGATCAGAAGTATGTTGATTATTTCAAGAAAAGTCTGCTTGATTATTATGTCTGCATATCGGGAGTAGATGAACAGTTTGGACGGATCATTGAAGCGCTCAAACGAAACGGTATGTTTGATCATACAATCGTTGTCTTTGTTTCTGATCATGGGGATTCCATGGGAATGCATGAGAATATCGGGAAAAATATCTTCTATGAAGAAGCAATGAGAGTTCCTTTTATGATTTCCTGGGGAGACAAACTCTCGCCAAGGGTAGATCAGGAGTTATTGCTTTCTGTGGAGGATTTCTGTCCGACTATTTTGTCTCTGATGGGATTGGAGGACAAGATACCTTCTTCAGTCCAGACCCGTAATCTGAGCAAACAGATTCTGGGTAGTAGGGAAGATATGCCGGAATACCAGCTGTATATGCTGTACAGTCAGGTGGATGCCACAGGAAAGAATCCGGAGACGGGTGCAAGAGGCATACGTAATGAACGGTATACCTATGCTGTCAGGTTCAAGGAAGGTGAGATTACCGGGGAATATCTTTTTGACCGGAAACATGATCCTTATCAGATGAATAATCTGGCCGGAAATGAAATAAAGCTGGCCGGCAAACTCAGAAAGGCTCTGGTACAAATGCTGGCAGATGCGGAAGATCCTGCATATGCTGTTTTCTCCAGATAATCATAAAAAAGACCAGATGATCATAAAAAAGAGGACCGTCCCCATCAGGAGGCGGTCCTCTGAACTTATTTAGCTAGAAAATAGTTCCCTCAGGGATTATTTTTCTTCGCTCCAGTCCATGGCAGCCATACGCTTGTAAGAAGCGTAACGTTTCTTAGCCATGTCTTCGCAAGCTGCGAACAGATCAGCAGCTTCTGTCGGATATTGTTTCATTACAGATGCGAAACGAACTTCACCCTTCAGATAATCCTGGAAGCCTTCCCAGTTCGGTTCTTTAGAGTCAAGTGAGAACGGATTCTTACCTTCTTCTTCCAGAGCCGGGTTGAAGCGCCACAAGTGCCAGTAACCACATTCAACAGCCTTAGCTTCTTCTGCCTGAGATTTACCCATACCAGCTTTCAGACCGTGGTTGATACACGGAGCGTAAGCGATAACCAGTGACGGTCCAGGATAAGCTTCAGCTTCGCGGATAGCTTTCAGAGTCTGAGCCTGGTCAGCACCCATAGCGATCTGAGCTACGTAAACATATCCGTAAGTAGTAGCGATCATACCTAGGTCTTTCTTGCGTACGCGCTTACCAGAAGCAGCAAACTTAGCGATAGCACCCAGCGGAGTAGCCTTAGATGACTGACCACCAGTGTTAGAGTAAACTTCAGTATCCAGTACCAGGATGTTAACGTCTTCGCCAGAAGCAATTACGTGATCCAGACCTCCGTAACCGATATCGTAAGAAGCACCGTCACCACCGATGATCCACTGTGAACGTTTTACCAGATAGTCTTTGAATTCAGCGATCGTAGCGCATGAAGGACATTTATCTTTAGCAGCTTCTACCAGCGGGATGATCTTTTCAGCAGCAGCCTTGCTCTTGTCAGCATCGTTGCGGCCGTCGATCCATTCCTGGAATGCTTCTTTGTATTCTGCCGGAGTAGCTTCGTTTGCGATAG
>ERZ772861.2074-NODE-2074-length-14387-cov-4.506419_pt1 | contig 14387 bp, 12 predicted proteins | sample MGYA00512135_ERZ772861 | MGnify/ENA primary metagenome ERZ772861 (study PRJEB29015, sample SAMEA2737700) | human gut metagenome | biome: human gut; feature: human-associated habitat; material: faeces | place: China | collected 2012 ...
AACTCATCGGACAGGTAGAAGGTATCCTGCATATCGCGGGCGGGGTGGTCCTTCGGGACGTTCAGGCGGGTGAAGTTGTGGTCGTCGTCCTCGATCTCCGGGGCGTCCGCCACAGCAAAGCCCATGCCGGAGAAGACGTCGATGATCTGGTTGGTGACCAGCGTCAGCGGATGCAGGCCGCCGACCGCGCGGGTCTTGGCGGGCAGGGTGATGTCCACGGTCTCGGCAGCGTTGCGGGCGGCCAGCTCGGCTTCCTTCACCTTGGCGGCGGCAGCATCGTAGTCTGCCTGCACCTTGGTCTTCAGTTCGTTGATGATCTTGCCCATGGCGGGGCGCTCTTCCGGCGCGACAGAGCGCAGATTCTTCATCAGCGCGGGGATCTTGCCGTTTTTGCTCAGATATTCCTGCCAGAACGTGGCCAGCGTCTCCTTGGAAGAGACCTGACCGAGGCTTTCTTTGGCCTGTTTGGCCAGCTCGTCGATCATTGCTTGCATGGAAATTCTCTCCTTCTCGGTTTTCTTCTTGTTCAGCGGGTAACAAAAAAGCTCCGCCCCGCTCTGCCTTTCGGCAAAGGGGACGAAGCTGTAAACTTTACTCCGCGGTACCACCCGGTTTCCGCTCTTTTTTATTAAGGAGCGGCGCTCAAACGCCGTAACGGGGCGCACCGTCCCGCACTAGCAGGCTGTCTTCAGCCGTTCACGCGGGCCGCTCAGGAGCGAACTTCGGTGCACGTCTCTCTCGGAAGCCCTTTCAGCCGGTGAAACTTCTCTCTTTGCCGGACACACTGCACGTACTTTCTCCGTCGCTGCGTTTTTGCATATCAGGTTTTCATAACCAGAAATCATCTTACCACATTTCGGCGCGGTTTGCAAGCGTAGAAACGGATTTTATGGCAATTTTCCGTTTTCGCTTGTGTTTTCCGCCGGGATATGGTATGCTGAGCGCAACGTTTTACTGGAAGGAGGGTGCACCCACATGGGTTGGAACGGCTGCGTTTTCTTCAAAAAAGGAAACCCTTAAGCATTTCCGGCTCGAAGTGCGCCCATTTTTAGGAATCACCCTCTCAGTCTGCTGTGCAGCCAGCTCCCCCGAAGGGGGGAAAAGATGGAGTTTGCACAATGCCAAGGCCTCTCCTACCAGGAGAGGTGTCACCGAAGGTGACGGAGAGGTTGTATGAAGGATAACCTTCCGAAAACCGCAGAGCAAAACGGAAACGCGCCATGTAGTACAACCTCTCAGTCAGCGCTTACGCGCTGCCAGCTCCCCTGGTAGGGGAGCCATTGGCAAAGAGGTGAAGTTTACGGAATGCCAAAGCCTCTCCTACAAGGAGAGGTGTCACCACAGGGGACTGAGAGGTTGTACAAAGGATAACCTGACCGTGAGGTGCGCTTATGCCTGTGACAAACCTGCCCTATGATTCGCGGTTGAATGAGCGAGCGAAGGATCTGCGACGGAAAATGACCTCGCAGGAACGCAAACTATGGTATGCGTTTTTGAGAACCTATCCGGTGAAAATCTACAAGCAGAGAGTCATAAAGTTCTTTGTGGTAGACTTTTACTGCGCTGAGGCAAGATTGGTTATTGAACTCGACGGCTCGCAGCATTATACTGAACAGGGAAAAGTTTACGACGAGGAACGAAGTGCTATCATGGAAGGCTATGGCATTGAGGTGTTGCGATTCTCAAACCGCGAGGTGAATCAGCAATTTGATGCGGTATGTGAACGCATTGATGAACGGATTCGCTGCCGGATGGCTGAACCGTGAAACGAAACGGAAACGCGCCATGTAGTACAACCTCTCAGTCTCGCCTACGGCTCGCCAGCTCCCCTGGTAGGGGAGCCCTTGGCGAAGAGGTGAAGTTTGCGGAATGCCAAGGCCTCTCCTACAAGGAGAGGTGTCACCGCAGGTGACGGAGAGGTTGCACGGAGGAAAGCCTTTCGGCAACCGCAGAGCGGAACGGAAACGCGTCATGTAGTACAACCTCTCAGTCGGGCTTACGCCCGCCAGCTCCCCTGGTAGGGGAGCCCTTGGCAAAGAGGTGAAGTTTGCGCAATGCCAAAGCCTCTCCTACAAGGAGAGGTGTCACCGAAGGTGACGGAGAGGTTGTACAACGGCAGACCTTCCGGCAAAAATGAAGCCCCGATCTATTTTCCATAGACGATGACCTATTGCAAAATCTAAAGAAACAGGTGGACGATACCATGAGAGAAATTCAAGTTGCAGAACACAAGACCCTGAAGCTGACCAATGTGCTGTCGCGCAAGGTGGAAGTTGAGGATATGGGCAATCTGGCCATTGTGCTGACCCAGATGCAGAACTTTATCCGCAGCCATGACGCCATGCCGGTGGGCCCCATCGTGCAGTGCGTGAAGATGCGCAAGGGCCCCAACCCCACGGCGGAGATCTATTTCATGCAGCAGGTCAACCAGCTGATCCCCCGGCTGGACCCCGGCTACCAGATGGACGCTCTGCTGCGGGTGCGCAACTGCCTGTATGCCCACTACACCGGCCCCATGAGCTACAGCAACCTCGCCAGCCAGAAACTGGATATTTATGCGTTCGAGCATGAGATCGAGACGACCGGCGATTCGTACACCGTCTATGTCAATCAGGACGACGACAACGGTGTGCTCGACGTCTTTATGGAGACCAAGTGATTATGACGACCATTCAGAACCTTTCCGACCTGCAGGATCGCCGCATCATGATGGAAAAGCGTGTGCCGCCCTTTGGCTACGCGATGATCCTTCTGGTGGCGGGCCTGCTGGTCTTCCTGACCATCTGGAGCACCCAGAACTACCGCACCTACGTCAGCCAATCGGTCGGCACGGTGCAGGCAAGCAACAAGACCTATATCATGTCCAGCTACTCCGGCTCCATCACCGAGCTCAACATCTCGGAGGGCAGCTATGTCAACGAGGGCGACCTCATCGCCCATGTCAAGAGCACCGACATCGACATGCAGCAGGACAGCTACAAGAGCCAGCTGGAGATCTATCAGAAGCAGAAGGCGCAGTACGAAAAGCTGCTGAAGTCCATTCAGGACGACACGAACTATTTCAGCGAGACTGACCTGGACGATCAGCCCTACTATTACCAGTATGAGAGCTACAAGAGCCAGGTGCAGCAGAAGGCCTTTGACGCTTCGCCCTATCAGGCGGCGGGCTACTCCGACGAGCAGATCAAGGCCCTGATGGAGCAGAACCAGAGCGAGATCGAGGCGCTGTACTACTCTACGCTGCAGTCCATCACCAGCAACCTGACCAGTGTGCAGACCAACATCGACAACATTCAGGCCCAGCTGGATACGCTGGCAAGCGGCGCGAACGATTACTACATCTATGCGCCCACGTCCGGCGTCATCCACATGGACACCCCTTATAAGGTGGGCATGGTGCTGAGCGCCGGTTCGGCACTGGCCACTGTGGCCAGCGAGAACAGCGATCAGGAGATCGTGGCGGCCCTGACCGTCAGCGACCGGCCGCTCATCAACGTGGGCGACCCCTGCAAGATCGCCATCACCGGCCTGTCGGAGTATTCCTACGGCAACCTGACCGGCACGGTGACTTCCATTGACAGCGATGTGACCTCCACCGAGTCCGGCTCGTACTACAAGATGACCATCAAGCCCAACAGCACCTACGTGGTGAGCAACAGCGGCGACAAGGTCGATCTGGCCAACGGCATGAGCGTGACCGCCCGTGTCGAGTACGACAAGCTGACTTACTTTGAATATGTCATGGAGGCCCTGGGCGTTTTATTCCGTTAAACAGCGTCCGCAAACTCAACGCCCAAAGAGGTACGATAGAATGAAACTGAACCCGAAACAGCTGGCCGTAAGCGCCGCCCTGCTGGGCCTGCTGGCCGCAGGCGCAGCGCTGCCCGCAGCCGCAGCCAGCCCCATTTCTGCCCCGGCTGCCATCACCTTCCCGTGGAGCCCTGTGGCGGCCGAGAGCGTAGAAACAGGGGACTATGCCCCCACCATGACCGTGGGCACGGCCCAGCAGCTTTCGCCGGTGGTCCAGCCGCAGAAAGCTGCCAGCCGAAACGGCGTGAGCTACGTTTCCGATAACCCGAACATCGTTTCGGTCGGGGAGGACGGCGTGGCGCAGGCGGTGGGCCTGGGCACGGCGAACATCACGGCCACCTGTGGCGATGTCAGCTGCACCTACACCATCACCACCCAGCCCGACAGCACGATGATCGCGACCGAGATGGACATCACGCTGGCCTCCAGCACCATTGCCGTGGGCGACACCACGTCGCTCTCGCTGGCGGTGCTGCCCACCACGGCGGCAAATTATATCAGTGTCTCGCTGAGCTCCTCCGATCCCGGTGTGGCCACCGTGAACAACTTCGGCAAAGTGACCGGTGTGGCCCCCGGCAAAGCGACCATCACGGCCACCGCTGGGGATGTGACCTGCTCGGCGACCGTGACCGTTGTGGCGGCCTCCTCCAGTTCGGCATCCACCGGCCCGGTGGAGTCCATCTCCCTGAACACGAACTACATGGTGCTCAAGCCGGGTGCTTCCGGCACCATCACCGGCTCGGTGGCACCGTCTTCGGCTTCCCAGAAGCTGACCTTTACCAGCAAGGATAAGAAGATCGCCACCGTGAACGGAAGCGGCGTCGTGACCGGTGTTGCCACCGGCGCGACCTCCATCATCGTTTCCAACGGCAAGGTCTCTTCGTCGGTGACGGTCATCGTCAACCGCACGGCGTCCGCATCCAGCGGCAGCACGGACAGTACCGGGGAGGGGACGGCTCCGGCGGAGACCGACCCCATCGTGGCCTCCATTGAGAATGCGGCCTCCGATACCATCTCCTACCCGCAGAGTCAGGTCCCGGTGTTGACCACCGCGATGCTGAACGCCCTGCGCACCACGGGCCGCACCCTCGTGCTGGAAGCGGAGGACTACACCCTGACCGTGGACGGCTCCACCATCCGCAACACCACCAGCGAGGTGAACACCGCGCTGACCTTTGCGCCCGACGAGTACGGCCTGCGCTTCACCCTGAACGAGGGCGAGGCCATGCCCTGCGGCGTGACCATCACTATGACCGGCGAAAATGCCGGGTACAGCCGCCTGTACCTGCACAACACCGTGAGCGGGAAGTGGCAGTTCCTCAACAGCTACAAAGACGGCGTGGCACACGCCGATGTGGCGGGCGAGTATCTGCTGACCAACCAGAATCTGCGCTTCACCAGCATCAATTGGACCTTCTTCATCGGCGCAGGCATCCTTGTGGTGGCCTGCCTCATCGCGTACGTCGCGGTCAAGAAGCGGTACTGGTTCTGGTAATTCCGCAGGCAATCAAAACAGAAAACGCAAAAAGCGATGGCCGTTTCGGGCCATCGCTTTTTTGCGTTGGAGCGTTTTGCCTTAGAGTTTGAAATACCCCGCCGGTTCATCGTCCTGGCTGCGGTGCTCCATCAAAAAGGTATCGAGCCAGCGGCCATGGCAGTCCCGCGCGATGCGCTCACGGCGGCCCACCAGGCGGAACCCGCATTTCAGGTGCAGACCTTTGGACGCTGCGTTGTCCTGCAAGACCGTGGATTGCAGCGTCCAGTAACCGGCCGCTTCGGCCTGCTGGCAGAGGGTGGTGAGCAGATGATACCCCAGCCCCCGGCCCCGGAACCGTTCGCCGATGTAGATGCTGACCTCGGCCACGCCCCGGTAGCACCAGCGGGGGTCGACCCGGTGCAGGGCCGTCCAGCCTGCCAGGACGCCATCGTCCTCCACGACAAGGCGGCATTCTTTGATGTGGGAGGCATCCCACGCGGGATAGGGCGGGCAGTCGGTCTGGAAGGTTGCGTGCTCGGTGGCGATGCCTTCCAGATAGATCTTGGATACTGCCGGCCAATCTTCCGGCGTCATGGGCCGGACTGTGATCTCATTCATACGTTCCCCTGAACGGAGCCGCAATGCTCCGCGATTCCTCAAAATTTCTTCCGATTTTTTCAGTATAGCAGACTTTTCGGCAAAGTACAATGTTTTTAGCCGGAAACTGTACGCCTGCCCGGCAGTTGGCCGCCGGGCGCGGTGGCTTTGGGCAGTAGGTGGTCTTTTTTTATCCGAGATACCTTTTCGAAAACGGTCGGTTGTGCTACAATAGAAGAAAATTCTGGTTGCTTTCGCTCGCGCAGAGCACGATGACAGCCCGGTCGGAGGAGACGTGCGCTCCGGGCCGGGGCAGCGAAAAGGAGAGTGCCGATGAAAAACATCCTGAGACGGCTGGCCGTGCTGGTCTGCCTGATGCTGGCACTGGCCCTGCCCGCCTTTGCCGAAGGGGAAAAGGGCGAAGCCAACATCACCCCGCAGACCACGATGAAGGAACTGCGCGAAAACCCCAGCATCAAGGGTGCGGGCATTTACACCTATGTATATGTCTGGGAGCGGGATTGTGGACTGCTGAAAAGCAGCAAAGACAACGATACGATGCTGGATGTGATCGGAAAAGAATCCATCAACAGCTGTGTGGCTGGGATGAACTTTCTGATCGACACGTATAATACAGGAACACAAATTACGTACAAACTCTATACGCCGGAAGAAATTGCAGAGGACAAGACGCGCGACCATGCGGAACTCTATTATTTCCCGGCAGATAAGCCCAATGCAAAATATGCGGTCGTGCTTTCGGGCAACGCTCTGTTTTACAGCGGCGAGATGCGGGGCGGTGTTTCCACTGCATGGGAACTGCATCAAAAAGGATATGCGGTATTTGCACTTCGGTATCGGATCGGAAGTGAAGCAAAGGACAACGCACCGATTCAGGACCTTGGCCGTGCGATTCAACTGATTACGGCCAACGCAGAAAAATTCGGGGTCCAGACGGAAGATTATGCGCTGCTGGGATATTCTTCCGGTGGTCAGATTGCGGGCGTATTCTGCGGGCAAGAAGTGGGATATCCTCGTTACAATGTGCCTCGGCCCGGCGTACTGCTGTTGGCGTATCCGATCAATAATTTCTATGAAGCAAAACCGATTTACCGTTGGCTGATCGATACGTATTCGGAAGATCTGCGCTACTACGATTATAATATTTCCGGCTGTGTGACACCGGATTTTCCGCCAACATATTTCTGGTATGGGTTGAATGACATTTTGTTGATGGCCTTCAATTATTATGAGCAGGGCCCGGCACTTCAAAAAGCACTGGCGAGAAATGGTGTTCCGTACCACGAAAGTGTGTACAAACGTGCGTTCCACGGTATTGGCATAGCAGAGGGAACGGATGCAGAAGGCTGGCTCAACGATGCCGCCGCCTTCTGGGAAGAGCAGACCGCGCAGGCGCAGCAGCCTGCTGCATAAGAATCAAGAAAGGAAGCGTTGTAGGATGAAAAACTGGAACGAGACGTTCCGCAGCCTGAATGTGGGCCTGCCGGACGATGTGGAGCGGCTGAAAACCGCCGGGTATTATCAGGAGGCCATCGAGCGGATCGACGCCTATCTGGCCGAGGACTGGACGGTGACCCAGAACAGCCCCCGCAGCCAGGGCGCGGAACCGGTGGGAGAGGAGCTGCCCCAGAACCCCACGCCCCACGGTGTGGAGGCCCTGCGGGACGCGATGCTGGCCCAGCGGGAGATGATGCGCCGCATCCCGGCAGAATACTGCTACACCGAGGACGAAGCCGTGGCCCGGATGCAGGGGATGGTGCGGGACTTCACGCGCGAGGAGTTCCGGCTTCTCGTGAAGGAGGGCCGGGTGGACTGGCGGTTCGTGGAAGGGGAGAAGCACTACCTCGACCGCTTTGCCGAAACGCTGCTGGCGACCCATGCCGACCTCGCCGCCCGCCAGATCGACCCGCCTGCCCCCGGCACTTCGGCGCGGGAGTTCCGCAACCGCCAGCATGAACAGATGGAGCGGGACGGCCAGGCAAGCGCCCGCATCACCCTGAAGACCAGCGTTGGCATGTCGGACGAAGCCTTTGCCGCCGCACTGGCCGAGGCGAAGGCGGAGGGGCGGAACAGTGTGCATGTCCGCGCCTGGCTGCCCATCCCAGCCGCCTGTCTTTCCCAGAGCGAGATCGAGCTGCTGGACTGCACCGAGCCGCCTGTCCGCATCGCGGACGAGAACGCGCCCCAACGGACGGTCTTCTGGGAGGCAGACCTCACCGAGAACCGCCGCTTCGGGGTGGAGTACCGCTACCGGACCACGGCTGTCTACACAGATCCGATGGACATCCGGCCGGATGCACAGCAGCCGACCTTTGACACCGGCGAGGAAGCGCCGCACATCGTCTTCACGCCCTATCTGCGGGCGCTGGCCCACCAGCTGACCGACGGCATCACCGACCCGGCGGAAAAGGCAAAACGCATCTACGATTACGTCACCTTGAACGTGCGCTACCACTATCAGCCCGCCTACTTCGTGCAGGAGTGCCTGCCCGACCAGTGCGCCCGGAACCGCCGGGGTGACTGCGGCATCATGGCGCTGACCTTCATCACCCTCTGCCGTCTGGTGGGCATCCCGGCCCAGTGGCAGAGCGGCCTGTCCGTCTCGCTCACAGGTGTGGGCTGCCACGACTGGGCGATGTTCTACATCGCGCCCAAGGGCTGGATGTATGCGGACTGCTCGTTCGGCGCGTCAATGGCGCGGCAGGGCGATGAAAAGATGCGCCGCCACTACTTCGGCAGTCTGGACACCGGGCGGATGGTGGCGAACCGCGCCTTCGAGGCCCCCTTCGACCCGCCCATGACCGGCTTCCGCTCCGACCCCTACGACAACCAGTCCGGCGAATGCGAGGTGGACGGCGTGGGCCTGTACGGCGATGCCCTTGACACCCGCAAGGAACTTGTAAACTACGAATTACTGTAAAAAAACACCGGGCCCCGCCTTCTGCGGGACCCGGATTTTGATGATAGGAGAAAACCATTTATGGAATATCTGGCAGGACTTTACACCCTTCTGCTGGTCGTCATTTGCCTGGAACTGGCCGTGGTGCTCTGGCGCACCGGCAAAAAGCAGGGCAGCGTACCGGATCACGACGAGCTCAAGCGCTGGATGCAGCAGCAGCTGGATGCGCAGGCTAGGGAGTTTGCGGCCAGGCAGTCGGCCCTTGCTGAGCAGAATCACACCGCCCTGCGCAGCGTCAGTGAGACGCTGCAGACTGCGGTGCAGAACATGAGCACGACGCTGGCACAGGGGCAGGACAGCCAGCAGCAGCTTCTGGAACGCCGTCTGCGTTCGCTGGAAGCATCCAATACCCAGAAGTTGGAAGAGCTGCGCCGGAGCATGGCCGAGAGCATGACTGCCCTGCAGGCCGAGAACAACCGCAAACTGGATGAGATCCGCCACACCGTCGATGAACAGTTGCAGGATACCCTGCAAAAGCGGGTGAGCGAGAGCTTCAAGGCCGTCAACGAGCAGCTGGAACAGGTGTACAAGGGGCTGGGCGAGATGCAGAACCTTGCCGCCGACGTCGGCGGGCTGAAGCAGGTGCTCTCCGGCGTCAAGACCCGCGGCATCCTCGGCGAGATCCAGCTGGGGGCCATTCTGGAAGAGATCCTTGCCCCGGAACAGTACGAGACCAACGTGGCCACCATCCCCGGCAGCAGCCAGCGGGTGGAATATGCCGTCAAGATGCCGGGCGTGGACGGCAGCACGGTCTGGCTGCCCATCGACTCGAAATTCCCCGGCGACACCTACGCCCATTTGCAGGATGCACAGGCTTCCGGCGATGCGCAGGCGGTGGAGAATGCCCGCCACGCGCTGGAGCTTGTGCTGCGCAGCGAGGCAAAGGACATCCGCGAAAAGTACGTGGAACCGCCCTATACCACGACGTTCGGCATCCTGTTCCTGCCGTTTGAGGGCCTGTATGCCGAGGTGGTCAATGCCGGATTGCTGGAAGTGCTGCAGCGGGACTATCAGGTGAACATTGCGGGCCCCAGCACCATGGCAGCGCTGCTCAACAGCCTGCAGATGGGGTTCAAGACGCTTGCCATCCAGAAGCGCTCGGGCGAAGTGTGGCAGCTGCTGGGGGCCGTCAAGACCGAGTTCGACAAGTTCGGGCAGGGGCTTTCCAAGATGCAGCAGCGCCTGCGCCAGACCGACGAAGAACTGGATAACCTCATCGGCGTGCGCAGCCGTGCCATCAGCCGCAAACTGCGGGCGGTGCAGACCATGGATGAAAACGCTGCCGCCGCCCTGCTGGAACTGGACAACGAACCGGGTAAGCCAGTGATGGCAAAGCTGCCGGAAAATGGGGAAGAATAATATCTCTTGCGAAATTTCTAACAATGTGCTATAATAGGAACTGCTCTCAGAAACAACCGCCGCAGAAACGCGGCACTGCATAATGCATAAAATTATAAATAAGGAGACCGAGCGTTATGAGCGTAAACAAGATCAGTGAAGCTATTCTGGGCGTTGGTGTGGATGATACCACCATCGACCTGTTCGAGAGCCAGTACCCGGTGCCCACCGGCGTGAGCTATAATTCCTATGTCATTCTGGACGAAAAGACCGCCGTTCTGGATACCGTGGATGCCCGCGCCACTGAGCCTTGGCTGGAAAACCTGACCGAAGCTCTGGCAGGCCGTAAGCCGGATTATCTAGTAGTCTCCCACATGGAGCCGGACCACGGTGCCAACATTGCAAAGCTGGCGGCACTGTACCCAGAGATGCAGGTGGTGGGCAACGCCAAGACCTTCCTGTATATGGAGCAGTTCTTTGGCACCGATGCCATTGCCAAGGAGCGCCGTGTAGTGGTGAAGGACGGCGAGAGCCTGTGCCTTGGCACCCACACCCTGACCTTTGTGTTTGCACCCATGGTGCACTGGCCGGAGGTCATGGTCAGCTATGAATCCACCGAAAAGGTGCTGTTCTCTGCGGATGGCTTCGGTCGCTTTGGCGCTGTGGCAAAGTTTGACGAAAAGGCCGACTGGGCCAGTGAAGCCCGCCGCTACTACCTGAACATCGTGGGTAAATACGGCCCGCAGGTGCAGGCGCTGCTGAAAAAGGCGGCGGCTCTGGACATCCAGACCATCTGCCCGCTGCATGGCCCGGTGCTGACCGGAGATCTGGGCAAGTACCTGAACTACTACGACATCTGGTCCAGCTACAAGCCCGAGGAGCCGGAAAAGATCCTTGTGGCAAGTGCTTCCATCCACGGCCACACCCGTGCAGCAGCCCACCTCATGGCCGAAAAGCTGCGTGCAAAGGGCGCAAAGGTCGTGGAGATGGACCTGACCCGCACGGATGTGTCCTATGCCGTCACCGAAGCTTTCCGCTGCGGAAAGATCGTGCTGGCCTGCGCCACCTACGACGGCTTCCTGTTCCCGCCGATGGAAGCCCTGCTGACCCACCTGAAGACCAAGGCCTTCCAGAACCGCACCGTCGGCCTGATGGAGAACGGCACCTGGGCCCCCATGGCTGCCAAACTCATGCGCGCCGAGCTGGAAGGCATGAAGAACATCACGGTCTGCGAGAATGTGGTCACTATCCGCAGTGCAGCCAACGCTGCGGCGGAAGCCCAGATGGACGCGCTGGCTGCAGAAATCGTGGCAAAATAAAGCACTCTGGAAAAAACGCAAGATCCTCTGCCGACTGCCCGGCAGGGGATTTTTTTATTGAACCATGTGGAAGAGTTTGATATACTGAAAAGCAGAAGTTTATGGATGGAGGAATATCATGTCTGTAAAAATAAAAGCGGATATCAGACACTGGCTGCGGGAGTTGGATAAGAAATATTTCTTTGTGATGCTGGGCTTTGCGGTGATGGTCTATTTTCCGCTGATCAGCTTGAAGCTGACGAACACAGTGGATGGTCTGTGGACAACGGCTGAGTACATGGCGGGAGTATGGGAGCTTTCCAATGGGCGATGGTTCTGGCTGGTGACCAGTTTTCTGCGTTTCAGTCTGCAGCTAGAACCCATCAATGCGGTGGTGTGCTTGGTGCTGGTTTCTCTTGGCGTTACAAAACTTCATATGACCTTTAAAACTGTGCACGAGGGAAGGACATCTTGCCTTGACTGGCTCGCAGGATTATGCTATTTGGCTAATACCGTGATCGGTTGTTACCTCTCGTTTGCACATCAATCGGTCGAGTTTGGTTTGGCATTTTATTTGTCGGTGCTGGCAGCGGTCTGTGTGATCAGAAGCCGCAGCATTGCGGCAGGCGTTGCGCAGGGAGCATTTTTACTTGCGTTGAGTCTTGGACTCTATCAGACAGACCTTGCTTGCTTCTGCATGGTGCTGCTGGCGTGGTTTCTGGTGCTGTTGCTCCGAGGTGAAGAAGGGATAAAGCTCCGGTACTATATCGCAAAATGTCTGGGCAGTGCAGTGTGCGGCGCGGCGCTGTACTGGGGAATATTGCAGATTATTCTGAAGATTTCAGGTGTTGCAATGGCGAATTATCAGGGCGGAGCTTCTATCTCGCCGCTGAATATGCTGAAGAGCCTGCCGCAGAGTATTGTAAAATGCTATGCCCAATTCTGGGACTACTTCTTTGGTGATACAGTACGCCATAATGTGCTGCAGAGCTTTGGGGTACTGTATGCGCTAGCGTTCCTTGTCGTGGGTGCAGCGCTTGTCCGTCGGTTGGCAGCTGTTCTGCGCAGAAAGGATGCAGAAACGGCGTTTTACGCAGTGGCTGCGGTGCTGGTGATGCCGCTTGCCAGCGTAATCTTTCTGCTGGCAGCATCGCAGGCGACGTTTTATATCCCAATGGCCGGAGGAACTGCGCTGTTCTTTCCGGTATGCTTCTGGCTGTTAGATTCTGCCCAGCCTGCATCTAACACAGAAACCTCAGGCAAAAACAAAGCTGGCAAGGTGGAAAAGGCTGCGCTTCTGCTGGCTGCGGCAGGCATTCTTTATGGCAGTGTCTTTATGTCGGCTATCGATCAGCAGGCGATGTATGAGGGACGCAAGGCAACAAAACAAATCGCGGACCTTGTGGCCGATGAGCTGGTGGCAGAGGGCTATTATGATTTGCCGGAAAAACTGCCAGTGATGCTGGTAGGCCGCCCCAGTGCAAGCCCACTGTTCCGGACACACGTTATCTACTGGGATGCAAACGACTACGCACAGGTGGGCCTTTTCAAAAAAGAAAATGCTGCCACAATGCGCTATTCATGGAATGCGGTGTTTCGTGACCTCACACCGATGCAGCTGGAGCTGTGCAGTGATGAGGTATATGACGAACTGATCCGGACAGAAGAAATCAAACGAATGCCGACATTCCCTGAGAAAGGCTCCATGCAGGAAATGGACGGTGTATATGTGATCAAAATTTCAGAGGATTATCAGCTGGATGAGGAAACGGCAGAATAAAACCCGGCAAAACAAATTGCAGCTGCATTGGAAAGCGCAAAAACCTCCACTGAACGCGATTTATGCGGAAAGTGACTACACAGCCCTTGCAAACCGCCGCAAAATGTGGTAACATAACTCTTGGTTATAAAACCTGAATACTCCCAAACGCAGCGACGGAGAGAGTAGGCATGGCGTACACGGCAAAGAGAGAAGCTTCACCGGCTGAGAGGGCTTCCGGGTGTATCTGTGCTGAAGTTCGCTCCTGAGCGGTCTGTGCGAAACAGCAGTAGTACAGAACGGCCACGCCCCGTTACGGCGTTCTGAGAGCCGCCCGGCATCTGTGCACGGGTGGAAACCGGGTGGTACCGCGGAGCTAAGAATCAACAGCTTCGTCCCTTTTGCCTGAGAAATCGGGCAGGGGACGGAGCTTTTTTGTTGCACTCCGCTCATCAACACGAAGAATAAAGGAGAGAACATCCATGCAAGCAATGATCGACGAGCTGGCAAAGCAGGCCGAAGAGAGCCTGGGCCAGGTCTCTTCCAAAGAAACGCTGGCAACTTTCTGGCAGGAATATCTGAGCAAGAACGGCAAGATCCCCGCCCTGATGAAGAATCTGCGCTCTGTCGCCCCCGAGGAGCGGCCGGCCATGGGCAAGATCATCAACGAACTGAAGGCCAAGGTCCAGGCCGAGTATGACGCCGCTGCCGACAAGGTGAAGCAGGCTGAGCTTGCTGCCCGCAACGCCGCCGAGACGGTGGACATCACCCTGCCCGCCAAGACCCGCGCCGTGGGCGGTCTGCACCCCCTGACCCTCGTCACCAACCAGATCATCGACGTCTTCTCGGGCATGGGCTTTGCTGTGGCAGACGCCCCCGAGATCGAGGACGACGACCACAACTTCACCCGCCTGAACGTCCCGAAGGACCATCCCGCCCGCGATATGCAGGACACCTTCTACCTGTCCGATGAGTTCCTGCTCCGCACCCAGACTTCCGGCGGCCAGATCCGCACCATGGACAGCCAGAAGCCGCCCATCAAGGTGCTGATCCCCGGCCGTGTGTTCCGCTCTGACTCGGACGCTACCCACAGCCCCATGTTCCACCAGATGGAAGGTCTGGTCGTGG
>ERZ772861.2077-NODE-2077-length-14382-cov-18.173239_pt1 | contig 14382 bp, 10 predicted proteins | sample MGYA00512135_ERZ772861 | MGnify/ENA primary metagenome ERZ772861 (study PRJEB29015, sample SAMEA2737700) | human gut metagenome | biome: human gut; feature: human-associated habitat; material: faeces | place: China | collected 2012 ...
GAACCGGCGACAGAATCATGAAGATGCAGATCGTAAGGATCTGTTTTGGTCAGAGGTGAACTGGCAGGAATTAGAAAGTACCTCTTGACAAATACCCTGTGGGGGTATATCTTGTAGAAAAAGGCAAGATACCCCTGCGGGGTATTTTGCGTATGGCTGCAACGAAAGATCCGGCAGCATGTTGCGTGCACTGATATGCAGGCCGGAAACAGCATATGTGTAGAACCGGGAAGATTCTGGAAAATTCGGATTCCGGTGCCGGAGGCTCAGGAAGGGGAAAATTATGGCAGAACAAAAGGAAGAAAAAATGGAAGAAAAAGGCATGGAATGTTGTCATTGTCATCAGAAAGCAACACCCCGCTCTGAAAAAGAAAAAAAACAATTACAGAACCGTTTAAGCCGTATGAGCGGACAGTTAAACGGTATCAGCCGGATGCTGGAAGAGAACCGTTACTGCGGTGATATTCTCACACAGGTAGCTGCCGTGGAGAGTGCTTTACAGGCCTTTGGCTATGCAATCCTGAAGGAACATATGGAGACCTGTGTGGTGGAAGAAATCCAGAAGGGGAATACTGCTGTAGTAGATGAGGCAGTGGAACTTGTGAAGAAATTGAAATAAGCGGCGGAATGGTCGCAGATAAACCTGTAAATTTGTGCTGCTGCGGTGCATTGAAAGCACCGGAGACTTTGCAGGTCATGGAAAGGCAAGGGTATTATGAAGGAAAGATATCATGTTACAGGAATGTCCTGTTCCGCATGTTCTTCCCATGTGGAAAAGGCAGTAAACAAGCTGGAAAATGTGGAAAAAGCATCCGTGAATCTACTGACAGAGACCATGGATGTGACCTATGACGAGACGAAGATCACTTCGGCGGAAATCATTGATGCTGTGGTGAAAGCAGGCTACGGTGCTTCGGTAATGACCGAAGGCAGTGTGGCAGGTGCAGGCGGACAGAGCACTTCCGGGAATGCGGGAAGTACAGGAAAGTCCACAGCCGATGGCAAACAGGAGCTGCAGCAGAAGCTGGATGCAGACGCAAGAGCCATGAAATGGCGTCTGGGAATCTCCATTGGATTCCTGATCCCGTTAATGTATGTGTCTATGCACCATATGCTGAAAGAATGGTTCGGAATTCCGGTTCCGGCATTTATCGTAAACACGATGCACGGCAATGCCAATGCCATGAATTTTGCATTGACGCAGTTTTTACTGTTATTGCCGATTCTGTATGTGAACCGGAAGTTTTTCTCTGTAGGATTCAAAACATTGGCGCACCGCAGTCCGAACATGGACAGCCTGATCGCTCTGGGATCCGGCGCGGCACTGGTGTACGGCATTTTCGCCATGTACCGGATCAGCTATGGCTTAGGCTACGGTGACATGGCAGTGGTAGAGCATTATGCCCACGATCTGTATTTTGAATCCTCCGGTACGATCCTGACTCTGATCACCGTTGGAAAATATCTGGAGAGCCGTTCCAAGGGAAAGACCAGTGAAGCCATCACCAAGCTGATGAATCTGGCTCCCAAGGTGGCAATTCTTGTGACCGAGGACGGACAGGAAAAGGAAGTGCCCACGGAGAGCCTGCAGAAAGGCGATATTTTTCTGGTAAAGCCCGGAAGTCTGGTACCGGTGGACGGTATCGTGTTAGAAGGCAACTCCAGTGTGGATGAAGCGGCCATCACTGGTGAAAGTGTTCCGGTGGAGAAACAGGCAGGTGACCATGTGGTCTCCGCTACCGTGAACAAGGCGGGCTTCTTAAAATGTCGTGCGGATCGTGTTGGCGATGACACAACACTGGCACAGATCATCCGTCTGGTGGAAGAGGCCAGTGCCAGCAAGGCTCCCATTGCACAGCTGGCAGATAAGGTGGCTGGTGTATTCGTGCCGACGGTCATGACCATTTCCCTGATCACCCTGATCGTGTGGCTGATAAGCGGTGCTACCGCGGAATTTGCCATTTCCACAGCCATTGCCGTATTGGTAATTTCCTGCCCCTGTGCGTTGGGACTGGCAACACCCGTGGCTATCATGGTGGGAACCGGCGTAGGTGCCAGCAATGGTATCCTGATCAAGACGGGTGAGGCCCTGCAGCAGGCCAAAGAGATTGACACTGTGGTACTGGACAAGACCGGAACCATCACCAGCGGTAAGTTAAAGGTAGAAGAAGCAGGCGGTTATCAGAGTGACTTCCCGATGGATGCCATGATGCAGATCGCAGCAGCTCTTGAGAAAAAAAGTGAGCATCCGCTGGCGGAAGCTGTAGTGGAATGGGCAGAGCAGTTCGGTCTGGCAATTCCCGAGATCGTGGATTTCAAGGCAACCTTCGGCCGTGGCGTGGAAGGTACACTGGCAGCAGAATTCCGCGCGGTAGAATCAGTAAAAAATGACGGCCCTACGGCGGTATTTTATGCCGGAAAACAGAACGACACCACAGATGGCTCTGGCAAGACAACGGAACAGAACCAGATGGCGAGAAATACAGTATCGGGTGCCAGTAGCGTGATAATTCCTGCCGGTACAAAATTCTATGTAGGTAACCTTGCCTTTCTGCAGGAGAATCATATCACTCTGCCGGAGGAAGCCACAGAAGGTCTGAACCGGATGGCGGACGAAGGCATGACACCGCTCCTTGTGGCACAGGAAGGAAGATTCTTAGGAGTCATCGGCGTGGCGGATACTGTTAAGGCCACTTCTTATGAAGCTATTCGTCTCTGGGAGAAAATGGGTGTCAAAGTCATCATGCTGACCGGAGACAACCGCCGTACTGCAGAAGCTGTACGACAGAAGCTGGGTATCTCTGAGGTCGTGGCAGAAGTACTGCCGCAGGATAAGGAGAAAAAGGTCAGCGAACTGAAACGTCAGGGCCATAAGGTAGCCATGATCGGTGACGGCATCAACGATGCCCCCGCACTGGCAGCCGCAGATGTAGGCATGGCTATTGGTGCAGGCACGGATGTAGCCATGGAGAGCGCAGATATTATTCTGATGAAAAATGATCTGCGGGATGCCGTGACGGCCATGAAACTGAGCCGTTCCGTGATCCGCAACATCAAGGAGAATCTGTTCTGGGCTTTCTTCTACAACTGCATCGGCATCCCTCTGGCAGCCGGTGTGTTGTACCCGTCTTTTGGAATCCGTCTGAATCCCATGTTCGGCGCGGCAGCCATGAGTTTAAGCAGTATCTTTGTCGTGGGAAATGCCCTGCGGCTGAGAGGCTTTAAGAGCGGATTTACTCCGCTGAAAACAGAAACGCCGGAAGCAGCCCGGACGGAACAGGAGACAACGCAGGCAGCTGTGGAGGGAGAACAGTGCATACTGGAAGCCCCCGCAGAGCAAAATAGCAAAGAAGAGAAAGAGAGGACAAACAAAATGACAAAAGTAATCAGTATCGAAGGAATGATGTGCAACCATTGCACCGGGACCGTACAGAAGGCACTGGAGGCCGTAGAGGGCGTAAAGACCGTAACCATGAGCCTGGAGCAGAAGAATGCTACTGTGGAACTGGCTTCTGATGTGGCAGACGAAGTACTGACCAAGGCTGTAGTTGACGCAGGATATGAAGTAAAGGGCGTTACCGAAAAATAAAGTGTTACTGTAGGTTACAATAACGGAAAAAGAGAAATGGCGCTGCCAAGATGCCGTGTTTTTGCAAACACGACACCGGACGGCGCTATTTTGGGTCTATAGAGAAAAAAGTGATCCGCAGGTACTTTTCAATGCAATATTTCAGGAATATATGTGGCGTATGGGTCTATACAGAAAAATTTCAGGCATAGATACTTAAATTGTGAAAAATGAGTATCTGGAGAGTGATTTTTCTCCTAACGGCATTAATCTTCCGCGTGAATGGAAAATAATTTTCGAAAGATTCCATATAAAGTTTATAATTTCTTAATTGATTTTCTCTGACTATGTGTTATATTAAATATAGAACAGATGAGACAGAAAGCCTGTGAATCTGTTCGCGAGTAAGAAAATAAATAAAGCAACTATTCAGAGCCTCATTCGCAAAACGCTGTTACACAGTTTCCTTTTTGCTCATTGAGGCTACCTCGCCAAATAAATATTGCCAAAGCTTTTTATGAATGCAAGCAATCAACAAAGCTCAGGCAATATTTAATGGCTCTGAATAGTTGCAAATTGCATAACCTTATGTGAGGAGGCGAACGATTATGAATATTGATAAATTTACACAGAAATCCATAGAAGCAGTCAATGGCTGTGAAAAGCTCGCCATGGAATATGGCAATCAGGAGATCGAACAGGAACATCTGCTGTACAGTCTGCTGACGCTGGATGACAGTCTGATCTTAAAGCTTGTGGAAAAGATGGAGATCCAGAAGGATCATTTTGTAAACCGTGCAAAACAGGCTTTGGAGAAGAGAGTAAAGGTGCAGGGCGGTCAGCCTTATGTCGGTCAGTATCTGAACAAGGTACTGGTCAGCGCATCGGACGAAGCAAAACAGATGGGTGACGAATATGTCTCCGTAGAGCATCTGTTCCTTGCCATGATCAAGAATCCCAACAAGGAGATCGCCGAGATCTGGAAGGAATACGGCATCACCAGAGAACGTTTCCTGCAGGCATTGTCTACCGTAAGAGGCAACCAGAGAGTCACCAGTGACAACCCGGAAGCAACCTATGATACATTGGAAAAATACGGGCAGGATCTGGTGGAGAAAGCAAGGAACCAGAAGCTGGATCCCGTCATCGGACGTGACAGCGAGATCCGTAATGTGGTACGTATCCTGTCCCGTAAGACAAAGAATAACCCCGTGCTGATCGGTGAACCCGGTGTCGGTAAGACCGCCGTGGTGGAGGGTCTGGCACAGCGTATCGTCAAGGGCGATGTCCCTCAGGGATTGAAGGATAAGAAGATCTTCGCACTTGATATGGGCGCACTGGTAGCCGGTGCCAAATACAGAGGTGAATTCGAGGAACGTCTGAAGGCCGTACTGGATGATGTGAAGAACAGTGACGGACAGATCATTCTGTTCATCGATGAACTGCATACCATTGTCGGTGCCGGCAAGACCGACGGCGCATTGGATGCGGGCAATATGTTGAAGCCCATGCTGGCCCGTGGTGAACTGCACTGTATCGGTGCCACCACACTGGATGAATACAGACAGTATATTGAAAAAGATGCCGCTCTGGAACGTCGTTTCCAGCCGGTTATGGTAGAAGAACCCACCGTGGAGGATACGATCTCTATCCTGCGTGGACTGAAGGATCGTTACGAAGTATATCACGGTGTCAAGATCATGGATAACGCACTGGTAAGTGCAGCCGTGCTTTCCAACCGTTATATCACCGACAGATTTCTGCCGGATAAGGCCATTGACCTGGTGGATGAGGCCTGCGCCCTGATCAAGACCGAGATGGACAGTATGCCTACGGAGCTGGATGAACTGCAGCGTAAGGTGACACAGCTGGAGATCGAGGAGACCGCTCTGAAAAAAGAGGATGACCGGATCAGTAAGGAACGTCTGGCAGATCTGCAGAAGGAACTGGCAGAGTTAAAGGATCAGTTCAACACTAAAAAGGCACAGTGGGATAACGAGAAGGCATCCGTGGATAAACTTTCCAAACTGCGGGAAGAGAGAGACCGCATGAATAATGAGATCCAGATCGCAGAGCGGGAAGGAGACTATGAAAAGGCCGGCAGATTAAAATACAGCGAACTGCCCGCACTGGAGAAGCAGCTGGCACAGGAAGAGGATAAGGTAGGAGAATCCGATCTGTCTCTGGTACATGAAAAAGTATCGGAGGAAGAGATCGCAAGGATCATTTCCCGCTGGACCGGCATTCCGGTAGCCAAACTGACCGAGAGTGAGCGTAACAAGACCCTCCATCTGGACGAAGAACTGCACAAACGTGTGGTGGGTCAGGACGAGGGTGTGACCAAAGTCACCGAAGCCATCATCCGTTCCAAAGCCGGTATCAAGGATCCCAGCAAGCCCATCGGTTCTTTCCTGTTCTTAGGACCTACCGGTGTGGGTAAGACGGAGCTGGCGAAGAGTCTGGCGGCAGCACTGTTCGACGATGAGAATAATATGGTACGTATCGATATGAGTGAGTACATGGAGAAGTATTCTGTCTCTCGTCTGATCGGAGCGCCTCCCGGATATGTAGGATATGAGGAAGGTGGTCAGCTGACCGAAGCTGTCCGGAGAAAACCTTACAGCGTGGTACTGTTCGATGAGATCGAGAAGGCACATCCCGATGTATTCAATGTACTGTTACAGGTACTGGATGACGGCCGTATCACGGATTCTCAGGGACGTACGGTGGACTTCAAGAATACCATTCTGATCATGACCTCCAATATCGGCGCAAGTTATCTGCTGGACGGTATCAATGAAGACGGTACCATCAAGCCGGAAGCAGAGGCAGCAGTCATGAATGATCTGCGGGCACATTTCCGTCCGGAGTTTTTGAACCGTCTGGATGAGACAATCCTGTTCAAGCCTCTGACCAAGGACAATATCGGCGGCATCATTCATCTGATCATTGCCGATCTGAACAGACGTCTGGAGGATAAGCAGCTGACCATCCGTCTGTCGGAGGAAGCTATGCAGTATATCGTGGACAATGCTTATGATCCGGTCTACGGTGCACGGCCTTTGAAGCGTTATATCCAGAAGTACGTGGAGACCCTGGCAGCCAAGATGATCCTGGCAGATCAGGTAGAAGAAGGCGATACCATTGTCATTACCGTGGAGAATGATCAATTGGCCGCCAAGTGCGAAAAAGGATCGAAAAATCAATAATCTGTAAAATAAAACAGGAGCAAAGATGATGATACTTGTCATTTTTGCTCCTTTCGTTTACAATATAACTCTGTCAAAAACAGGAAAAGAGAGGAAAACGTTATGATACCACAGGATCCCGTAATGTTATTAAGCTTTATAAATTTAAAACTCCGTGATTTCTACGGAAGCCTGAAACAGCTCTGCGATGATCTGGATGTGAAGGAACAGGAGATCACAGATAAACTGGCAGCCATTGACTATCATTACGATGAAGAGAGGAATCAGTTTGTATAATACGAGCAGTACCAATCCCACAGGAAAAAAGGGAACCAGATGCCTGATCTGTACCGGCTGTGGCAGATGTCCAGGAGTGATCCGGGGGATGCAGGTAGTGACGGAAAAGCTGGAACTTCCTCCGTTAACATTACAAAATCCGGACGGTAAACGGCTGATGACTGTGGATATTGGTACCACTACCATTGCCATGCAGTTGTATGACATGACCGGTAAAGTGGTGGACAGCTTTCCCAGTGTGAATCCCCAGGTCAGCTATGGTGCCGATGTGCTCTCACGGATAGAGGCAGCAAAGGATCCGGGAAAAGCGGCAGATATGCAGAAAAAAGTCCGTGACCTCATGGAAAAAGGAGTGCAGCGTTTTTCCAAAAAGCTGCAGCCGCAGGAGACTCTGCAGATGGTCGTTGCGGCAAATACCACCATGACCTATCTGCTCATGGGCTGGAATCCGGAGGAACTGGGCAAAGCACCTTTTACAGTCAGTCATAGCGGCGCAGTGGAGACAGAAATTGCAGGAGTGGTCTGTCATATCATACCGGGATTGTCAGCCTTTGTAGGCGGCGATATCACTGCCGGAATATTGGCCAGTGGAATGCTGGAACAGGAGGCCTCCACCCTGCTCATCGATCTTGGAACCAACGGGGAGATGGCACTGGGAAACCGGCACAGATTACATGCCTGTGCCACGGCGGCTGGCCCTGCCTTCGAAGGCGGAGCCAACCGGGGCATCTGGGGCGCGGATATGGTGAGACTGTTACAAAAACTTCTGGAAGAGGGGCTGATGGACGGACAGGGTCTTTTGAAGGAACCTTATTTTACGAAAGGAGTCCGTATCGGCGATGTGCTGGTGACGAAGGAGTCCGTGCGTACAGTGCAGCTGGCAAAAGGAGCCATTGCCGCAGGCATTGAGATTCTGGCGGACAGCTATGGCATAAGATTTTCGGACATTTCGAAAGTGGTGCTGGCGGGAGGATTCGGTTATTATCTGGATCCGAAGGCGGCTGTGGCTATCGGGCTGCTTCCGGAAGAACTGGCAGATTGCACGGTGACCGGCGGCAATACGGCACTGAGCGGTGCAGCCATGGTGGGCAGTCGGATCCTTACAGCAGGTGGAAAGCAAACGGCGGAAGGAACATTGCCAGATGGTGGGGATGACCTTCGAAAACGGCAGGAATTGCAGATACGTATCCTAAATCTGGCGGAGGAAGAGAAGTTCCCTGAGACCTTTCTGACGAAGATAAATTTTAACTAAAAATATACAAAAAGCGTAGCAAATGACAGAAAATGTTGTTCCATTCTGGTAATTATTATGCTATAATTCTAAATATGTATAACAAGTACCGGAGGGTATTAAATGAGTACGAATGTTGAAAAACCAAAGAAATCTCTTTTTACGGTGAAAAAAGAGACGACTTCCGAAAAGAAGCCGAAGCCTGAAAAAGCAGTGAAGGGAAAGAAGGCATCTGCGGAGAAGAAGCAAAAGGCTCCGAAGCAGAAAAAGAGTGGAAAGAGCTCGAAACTGCTCAGCATCCGCAACAAGATCGTTGTATGTTTCCTGGTGCCTATTGTGTTTATGGTGATCATCGGTGTGTCAGCATACCAGAAATCCGCAGAAGGATTAAGCGAGAAATTCACCGATTCCACATTACAGACGATGCGTATGGCCACGGAAAATCTGAATATGAGCTGTGATTTTATCCGCTCAGAGGGTCTGAAATATGCTTACGATGATGATCTGCGGAAATATTTCCTGGGAATGTTCGAAGATAATCCCGTGGATAAGTTGAATTTCCTGACATCTACGAAGTCCAACCTTCTGTCGGTGCAGACCTCCAACCCGTTCATCAGCCACATGCACATTATTCCCAAGAAGGGAGTAAACCTTCTGTCCACTAAGCTTTCATCCGGTGTGGACGGTTTCCTGGATGAGTACAAGGAAGACGTGGCAAGCGGGGAAGGCAGAAGAAGTATCCCGCAGTGGATCGACAGTCATCCTGTACTGGATGAAAAGGTAACGGAGACCGAAAAAGATTATATTATGGCCTTCGAAATGATGAGCCAGTCGAACAATGCCTGCGTTGTCATCGATATCAAGCCTTCTGCTATTACGGATTTCATGGAAGAGATCGATATCGGAGACGGCAGTATCATCGGATTTGTAACTCCCGGAGGCAGAGAACTGGTTGTTGAGAATGTAGAAGAAGGAAAAGAAAGTGTCCTTCCGGAAGAAGGAAATGTATTCTCCGGACAGGAGTATTATACAGCTGTCATGGGTGAGGCAGTAGCGGATGCAGGTACTGCGGAGGTAGATTTCCAGGGTGAGAAGTATCTTTTCATTTACAGCCACAGTGCAGATATCGGCTTTACCACCTGTGCACTGGTACCTATGAGAGTAGTGACCAGTCAGGCTACCGAGATCCGCAACATGACCATCGGTCTGGTGATCCTGGCATGTGTGATCGTAGTGATCGTAGGTATCTTTATCACTGCAGGTATTGAGAATAACATGAGACGCATTTCCAGAAAGTTCGGTGATGTGGCGAAGGGTGATCTGACGGTTACCGTATCTGCCAAGGGACATGATGAGTTCCAGGATCTGGCAGGCTCGGCTACCAACATGATCACGAATACGAAGAAGCTGGTCAATCAGGTAAGCAATGCTACCGGAGAGCTGGAAGTGTCTGCACAGAACGTGGGACAGGCTTCTGAACTGATTCATGAGTATTCACAGGATATTACCCGTGCCATCGGTGAGATCAACGAAGGTATGGAAGAACAGTCCAGACATGCACAGGAGTGCGTGGAGAAGACCGATATCCTCTCCAATGAGATCCAGGAAGTCAGCCATGTGGTAGAACGTGTGGAGAAGCTGGTAGGCGAGACGGAAGGCATGATCAACAAGGGAATGGAGATCGTACAGGTACTGGGTGATCGTGCTGGCGAGACAACACAGATGACTGTGAAAGTGAGTGAGAGTATCGAATCTCTTCGCAAGGAATCTGAGATCATCAACAGTTTCGTAGCTACGATCACAGAGATCACAGAGCAGACCAACCTGCTGTCATTGAATGCTTCTATCGAGGCAGCCAGAGCGGGAGAGGCTGGACGAGGCTTCGCTGTAGTAGCAGAAGAGATCCGTAAGCTGGCAGATGATTCTGCAAAGGCAGCCGGCGAGATCCGCAACAATGTGGCCAACATTACAGCCCAGACCCAGAACAGCGTGGAGAGTGCAAGCCAGGCGAAAGCAATGGTAGAACTCCAGACCAAAGCTGTGGAAGAAGTGATCGCAGTATTCCGCGAGATGCAGGAGCGTATGGGCCAGCTGATCGAGGGACTGAAAGATATCGTGGTAAGCACGGAGAAGGCAGACGGTGAGCGTAGCGCTGCTGTGGCAGCCGTGAAGAATATCTCCGATATCATTGAAGAGACCGCAGGCAGTGCCGAGACCGTCAACGATGTGGCCAATAAGCTTCTGAACCATGTGGAGAAGCTGAGCACTACTGCAAGTGTACTGGATGAGAATATGGAAGGACTTAAGAACGAGATTTCCGTATTCAAGATCTGAGTATAAATAAAAAAGTAACATACAGAGGAGATCCGGGAGATGAGAGTCTCGGGTCTCCTTTTTTGCAAGCATGTTTTATTGCGGCAGCAGGAATGGTCACTTTTGAGAATGCATATATTTTCTGTGAAAGCGTGAAACGGACGGCTTGAAATGAAAAAAGTACTGGCGGGAATTCTGATCTTTGACATGCTTCTGGGAATCTTGTGTCTGGCAGTGGGAACGGAACGATACGCAGAGCAGAAATCATATGGAACCTATATAGAAACAGACACCGGCGTGTGCGGGACATCAGGAGAACCGAAAAAGATTGCGCTGACCTTTGACGACGGGCCGCATCCGAAGTATACGGAACAGCTTCTGGATGGATTGAAGGAGCGGGGAGTGGCAGCTACTTTTTTCGTGACGGGAGAGAATGCGGAGAATTACCCGGACATTATCCGGAGAGAACAGGACGAAGGACATCTGATCGGGAACCATACCTATAGTCACATCCAGCTCACTTCCCGCAACCGGGAGACCTTTCGGGAGGAACTGGTGCAGACCAATGAAATTCTCGAAGAAATCACCGGGGAGAAAATAAGCTTTGTCCGGCCGCCTTACGGCAGTTGGGACAAAAGCTTTGAGAAAGAACTGAATATGTTCCCGGTTCTGTGGAATATCGATCCTCTGGACTGGTGTTCCCACAATGCAGACTGTATTGCGTCCAAAGTGGTGGAGAAGGCGGGGGACGGCGATATTATTCTGATGCATGATTATTATGAGACTTCTGTCACCGCAGCACTGGAAGTAGTGGATATTCTGCAGAAAAGAGGCTTTCAGTTCGTAACGGTGGAGGAAATCCTGTTTGACTGAATCATTGTAAAACAAGAGCCACCTGAGTGATAAAATTCGCCGGATCCTTATGCTGGGGAGGACCTTCCAGATAAGTATGCCGTACCGTGCCTGACAGAGACAGATTCTGCGCAGCTGCGTAGGCAGACAGTTCTCTACGGGCATCCGGGAGTGATTCGTAACAGCCGTGATAGAAGATGCCGAGAGCTTTCTGCTCCGGCAGATGCACCACATGTTCTCCCTTGCTGGCAGGAGGTACGGAGATACAACAGGTGAATTCTTCCGGATGTTCCAGATTGTACTCAATGAAAAACATCCGCTTACTGCTGTCGGAACCGTACAGATGAATGGCTTCCATGAAGACCTCCCGCAGGAATTCTTTGCGTTCTTCCACTCCGTTAAAAGCCCCCTTGCGGCAGTACACCGTCTGGGCGGGGAGGGTAAGAAACTGTATCACGGAAGCAGCCGGGGACGCAGTACGTTGCTTTAACTTCTCGATACTCTGCGTCAGGCCGTCTCGTAAGGCTTCCAGACGTTCGATCAATGGTTCCAGATCCGTGGATCCATTATAATAGGAGGAAATCTCATCCAGGGACAGCCCTAAATTCTGCAGTACCCGGATGGAGCGGATCAGGGAGATGGAATCCGGGGTATAATAGCGATTCCCGGCAGTTCCTTCTTTTTTATCCGGAAGCAGGAGACCTTTGGCTTCGTAGTTCAATATGATTCTTCTGGTGATGCCGATCGCTTTGGAGACTTCTCCGATGGACATCAGTCTTTTTTCACTTTTTCCGTTTTCTTCGTTTGATGACATCAAAAATATGCCTTTCTCAAAATTATCCTTGCATCGTACATCGATGTACGGATATAATTATTGTAATAAGCGTAGAAAAACATGTCAAGACACATACGATAAAACGAATGAGCTGCATCGGTTTGTGCGGCAAAGGAAGAATCATGATAAAAGTAGCTTTTTGTGATGACGATCTGTCAGTACTTAAGGAATTAAGCGTTCTGATGGATAGATATCGGGTAGAACGGAATCAGGATATTACTTATGCAGCATTTCACAGTCCTCTGGATTTGCTGTCGGAAGTAGAGCGGGGGACCCGGCTGGATATTATATTTCTGGATGTTCTGATGCCGGGACAGGATGGAATCAGTGCCGCCAGAGAGATCCGTAAGTATGATACTTCGGTGAAGATCATTTATCTGACATCCTCTTCGGAATACGCTGTGGATTCCTATGAAGTGGGGGCCTATTTTTATCAGTTGAAGCCTATCTGGCAGGAGAGCTTCTACCGATTGATGGATTCGGTACTCAGGGAGTGCCTCAAGAATGAAAAGAACAGTCTGATCCTGCGATGTAAGACGGGAATCACAAGGCTGGAACTGGACAAACTGAAGTATTGTGAGGTAACGGGGAGGAATCTGCTGCTTCACAAAGAGGACGGAGAAGTACTGGACAGCGTTGGTAAACTGGACGATTTGTGCGAACAGTTGAAGGATTATGAATGCTTTGTCCGTTGCCACAGGTCATATATGATCAATATGGATTATGTAAAGAGCATATCTAACAAAGCAGTGATCCTGTCGGACGGTACCCAGATCCCGATTCCGCATGGAAAATATTCGGAACTGAAAGACAAATTTTTTTCCTATTTCTTTCGTAAAAACCAGACATTTTTAGCATAAAACGACCGGAGAATTTTTTCTCCGGTCGTTTCATGTCATATTTGGGTCGATTGGTGTCAAAAACGGTCATAAATGGAAAAAATAAGGTACACTATCTTCAGACAACAGAGAACTGTTGTAAGAAGGAGGAAACTATTATGAAGAAAAAATATTTTGCATGCGCAATGGGACTGGTACTGGCATTGTCACTGGCAGCCTGTGGTGAGGAAGAGGTAATTGTGGAGAACACCAACGAAGAAGTGACCCAGGAAGTACAGACCCAGGAAGTGGCAGAAGCTCCGGCAGAGACCACTGCAGAGGCAGGAACGGAAGCAGAGGGCGGTCCCCTGTTACAGGTGGCAGTTATGGAAATCCCGGACCTGAGTGGTACAGAATGGAATTTTGCCGGCGGTATGATCGATGGTGTTGAGATGGAGGAAGAGGATCTGAACGCAACACTGGAGACTTATGGCGGTACCTTACAGCTTGTATTTGGTGAAGATGGTGCAGTTACCATGGTACAGGGCGGCGGAAATGCAGAAGGTACTTATGAGTATTCCGATGACAACACAGCTATCAAGATGACACTTGATTTTGGTAGAACAGAGGTTACCTATGCCGGATTTTTGTCTGAGGTGGGAGATACTGTAACACTGATCGCTATGTCTGATATGAATGGTTATGACGGACTTTATTTTGTGCAGTAAGATGCAATAAGAAATTTTGATAGCGTAGAAGGAATGAAAAGGGGAGGGGAGAGTTAACGATGGAAATTGTGATTATCGTGTTGCTGCTTGCCTCCCTTTTTGGTGTCTGGCTATTGTCGGTGCGGCGTAAGCTGGAGACACAGGAAGAAAATATCCGGAATGCCATGTACCAGACTCTGGTACAGCTCTCCGCAGAGCGGGAGGCACTGGAAGGATTGGCGGAGTTTCTCGGACAGACCATGGATGCGGAGCCTTTCCGGAGAATGAAACATTCGCTGGAGAGTGCACAGACTGCCGGAAAGGTCGGACTGCCGGAATGGGTGGCAGAACAACAGAGAGAATTATTGAGAGTACAGAAAAAAATTGCAGAGATCTCGGAAAGCATGCCGCTTTTGCAGGCACAGGAGACTTATCAGAAGTACTGGAAAGCAGCAAAAAGCTATGAACATATGGTGGAGACCAGTGGACTGATTTATAACGATTCCGTGGAAAACTACAATTGTATGCTTCACAGAATACCGGATCGTATCGCAGCGGGAATCTGCGGATATC
>ERZ772861.2079-NODE-2079-length-14378-cov-9.681631_pt1 | contig 14378 bp, 10 predicted proteins | sample MGYA00512135_ERZ772861 | MGnify/ENA primary metagenome ERZ772861 (study PRJEB29015, sample SAMEA2737700) | human gut metagenome | biome: human gut; feature: human-associated habitat; material: faeces | place: China | collected 2012 ...
GTCATTCATGATTTCTTCCATGCTCTCACCTCGTGATTTGAATCTGAATACAGCTTAACTATTTTAGTATACACCATAAGCATGAATTTTCCAAGAGTTTGCTGTTATTTGTTGATATTATTTTTTATTTGTGCGTTCTCAAATTTTCCTGCCGGACACAACTATGTCCGGCCTTTTTTTGCCCGTTTTTCAATGTAAAGCTCATCTTGGCCTTCTCATTTCTGCCTATCAGCACTGCAAAAACGGACATGCCCGTGTCTGAGGTTCCGATCCCTAAAAATGGCATACTTGCTTTAGCACGTGGGAGCTATCTGCGCAGGGTGTTTCCGGTTCCACGTGACTACCGTTGACAATCAAATACTGTACCGATCACCGGAAGTGAGGTGCAGCCGGAGGAGGGCTTTCATTATGCAAAACAATGACAATCAGAAGACTTACTTTATTTACGTTCGCAACACCGGCGAAAAGGTCCCGGTCACCAAGGAACAGCACGACTCCTTCTATAAGGAAGCCGACCGCATTCGCCACAAGGAGCAGGACCACGGCAGGTGCATGTGCCCATATCGCTTCATATGGAGATGCGATGGCGACTGCCTTGACTGTGAATATCACGCTGCCGGAGACATCACTTCTCTAGATCAGCCTCTCTCAGATGGCAGCGGCACCCTCGGCGACTATATTTCCGACCGCAGTAAACCTATGGAGGAAGTCATCGCCGATCGTATGCTGTTAGAGCAGCTTTTTGCTAGACTACGTGAACTCGACCCAGATGCCGACACCATCATCCAGTGCTGGCTTGATGATTACAAGATCTCAGATCGTGCAATCGCCGAGAAGCTTGGCCGCAAGCAGCGTACCTTCGCTGATCAGATGAAGAAGATCCGCACGGAGCTCCGTAAAATCCGTGGTTATTAATCCTACATATCATATGTAGCAATTCATCCCTCTTGCACAATATGCAACAGTTCAAACGGAAGGCTCTCGTACTGTAGAGAGAAACATTGATTGCTACAGCAGCGGTCATATCAGTCACAAGCAGGCAATTGAAAAAGTAGCATTTTTGTCCTGTATTCTAAATGTATATTTTAACTTTCAGAATATAGGACATACATCATTGCAATCCCTACGAATTTTCTTGTATTTAAAACGCCAATATCGGCGAAAAAAATACAAAAGCAGGTAATTTTGTATTATAAAAATGCTTTATTTTCGCCAAGTACGCAAATAAAATCACCACCACCCGTCTAACGGGTGGTTTGCTCTGAGGCTATAAGCCTCTGTTACCGGCCAGCGCCTAAAGACGCTGGCTTTCACTTTGTTCAAGCCACTACGCCCTTGACTCGTCGCCGCCCTTCAAAGGGCGTCTGTATTACCGGCTACCCCTTGAAGGGGTCCTCGTACTCCTTCACACTGAGTTTATCCTGCATGATATCGTACTTCTCCTGGTCTTGTATATCCTTTTTTATAGTTGCCTCATTAAGTCCTACTGTACTTACATAGTATCCTTCTGACCAGAAATGTCTGTTTCCAAATTTATACTTTAGGTTTGCGTGCTTATCATAAATCATAAGTGCACTTTTTCCCTTTAAGTATCCCATAAACTGTGACACACTGTATTTCGGTGGTATGCTTACTAACATATGAATATGGTCGGGCATAAGATGCCCTTCTATAATCTCTACTCCTTTGTATGCACACAATTGTTTCAAAATATCTCTAATGCTCTCTTTGTATTGATTATAAATTATTTTTCGTCTATACTTTGGAGTGAAGACGATATGGTACTTACACATCCACTTTGTGTGTGCTAAATCGTTGGTCTTATTGGCCATTTTAATCACCTTTCCTTTCTGTAATAGTGGCTTGGACACCTCTATTATACCTTGGAAAGGTGATTGTGCTATAAGCACCTGCCCACCACCCGCATAGCAGGTGGTTTATTGTTTCGCACATCTCCATTTCTCCGTTTGGAGAAACTCCGATGCACTCAACAGGCTAAAGCCCATAAATGAAACGACCGGAGAAGTATTCTCCGGTCGCCTCGCGGTGCAATCTATGCTAAAAATGTTTGGTTTTTACGAAAGAAATAGTCAAAAAATTTATCTTTTAATTCCGAATATTTTCCATGAGGAATCGGAATCTGTATACCATCTGTCATGGTGATGGCCTTACTGGAAATATTCTGCACATAATCCATATTGATGAGATAGGACCTGTGGCAGCGTACAAATTGTTCATAATCCTTCAGCTGTTCGCACAGATCATCCAATCTGCCGATACTGTCCAGTACTTCTCCGTCCTTACGGTGGAACAAAAGTGTCCGTCCCATCACCTCACAATATTGCAGTCTATCAAGGTCCAGTCTGGTGATTCCGGTTCTGCTGCGCAGGATCAAGCTATTTTCCTTATCTTTGTGGCATTCCGAAAGTACAGAATCCATCAGGCGGTAAAAACTTTCCTGCCAGATAGGCTTCAACTGGTAGAAATAAGCGCCTACCGAATAAGAATCCACAGCATACTCTGCCGAAGATGTCAGATAGATAATCTTTACCGAAGTATCATACTGCCGGATTTCCATGGCCGTACTGATACCGTTCTGCGCAGGCATCAGCACATCCAGAAAAATAATATCCAGCCTCGTTCCTCTCTCCACTTCCGCCAGCAGCTCCAGGGGACTGTTAAATGAGGCATATACAATATCCTGATTCCGTTCTACCCGATACTTGTCCATCAGCGCACCAAGTTCTCTCAGTACCGACAGATCATCATCACAAAATGCTATTTTTATCATAGGTTTTCTTTCTCAGTTTCTAAACTCATCTGTAATACCATGACAATTATACGCACACTGGAAGCTTTCAGTCAAACAATATTTCTTCCACTGTTACAAATTGGAATCCACGTTTCTGCAAAACATCCACCACTTCCAGTGCGGCAGTCACAGAAGTATCATAATAATCGTGCATTAGAATAATATCACCGTCTCCGGCCTTTTCCACCACTTTTGCCGCAATACACTCTGCATTGTGGGAGCACCAGTCCAGTGGATCAATATTCCACAGCACCGGGAACATATTTAATTCTTTTTCAAAGCTTTTGTCCCAGCTTCCATAGGGCGGACGAACGAAGCTCACCTTTTCCCCGGTAATATTTTCCAGGATCTCATTGGTCTTTACCAGTTCCTCCCGGAACGTTTCCCTGTTCCCGGAGGTGAGTTGGATATGACTGTACGTATGGTTTCCGATCAGATGTCCTTCCTCCTGTTCTCTCCGGATAATATTGGGATAATTCTGTGCATTCTCCCCGGTCACAAAAAAAGTCGCCACCACATTTCGTTCTTTCAAACCATCCAGAAGCTGTTCCGTATACCTCGGATGCGGACCGTCATCAAACGTCAGCGCAATCTTTTTCGCCACATCTTCCTCTCCGGCAATCTTCCCGGTCGATACTTCCTGCGAAGCAGGTGCTGTAGTATCCTGACGTTTTCCTCCGGCCCACAGGCATAACATTCCCATGATCATATCAAAGACCAGAATTCCCACCAGCGTTTTTTTCATTTTCATCCATCCGTTTACTGCTTTCACAGAAAATATATGCATCCGGACAAACGGCAATTCCTCGCAGCAAAAAAGGAACTTCGGAGCACAAAACTCCAAAGTTCCTTTCTGTTCTATGTCTGTCATCAAATCTTGAATACAGAAATCTCGTTCTTGAGACCTTCCATATTCTCATCCAGTACACTTGCCGTATTGCTCAGCTTCTCTACATGCTCAAGCAACTTATTAGCCACATCATTAACAGTCTCGGCACTTCCCGCAGTCTCTTCGATGATATCCGAAATATTCTTCACTGCTGCTACCGCTGCACTACGTTCGCCATCAGCCTTTTCTGTACTTGCTGCAATATCCTTCAATCCCTCGATCAGCTGCCCCATGCGAGCCTGCATCTCACGGAATACTGCAATTACCTCGTCCACTGCCTTGGTCTGAAGCTCTACCATCGCCTGTGCCTGGCTTGCGTTGTCTACACTGTTCTGCGTCTGTGCAGTAATGTTCGCAACATTATTGCTGATCTCACCGGCCGCCTTGGCGGAATCATCTGCCAGCTTGCGGATCTCTTCCGCTACCACAGCGAAACCTCTTCCGGCCTCTCCCGCTCTGGCTGCCTCAATGGAAGCATTCAGGGACAGCAGATTGGTCTGCTCCGTGATCTCCGTGATCGTACCGACAAAGCTGTTGATGATCGCGGATTCCTTACGAAGAGATTCGATACTGTCACTTACCTTTGCAGTCATCTTGGTCGTCTCACCGGCTCTGTCACCCAGTACCTGTACGATCTCCATTCCTTTGTTGATCATACCCTCGGTCTCATCCACCAGTTTCTCAACACGTTCTACCACGCGGCTTACTTCCTGCATTTCATTGGAGAGGACATCTGTCTTCTCCACACATTCCTGTGCATGTCTGGACTGTTCTTCCATGCCTTCGTTGATCTCTCCAATGGCTCTGGTAATATCCTGGGAATACTCATGGATCAATTCGGAAGCCTGTCCTACATTCTGTGCGGATACTTCCAGTTCTCCGGTGGCATTGCTTACCTGATTTACCAGCTTCTTGGTATTCGTGATCATATTGGTCGCAGATCCTGCCAGATCCTGGAACTCATCGTGGCCCTTGGCAGATACCGTCACGGTCAGATCGCCCTGTGCAACATCACCGAACTTTCTGGAGATGCGTTTCATGTTGTTCTCAATACCGGCAGTAATAAAGATACCCACGATCACAACGATCACACATGCCAGGAGCACCAGTCCAATGGTCATATTACGAATCTCCATAGCCTGGCTGGTCACCACGCGCATAGGCACCAGTGCACAGGTGGTAAAGTCCACTTCCGCACTGCGGCTATAGATAAAGAGGTATTTTTCTCCACGGAACTCCACTTCCGCAGTGCCGGAATCCGATACTGCCTGCTCCATTACCTCATTATAAAATTCCTGATCAACGAACACATTCTCATCCTCAGCCAGAGTACTCTCTTCACCGTCTTCCAGCTGCTCCACTACCAGTTCTCTTCCACCCGGAGTGATAAATCCGATGATACTGTCATCACCGATATCAATCTCCTTCAAAAAGTTTGTAATAGCCAAAGGCTTCATATCAATAACAACGCAGGCATTGTTAGACTGGCTCATCATCTGGAAAGACAATATGTAGTCCTGCTGTGTCTCTTTTACCTTTTCATCCAGCACCGGATGACTGTCGATCCACTGCGGGATGCTTCTTCTGCCTTCGCCGGAAGCTACCGACTCTTTATATTCATCCAAGAATCCATCCACACCGGAAGAAAGCTTGGTAGACAAAAGTCCCACACCTTCCTTGGGAATAATGTGCATATGACTGATGAACGGATTCGACGTCTGCACCGATAAAAGATTCGACTTCGTAGCTGTCAGGAAGTTCAGCTTGTCTACCGGATTATCCTCGAACATTCCCAGGAAATATTTCCGAAGATCATCGTCATACGCATACTTTAAGCCCTCGGAACGGATAAAATCACAAGTCATCTCCAGATATTCCGTTGTCATGCGCACAGTCTGTAACGTGGAATCTGTATATTTCTCACTTAAGCCTTCCGCAGACTTCTGGTATGCCGAAATGCCGATAATGATCATGAACACGATCGGCACCAGGAAACATACTACGATCTTATTGCGTATACTGAACAGTTTGGAGCTTTTCCCGCTCCTGCCGGATGTCTTCTTCGGTGTCTTTGTCTTTACAGCCTTCTCTTTCGGTATTTTTGTCACTTTTTTCTCAGGTTTTGGCTTCTTTTGAGAAGCTTTCTCTTTTTTCCCCGCAAAAAGAGATTTTTTTGTTTTCTCAACATTCGTACTCATACAATATCCTCCGGTACCTGTAATCATATTAAGAAGTATACCATGATTTTTTCTATAATGAAACAACATTTTATGCGTTTTGTTATACTTTTTTGCGCAATTTTAACAAAAATCCATCTTTTTCAAGAATGTTTCTGTGAATTTTACCTGCTCCGCCAGATTCAATATCTGAATCTGTAATTCCTGCCGCCGGTGCAGATCATCCCATGCTCGCAGCTGTCCGGTCAGCATCCTGTTTCCCACCAGTGCAGCACCACTAAGTGCCGTGTTGCCGCCGGTCACGGTACGATCTGTAAGTTCCTTCGGAAGCAGTCCGATGGCTGCAGCTGCCTTCGGATCCAGGTAATAGCCAAAGCCTCCTGCCAGCACTACCTTGGAAATATCCGAAAGTCTGATTCCATAGCTTTCCGTCAGGATCTCTATGCCTGCGGCAATGGCTCCCTTCGCCAGTTGTACCGCACGCACGGCTTCTTTCGTGACAAGTACATCTCCGATACGGATCCCCTTCGTAAAATAGGGTTCCTTTAACAGTCCCTGCCGATCCATCAGTCCTTCTTCCAGAAGCTTTTGTAACAATTTCACCATATCCGCGCCCCAGATACCACGGTTTGCCCCGCCCTCGAAGGCAGGTCCGGCCGCCGTGGCACAGGCATACAGCTTCTGTCTATTACCCAACGCCATCTCACCGTTGGTACCCAGATCGATGAGCAGCATGGGCTCCTCCTGCTCCAACATTTGACAGGCCAGTATTCCTGCTGTGATGTCCCCGCCGACAAAAGCAGACAATCCGGGAATGATATGGCAGGAAATGCCTGCGATCTGCGTGTCCACAGCTCCGCAATGACTTACCTGAAAAGGTGCCCTGCCCAGCTCTGCCGGATCCCAGCCCATCAGCAGATAGGTCATAGTGGTATTCGCCGCAATGACCATCTGTATAGACTCCTTCTCCTGCAGCTTTTTGGAAAAACGCTGCGCTCCCTTTTCAATGAGGTCCAGGACTTTTTTCTGCATATCCGCTGCTTTCCCCGGATCCCTTGCCGCCTCTATCCGTGAGAGTACATCGGCACCGTAGCTGACCTGTGGATTCACACTCGGAAAACTGTCCACCACTTTACCGTCTGCATCATAGAGCTGCATGGCAATGGTAGTTGTTCCGATATCCACTGTCATCAGCCGGATACTTTCCGGATTCTGTAAAGATAACGGAGGAAGCTCCAGCTTTTCCGTCACCACCTGCATCCCCCGGATCACTCCGGGACATCTGCCGCAGCCGGTGCAGATCAGACATCTGGTTCCCTTTTTCCCTGTAAGACTGCTGGTTGTATTATACAAACTGATTCCTCTCTTCATTGTAATGATAATCGATGGATGCCAGCTTATCCCTGATCTCCTGTTCCTTCACATCCAGATCTTCGCAGAGCTGCTCCAGGCTTCCGTAGTAGTCACGGAGTTTCAGATTGATAAAGCTTAATAACATGACCGGATCCTGTGGTATCATAAAAAAACCTCACTTTTCATATATTATTACTATACATCTTAAACGAAAAAAGCGAAAATGACAAGTCTGCCACTTTCGCTTTTTGTATTAGTGTTTATTTATTTTTAGAGCCTTTCTCACATTTGGCGGAAAGCTTATCATCCTCTACGGTAATGACGATAGTATCGCCCTCCTCCACCTGGTCTGCCAGGATCATCTTGGCAGCCAGTGTTTCCACATACTTCTGGATATAACGCTTCAGCGGTCGTGCACCGTAGACCGGATCATAAGCATTGTCCACAATGTACTGCATCGCTTCGTCCGACAGACGGATCGTCAGCTGCTTATCCTCCAGACGCTTGTTCAGATCGGCAATGATCAGATGAATGATACCGCCGATATTATCTTTGGTCAGAGGCTTGAACAGGATCGTCTCATCCAGACGGTTCAGAAATTCCGGACGGAAATGAGCCCGCAGGTCGTTCATGACTGCTGCCTCTGCCTCCGGCTTGATGGTGCCGTCTTCGTTGATACCATCCAGCAGATAGCTTGCACCGATGTTGGAGGTCATGATCAGTATTGTATTTTTAAAATCTACAGTACGACCCTGAGAATCGGTGATACGCCCATCATCCAGTACCTGTAACAGTACATTGAATACATCCGGATGTGCCTTTTCGATCTCATCAAACAATACCACGCTGTAAGGTTTTCTCCGGACAGCTTCGGTCAGCTGACCACCCTCTTCGTATCCTACATATCCGGGAGGCGCACCGATCAGACGGGAGACAGAATATTTCTCCATGTATTCACTCATATCGATACGGACCATGTTGTTCTCGTCGTCAAACAGTGCTGCTGCCAGGCTCTTCGCCAGCTCCGTCTTACCTACACCGGTAGGTCCTAAGAACAGGAAGGAACCTATGGGCTTGCTGGGATCCTTGATCCCGGCTTTGGAACGGATGATGGCTTCGGTGACCTTGGTCACACCCTCGTCCTGACCCACCACACGTTTGTGCAGTTCTTCGTCGAGGTGAAGGGTCTTGTTACGCTCACTCTCGGTCAGTTTGGCTACCGGTATGCCGGTCCAGCGGGAAATGATCCTTGCGATCTCTTCCTCAGACACCTTTTCATGTACCAGCGACATATCCGATTCGCCGACCTTATTTTCCTCCTGCTCCAGCTGTTTCTCCAGTGCAGGAAGTTCGCTGTATTTTAATCTGCCCGCTTTCTCATAGTCTCCTTCCAGCTCTGCGATCTGGATCTCATTGTTGATACGGTCTCTGTCCTCACGCAGCTTGGAAAGCTTATCTACGGATGCCTTCTCGTTATCCCACTGTGCTTTTCTCGTATTGAACTGATCCTTTAACTCTGCCAGTTCCTTCTGCAGATCAGCCAGACGTTCCTTACTGATCCGGTCATCCTCTTTTTTCAGAGCAGTCTCCTCGATCTCCAGCTGTGTCACCTTACGCTGCATTTCATCCAGTTCCGTAGGCATACTGTCCATCTCGGTCTTGATCAGGGCGCAGGCTTCATCCACCAGGTCGATCGCCTTATCCGGCAGGAATCTGTCGGTGATATAACGGTTGGAAAGTACGGCTGCACTTACCAGCGCATTATCCATGATCTTAACACCATGATATACTTCATAACGATCCTTCAGTCCACGCAGGATAGAAATCGTATCCTCCACGGTGGGTTCTTCTACCATAACCGGCTGGAAACGACGTTCCAGAGCGGCATCTTTTTCAATATACTGTCTGTATTCATCCAGAGTGGTAGCACCGATACAGTGCAGTTCACCACGGGCCAGCATAGGTTTTAACATATTGCCTGCATCCAGAGCGCCATCTGTCTTACCGGCACCAACAATGGTATGCAGCTCATCAATGAACAGAATGATCTGTCCATCGCTGTTCTTCACATCATCCAGTACAGCTTTCAGACGTTCCTCAAATTCACCTCTGTATTTTGCACCGGCTACCAGTGCTCCCATATCCAGTGCGAAGATCTTCTTGTCCTTCAGTCCCTGCGGTACATCACCTTTTACAATACGCTGTGCCAGGCCTTCCACCACGGCGGTCTTACCGACACCGGGTTCACCGATAAGTACAGGGTTGTTCTTCGTTTTACGGGACAGGATACGTACCACGTTACGGATCTCACTGTCTCGTCCGATGACAGGATCCAGCTTCTGGTTTCTTGCTTTCTCCACCAGATCCTGACCGTATTTTTCCAAAGTATCATAAGTAGCCTCCGGATTGTCACTGGTAACTCTCTGGTTGCCTCTTACGGTAGACAGAGCCTGTAAAAAACGCTCTCTTGTGATGCCGTATTCCTTCCAGATCTCGGCAATCTCCTTGTTGGGATTCCTGATCATGGCAAGGAACAGATGCTCCACGGAGACATATTCATCTCCCATCTGCTTTGCCTCATCTGATGCGCTGACCAGTACCTTGTTCAGATACTGACCGACATAAGGCTGACCACCCTGCACCTTTACTCTTTTCTCCAGAGCCTGTTTTGCACGGTTTACAAAATGATCCTTTTGGATCTCCATCTTTTCCACAAGCTTTAAGATCAGGCTGTCATCCAACGTCAGCAGACTGTACAGCAGATGCTCCTGCTCAATCTCCTGGTTGCCATATTCCATGGCGAGCTTTTCACAGCCGTTGACGGCTTCTATGGATTTCTGTGTAAATTTATCAATATTCATAATCGTTCGCCTCCTCACTAAGGTATTACAATTTTGTTTTTCACATTAATTTCTTAGACAATGAACTGATTTGTTTGAATTGTTTTGTTCCAATTCCTTTGTCCGCGCCTTCGTCAGACAGATGCCACAATCTCAAAATCTCTCTTGTTTCATCTGTTCTATAGTTAATATAACACATAGTGTAAGAAAATCAATTAAGAAAGTATAAACTTTATATAGAATCTTTCGAAAATGCATAATTTCCCCTTTGCATTTTCCATGATACGATTGATTGATACACTTTCACTTACGCTATTTCACAACAGACGTGCATGATTATAAAGAGATATCAGTCATGGGTCTATGCAGAAAAATCTTGTTTTCTGATCCCCTTTTCTGCCATAATATCACTCCAGAAGATTCACTTTGGGTCTATAGAAAAAAATTTGCTCTCCAGATACTCATTTTTCATGATATGAGTATCTAAAATGATATTTTTTCTGTATAGACCCACCGCGCACAAAAATCTATGATATCTACATAAAAAAAGTATCTGGAAAGCACTTTTTTCGCTATAGACCCAAATGGCGCTGTCACCGCATTCCGTCTGCTCATAAAGCAGACCGCAACACGGTGGCGGCGCCATTTTTTCATCATTTGCTATTCCTATCCGACAACAAAGGGCAGCCTTATTTTGCAGTAACGCCCTTCACTTCATATCCGGCATCGGTCACAGCCTTAGCCAGTACATCATCTGCCACATCGGAAGCCAGTTCCACGGTAGCGTTTTTCTGCTCCAGGCTCATGGTAACGGCTTTCACGCCTTCTACTGCCTCCAGTGCCTTCTGTACGGTTCCGGTGCAGTGGTTGCACATCATTCCTTCAATACTGATTACTTTTGTCATTGTGTTTGTCCTCTCTTTCTCCTGCTTTACATCTTGTCTGTTATTTTGCTCTGCGGGGGTCTTCAGTATGCACTGTTCTCCCTCCGCAGCTGCATGCGTTATCTTGATTTCCTTACGGGTTACTTCCGGTGCTTCCTTTTTCAGCGGGGTGAATCCGCTCTTAAAGCCTCTCAGCCGCAGGGCATTTCCCACGACGAAGATACTGCTTAAGCTCATGGCTGCCGCGCCGAACATGGGATTCAGCCGGATCTGGAACGCCGGATACAACACACCGGCTGCCAGAGGGATGCCGATGCAGTTGTAGAAAAATGCCCAGAACAGGTTTTCCTTAATATTGCGGATCACGGCACGGCTCAGCTTCATGGCAGTCACCGCATCCCGAAGATCGTTTTTCATCAGGATAATGTCGGCACTCTCCATGGCGACATCGGTACCTGCGCCGATGGCCATACCCACATCTGCTGCCGCCAGTGCGGGAGCATCGTTGATACCGTCACCGATCATTGCCACCTTGTGTCCCTGACGCTTTAACTCGCTGACCTTTTTCTCCTTATCCTGCGGCAGTACCTCTGCCACGACTTCGGCAATCCCCAGCTTCTGCCGTACGGCTTCCGCGGTGCGGCGGTTGTCTCCGGTCAGCATGATGACTCTGACACCCATTTTCTCCCATGCGTTGATTGCTTCATAGGAGGTGGCTTTGACAGTATCTGATACACCGATGATGCCTAAGAATCTTCCTTCCTGCGCCACCAGAAGCGGTGTCATACCTTCGTCTGCCATCCGGTTCAGACCTTCTGCGGCTCCCTGCGGCAGTGTGATATTTTTCTCCTGTAAAAATGCAAGATTGCCTACATAGAACTTCGTGCCTGCCGGGAATGTCACACTGTCTGCATCTGATCTTACAACTCCGGTTGCCGGATTCTGTTCTGCGATCTTGCCTGAATTTTCCGGTACATCCGCAGTACTATCCCTTTTCCCTGCATAAAATACCGCCGTAGGACCGTCATTTTTTGCTGCTTCCACCGCCCGGAAATCTGCTGCCAGAGCACCTTCCACACCACGGCCAAAGGTTGCCTTGAAATCCACGATCTCCGGAATTGTCAGTTGGAAGCTTTCCGCATATTCCACTACCGCCTCTGCCAGCGGATGCTCACTCTTTTTCTCCAGTGCCGCCGCGATCTGCATCATGGCATCCGCAGGAAAATCACTCTGATAACCGCCTACTTCTTCTACTTTTAACTTGCCGCTTGTGATGGTTCCGGTCTTGTCCAGTACCACGGTGTCGATCTCCTTAGCCTGCTGTAAGGCTTCCCCGGTCTTGATCAGGATGCCATTACCTGCTCCTACGCCGGTCCCTACCATGATAGCCACCGGAGTAGCCAGTCCCAGCGCGCAGGGACAGGAAATCACCAGTACTGCAATTGCAGTGGAAATCGCAAACTCCGCGGTCGCACCACTTGCCAGCCACACGATCAATGTAACCAGCGAAATCGCCATAACAGTAGGTACGAATACTCCTGCCACCTTATCTGCCAGTTGTGCGATTGGCGCCTTGCTGGCACTGGCTTCCTCCACCAGGCGGATGATCTGCGCCAGCGTCGTATCATCGCCGACACGATCCGCACGGCATTTTAAGAACCCCGCTTTGTTCACGGTAGCGGAGACCACATGGTCGCCCGCCTGCTTCTCCACAGGGACACTCTCACCGGTGATAGCCGCTTCGTCCACGCTGGAGTTACCCTCCAGCACGATGCCGTCCACCGGTACCAGACTTCCAGGCTTTACCAGAAATACATCACCCTTTTGCAGGCTTTCCGTAGGTACTTCCTTCTCCTGTCCGTCCTCAGTTACAAGGATCGCCACCTTGGGAGCCAGATTCATCAGTTTGGTAATAGCCTCACTGGTCTTGCCCTTGGAACGGCTCTCCAGATATTTTCCGACCGTGATCAGGGTCAGGATCGTACCGGAGGATTCAAAATACAGATCGTGGGAATAATGCTCTACTACTGCCATGTCACCGTAGCCTAAGCCATAGCTGATCCGGTACATGGCGAAAATGCCGTACACAAGCGCCGCGCCGGATCCCATGGCGATCAGGCTGTCCATGTTCGGACTGCGGTGCGCCAGGGTTTTAAATCCTACGGAGAAAAACTTCCGGTTCACATACAGAATCGGCAACAACAGTAAAAACTGTGTCAATGCAAAATTCATGGCGTTGGCATTGCCGTGCATGGTATTCACGATAAATGCAGGAACCGGAATCCCGAACCATTCTTTGAACATGTGGTGCATGGACACATACATTAACGGGATCAGGAACCCGATGGAGATTCCAAGCCGCCATTTCATGGCTCTTGCATCCGCATCCAGCTTCTGCTGCAATTCCTGCTTGCCGTCGGCTGCGGATCCGCTTCGGCGGTTTCCACTGCCGGAAGCACTCTGTCCGCCTGCCGCATTCCCGTTACTGCTTTCGCCCATCACGGAAGCTCCGTAACCTGCCTTCACCACAGCATCAATAATCCCTTCGGAAGATAATCTGCTCTCATCATAAGTGACATCCATAGTCTCTGTCAGCAGGTTCACAGATGCTTTTTCCACTGCATCCAATTTATTTACCGCCTTCTCCACATGCGAAGAGCATGCGGAGCAGGACATTCCTGTCACATGATATCTTTCTTTCACAATACTACACCTCTTTCCCTATCTGTAACTGTATATTTTCGCCCTTATTTAAGCGTATGCTCTCCGCATATCCGCTGAATGAATTTATTTCGGGCGTGTACAACCTCACAAGTCTTTACTTTAATTTTTTTACCAGTTCTACCGCTTCCTCCACGATAGCAGTATTCCCTTTTTGAATCTCCTCAACCACACAGGTCTCCATGTGCTCCTTCAGGATTGCATAACCGAATGCCTGCAGGGCGCTCTCCACCGCAGCTACCTGTGTCAGAATATCTCCGCAGTAGCGGTTTTCTTCCAACATCCGGCTGATACCGTTCAGTTGTCCCGTCATGCGGCTTAAACGGTTCTGTAATTGTTTTCTTTCTTTTTCAGAGCGAGGTGTTGCTTTCTGATGACAATGGCAACATTTCATGCCCTTCTCTTCTAATTTTTCTTTTAATTGTTCTGCCATACTTTCTCCCATTTCGAATCCGGCTCCTGCTAATTTTTCCTATCTGTCCGTATATTATTTATTGTCCTTTGGTCACATAGCAGTGTTCACAATCTGTTGAACGACTTATTGTTGCTGCAATGCAAAATACCCCATAGGGGTATCTTGTATAGTTACAAGATATACCCCCACAGGGTATTTGTCAAGAGGCACTTTCTAATTCCTGCCAGTTCATCTCTGACCAAAACAGATCCTTACGATCTGCATCTTCATGATTCTGTCGCCGGTTC
>ERZ772861.2080-NODE-2080-length-14377-cov-5.756249_pt1 | contig 14377 bp, 21 predicted proteins | sample MGYA00512135_ERZ772861 | MGnify/ENA primary metagenome ERZ772861 (study PRJEB29015, sample SAMEA2737700) | human gut metagenome | biome: human gut; feature: human-associated habitat; material: faeces | place: China | collected 2012 ...
GATGCCCAAGTCAATGCCGACGGTCGTGTCACGCATCGGTTCGGAAGGCTTCATTTCTTGCATGGACGTGTCCACCAGAACGGAAGCAAAGTATCTCCCCGAAGGGGTCATGCTGATAGTGACAGTCTTCACCGTACCCTTGAACCTGCGGTGCAGCACGGCAGGAATATCTTTCGCTTTGGGGATTGTGATTGTTCCTTTTTCAAAATCCACACGGCAATGCTGTGGGCAAAGGAAGCTCTGCTTGTCCTTGCGGCTCTTGAAGCGTGGGAAACCGACAGCCTTGGTGTTGCGAAAGAAATTGGTATAGGCTGTATCAAGATTACGCAAGGAACTCTGCAAGGACTGGGAGTTGACTTCAGAAAGCCACTCATGCTCCACCTTCAGCTCGCTCTTCATCAAATTGGTCAAGTATACGTTGCCGAGCGTTTCCTTGCGTTCCTTGTAGGCTGTGATTTTCAGGTTCAATGCCCAATTATAGACAAAACGGCAGCAGCCGAAGGTCTTTGCAAACAAAACCTTCTGCTCATCTGTCGGATAGATTCTATATTTGCAGGCACGTAACATATGGCAAAAGTAACGATTTAAAATGAGACCATGATACAGAAAGATTACATTTCAAAGAACCACTCGAAGTTTCTCATCAAATATCACGTGATATTTGTATGCAAATACAGGAAGAAGCTACTCATTGGAGCAGTGGAATATGACATGAAGCAAATCATGCAGAACATATCAGACCTGTCAGACTTTAACATTGAGGTCATGGAAACCGACAAAGACCATATTCACATGATGATATGCAGCGAACCAAAACTCTCTCCGCTGCAAATCGTAAGGAGGCTAAAACAAATGTCAACAACTGCCATTTGGAAAAGACATGAAAATTACCTGAGACATGTATTTTACTGGGAAAACACATTTTGGACGGATGGATATTTTGTGTCATCAGTCGGAAATGTCAGTCAGGAAACCATCAAAAAATACATCGAAAAACAAGGGTAGCTGCGCTACCCCGCATTTTTCATCCCCTAAACTGAAGATTTAGGGGTTTTCAAATGCGAGTTCCTATAAACTTTCTTTTCCATATTTCAATCCTCCAAAAGTTCTTTATTATCGTATATGTTGCCTGTTAACTCTATATCATAATCTCTATCACATAACCATCTTCCTAATGGTCTTGTGCCTTCTTTCAATTCTTCCTTAAATCTTAAACACCATGATCCTACTTCTGCATTCCATGTTACTACCAATAAACAGATTACAGCACCGTTATTTATTCGTAAAACATCTCCTTCGTAAATCTCTCTTCCTTTCTTGTCAGTTAAGCCTGTAAACTGACCGACTGAATTTATTCGCCATTTTACACCTTCTATGAAATCGGTCATACAGACCTGTTCGTTACCTGTTCTCCATAGTGGACGGCAAGCTTCATTTGCATATTCGGCTGCTGCTTTTTCGATATCTTCTTTATCCATAGTCATTCAACTTTACTTTTTTTGAAAATATCTTTTATCTGGTCGGCTACCTTTTGGGCGGCTTCGAGTGTGCGGAAGTAATTACCATTTGTATATCTCTTAAAATCTTCAATAGAAAAAGATTCAACATATCTTTTTATTGTATAATTGGAATCTATTGAATAATATTCACAAAGTTGACCTGCTCTCCATCTTATATTTTCAAAACTATTAGTTTCAGAATTCCATCTAAGGCCTACATCTTCTAGTTTGCTAAACAGTTCTTGTTTCTCTGATTCTGATGCAGGAGATACATATCCGTAATTATAGTAAGCTTTACCCTCAAAAAACAGATTTCCATCCATATCTATTCCGCATACATCAAAGAAACCACTAACACTTGTATTAGGAACTTCCTTATCTGGGAATATGCTTATTACATACTGTCTTTTGTATTCATTAATGTCTGGATGATCAATTCTTACAATATCCCCAAATTTAGGTATATAGATATCTTCCAAGCATTTCTTTTCCGAATTCCATTTCTTGTGACATTTCTTTTCAAGCCTTTCAAGGAAGGCAGCTTTTTCTTCGGGTGTGGCATACCTACAATCTCCCATCCAGCACCAATATGTTGTATTAAGAAACAATTCTGGTTGATCTACTAATTCCCCACCTCTATTAATACCAATATATGCTCTCAATGTTCCTTCATAAGGTGAATTACCTCTGCAAATGAAAACTCCACAGTCTTTACAATACAGAAAATCACCATCTTTCGGATCAAACTTCTCTTGAAACTCAACATCAACAAAAAGTTTCCCATCTTCTACACGTGTATTTGCGCTTTTTAATTCCTTGTTTTGTGGAAGTTCAAATTTATAAGTCTTTTTCATAATGTATTATTTTAAAAATTAATATCTAGTTCTTTCCAGATATGCAGCAATTCTCTTTTCTGGATCATCACCATTACGGACGAAAATCATTGTGTGATTTTTATCTCCCGGAACTGGAACATATCTTCCGTTTTCCTCCAGATCTCTTTGCTGAGATACTTTGAGCATGGTTCCTTTAGGGTTTTCTTCCAGATCTACTTTACGCTGGACTATCGGATCTTGTGATTTCTTCATAACTTATGCGATATAGCTTTTGCGATTGTATTCGCATCAGCAAGTTTAACAGATAATATATTAATTGCTTTTGTACATTCTTCAGTATTAAGATTTACCGTACAGGGTACATTTAAGGTTTTCATTGTTTCGGATAACGACCGTAAAAGATTCGTCAAACGTAAATAGTCAATGCCGAATTTCTTGAAACGCTTGTCCTTCTCTTGAAGTTCCTCTTCTCTTTTATCCAGTTGAAGGCATGAAAACTCACACAATGTTCTGGCAAGTTCCATGCGTGCTATTATGTCGGAAAAAGATAAATTCACTTTATCAAATTCTCTTTTAATCGAGTAGTACAGTATATCTACATGCTTCTGAATATCCTCAAGAAAAATGTCGTTAGCGTCAGCAAAGAAAGAACTTGTGTTACCAATTACTTCATTTATCAACCTTTCATATTTCAAGCGATCTTTCTCTACTATATTTACTTTTCTTTTGGTATCAAACCGGTATAATGGAGATTTCCTGATAGATTCAACAGCTTCTATCGTAAGACCTATCACTATATCATTTGTAAATAGCATGTTGTAAGTGCATCCGATCACCATAGCTTCATTTTCTGCTATGATATTGTTTACTTCTTCCTTTGTCATAATTCCAGTTTTTTATAATTAAAGATACGTTTCCACCATTTCTTGCTTAACTCCATTTTAAGCTGAGAAATTACTCGTTCCTTTTCTTTGATTTCTTCTTTTTGCTTTGTATACAGTTCAAAATAATTTTTGTATAAATTATTGCTTTTCTCAAGGAGTGATTCGTATTCCTTCCTGATGTTCTCCGATTCTTTCATCAACTGGTAATTGGTGGCATTTGCCTTTTGAAGTAATTCCTGATATTCAGAATAAGGAAGTGTTATTAACTTTGTTCCCATATATATACTTTTGTTATATGTTTTGGCTAGAATACATTCTAAGCCTTGTACGGCTGTAATAAATCCCAGAGGTATCATTTTACTAACAAATCAAAATAGTTATTACATCTAAATCCTTTTCTAGGCTCAAAGTCCTTAAATTCGCATGATCTAAAAATCCACTTTTTATCTGCCCATCCGGCTAAGTCTTTTTGCCATTGAGGTATTATTTGAAAAGGATTATTAATATCACGATAAGGTTGGCAGTGTGGTAAATATCTTCCTCCCTTCTTTTTCCAATGATTTACTCTATCAAAAGACTCTTTGAAGTCATCAAGAAGTATGCAATAAAAAAAATACTCACCTCTATATCCATACTTATCAATTAAAGCAGTTGCACGTTCACATTCCGCTATTTGAGAAGGAGTATCACAACCGAACCTAATTCTTTTGATCCATTTTATACTTGCAAGCAATTTGGCTATTTCATCAGTCACTAAACGAGCATCAAGACCTTGATTAAAGTCTACGCGCAATTTAAGCTTTGCTATTTTTCCCATTTGAATTAAACCATAGTCAGAAGCAAGAATATTATTATCCATAAGAATAAGATTACTTCTTCCTTCAATGGAAATTTCTTCTACGTCCATGTATGGATGAATACCTCCTTCTTTTTTGGGAACTACACACCATTTACAACTGTTCGGGCAACCTCTAGTTAGAAAACCGTATGCAGTTTTTGAATCAATGGAAGGGTAAATACTATAATCTGGTTGTAAGACATCAATATCTTTTATAAGTTGTTTATGTATATCATATCCAGTCCCCCCAAATTCCACCTCGTCAGCGTTGATATAATACCCGTAATTGGGAGTAAAGCTAAATACTTTTGCCGCATATACTTTATCGTAGTGTTTTAACGGGTTATACCATTCTACTAAATCATTTTTTGACTTATGATACTTGCTTATTTTCATAATAGCAAGATTTGGATAATTACTGTCTACTGAAAGAATACCTATTTTCATACGGATCAAAAGGTAAATCGAAAACTGATATGGCCAGACCTTCATTGACAAATCCAAGCTGGTCGGTAAAATATGGGCAAATACCATTTATAACATATTTCACAGTGTTTTGACTGACGCATACAACAGCATCATTCAAAAACATTTCAGCAGGATATAATATTGGTTTTACGTTAAAGAATTGGGTATAAACAAAAGCTTCATTATTCCCTCTAAGTTCAACCATTCCATCACGGCTTACACTTTCCAATTCCAGAATTCCATATTCCGAAGAAAACACCTTCAACCCGAAAGGAATTCTTGAGCACATAAATGACATTAGTTTATCGTTTATCATATTTTCCCAAATTGTTTTTTAATTTCAAAATCAAAAAAATCCATCAGATCTTTGCGATCTTTCGATAATGATAAAGCGGTAGCCATAGCTTGTTTTGCCGCACGCATAGCTTTATCCTTAATCGTATCAAGCTGCTGCTGCATCATTTGAAGGCGTAAATCTGTTCTTCCTTCGATCAAGAAATCTATTTGTTGTTCTGCTTGTTTAAAATAGTCACTGACTTTTATAAACTTCCGGTGATCTTTCCAGAAAACCTTATTGTCCTTCATAACAATGCAGTCTATCCCGCGTCCTGCTGATATCACTATTACGATATCTGTTCCCCTGTATTCCTTCTGGAATGATTTTCCGGGATATGATGTAAGGGGAAACTGGTCTTGTCTGATCATATTCTTCTACTATCTCCTAATAAAGGTATTACGTTAAAACTCTTGAACCGGTCTACCAGCCGATATCCAAACCTTTCTTTGAATTCTTCAGGTGAAAGATTGCTGGTTATATGGTATTTCTTAAACTGGTTCTGATATATCTCATATCTGGCATACAGAAATTCATCTATCACACTGTCAAGTGAAGTTCCATAGCTTTTCTGATTCTCTGTTTCCAGACCGATGTCATTAATACAGATGTTGAATGGATCACCTTCTATACTTCCTTTGCCGGAATTCTCGTTATATGTATACCGGTCTATATGCCCGTTTATCTTGTAGTAATTCATCATTTGGGTTACAGACACGTTATAGAACCGGTTGGGGTTTCCTGTCAGCATAAGATAGTCTGAGAATATCTGCATAAGCAATGTCTTTCCTGTTCCCGGAGATCCCAGGATCATAAGGTTCTTGTAAACTTTAAATTCTTTGTCGGGAAAGATACTCTCAGCCAGCTTGCAGTTGTTGAAGTAGTAAACAAGAAATCTTATAACATCTTTATTGTAACTGTCAATAACAAACTCCCTGAATTCTCGCCCCATGTATGCAGCACCTATCTGTTCAATCATAAGGCAATGCCGGTCAAATTCATCAAAGTCGGTCAAGTCATACTCAGAATGAACCTGAATAGTCTTTTTCAGCCGGTTTACCAGGTTGAATATCTGGTTTTGTGCTAATGTTTGTTTTTCTTCCATTATTGGTTGGTTTAATAGATTCTATACCCTGATTTTTCCACCACCAGAAAAACCGTTTCTTTGCATCAGATGTGGTTAGCACGGTATCTTCCTGTCCGGTTGCAGAGATATAGTCAAAGAACTTATTAATTTGTTCCGGTAAAATTCCCAGAAATGTCTTTGCGCCTATTCCGGACTGACGGCACATTTGTTCGATCCATAACTGATCGGAATTAAGTTCTTGGATAATGTCTCCAAAAGCTTTAACAGGCTTTGCAGGAACCGGATTTACCGGTCCTGCAGGTGCCTTACTTGCTTTTGCTATTCCCCCTTTCCTTCCGGCATTTGCTCTTTTTTCGCACACTTCTTTGTATTTAAGAAAATCTCTGTCAAACTGGGATTTGAAAGGAGTAAACGCAATCTTTAACAGGGAATCTCCGGACAGCAATTCTTCATATTCTCTGTTATCTGGATCATCAAGTCCGTGCTGATAAGATACGATGGCCCGGAATAGTTTACCGATCTGTGCATCGGTAAGTTCCTGAATAACGTCCAGCGTATCGAGATACAGCAAGAATGATTTTCGGTTCATTACATATCATTGATATAATCTGTTACTACTTTTCTGAATTCGTCAAACGACCGGCATACGATATAATGACTTCCATTTTCCTTTGCAGCTTTTTCCCATTTCTTCTGTGATTCGCTTTGCCTTCCGTCTTTAGTTTTCATCTCAATACATAGCGCACTGTAATTGCGGTTACTTTTCAGAAATATGAGATCAGCTACACCGGGAAGCATACCTTCATCCTTCATGTAAGCCCCAATTCGGGGAGTTCTTCTTGCAGCATTAGGAATAGCAAACAGGATATTCTGGTATTGGGGATATTGCATCCTGAACCATTTTACACAAGAACATTGTATGCGGTGTTCTTCATCATCATGCTTACCAGATGATTTTTTCTGTTGTTTTAGAAAATCGGTAAGGCTAATTCTATTTTTCTGCATAGGCTATACTGAATTCTTCTGGAATATATGAGTTCACAGGAATGATGGAAGATTGTTCTATACTTGCGTGAATGATCTTTCTATCGAATTCCCGTCCTTTTTCTTTTGCGGCTTTTTCAAGTTCATCCTGCTTATCATTGAGATACTTATTAATGATTAGCATTGCACGATCCGCATTATAGGTTTCCACGACAAATGTCTGGTTTGTTTCCTCTTTATCTTCTTCTTTACCGGTGAGTATTATTCTTGCTTCGATGTTGTAGAATTTAGGTTTCGGAATATCTTCTTCACCTTCTCCCATAAGGGCTTTGATCTGTTCTTCCGAGTAAAGATCAGAAAATTCAATAGCAAGTTTGCCTATTTCGTCGATTGGGGTAACAGAAAGCTTGTCTACCAGAATTGTGCAATAGTCAAATTCTTTAAGAAGAGTTATACGATAGGGGCCTTTAAAGTTCAGTTCTGTATAGTCTTTTACTATTTCTCTTGCCTGATCAATATTTTGAGACTTCAACAGAAATTTTTTCTTCTTGTCCAGCATAACCTGTGCGATGTAAGGAACTAGCGCGTCTCGGTCGTTCTCGAATGCCATTCTTTTCTGGTTAGATACTTCCACTTCCGTGATTGATCCTTCCTGCATGTAGAAGTTGATAATAGAACATTCTTCCTTACCCAGATATGTTCCGGCTTCAAGAATAAGTTCGTTTCTTTCAAGACTTACAACTTCCCCGGTATCTTGATCCATGAAATTTTCCGTCCATTCCCTGAACAGATTATGAACAAGGTACTTGTTGAGCATTTGTTTGAGATCTCTTGTGGTAACCCTAATTTCATCCTTTCTAGTCTCTACTCTGGTTTGATTCTTTTTCTTTGCCATAACTTAATTATATATTATTATCTTCTACTAATTCACCATTTTGCAACATGTACCATGTATCAGGCTTTACATTAACACCATCAACTACAACTGCTTTCCATGATGCAATGTTATAATTATCTTCGTTTTCTTCCGCAATTACCAATATTGCTCCCATTCCCCCTCGTACTCTTACATTGTTTCCACGGGCTACTGACAACCCATTTTCCCCGGTACATGATTTACCTCGTGAAGTCGCTGCGCCACTATCTCCGGCGGTCGCTGCGCCATAAGATCCGGCGGTCGCTGCGCCACGATCTCCGGCGGTCGCTGCGCCATAAGATCCGGCGGTCGCTGGTTCTCCTTCTTTTGCATTACACTTGTTCGTACACCTCTTTCTTGTGTACTCAATAGCGGCCTTTACAAGGCCTGATATACCAATTTCTGCCTTTACTTTTAAGTCGGAAACAGCCACTTTCGTATCATCCGTGTCATTAGATACTTTACCAAATCCTTCTACGTTGCAAAATTTGTTCTTAGCAGGAGAATAGTAACTAAAAACATCAAGAGGATATTTGCAAAAATGGAATCCACTCTGACATGCTTCTATATTACCATCTTCATGATATGTATTACCTTCTTGATAATGAAATCCACGGCACTGCATATTCTCATCAAATCCCTTATACCCTGGGATATGTGTAAATTCTTCTGGTATAATTACATTATCCGGAATATTACGGCAATTAACTACTGTGGCAATATCTGACAATTCATATCCGGCAATGCCGCAACCTATTTTTGTCATGTAGAATACCTTCCCTGGGTTTTCCTCGGCATATTGGTAAAATCTGCATATTGACTGTTCCAAGTCAGTAAGATTAATACGATCCATGTTTTTATCCAATGTAGGTATAGCATAAGACTGGCCTTGTATTCCCTCAGGATTTCCCATTTGCGCGCCAAATTTTTCTACCGCTAAACAGGCAGCACCGCCAGCATGATTTCCATTGAGATTCGATCCAAATACAAAAATTTCATTCTCTTTAAGGCTTGTAATTTTTTCAGGTGTGTAATTTTTCATAACTTAATTATTTTTATATTTATTGATTGTGTTCATTTTCGTTACTGATGCGTTCGGCAATAGGCTGTATCATCCTTAATGCTACTTGTTCTGCTATTGATTTTGTTATATTCATATTCTGAAATATCTGTGTGCTGCACATTCATCATGTTCCAGCACGATGTTAAACAATTGGATCTGTTGTTGACGGAATTCAAGATTATTGTCATATAGTCTGTGATGTTCTCTACACATTGGAACTATATTCCATTTCTCTGCATAATATTCCGGATAAGTTGAACGCGGAAGAAGGTGAGCGGGATCCACCGCTTCACGTCCACATATACAGCACCTTTGAGAAAGATCTCTCTTAATGGCCGATATCTTCCTGTTCAGTGCTTCCTGCCTTTTGCTTGTTCTCCTTAGTCTTACCTTCCGAAGCGGAGATTTTCTCCGGAATGGTATTTTCTTTTCTTTCATGGTCTAAATTATTATCACGGATAAATTCTTTCAGTGCTTTACGATATGGCCTTGATGCATTGTAACCTCTGTTTGTTTCCGGGAAAAGAGATATTACATACTCAAGGCATTCAAGTATTGCTATTTTGCTTTTTTGTGTCATTCAATACGAGATTTACAAGTTCGTCAAAATAACATTCATCCTTTGGTATGTCATCAGAAGAAGCCATTATCTGATTGGATATGCTTCTCTTGTTTTGTATTAGATTGTATATCCTGTGATCAATGCTGTTATTTCCCAGAGCATTGTATACGGTTACGTTATCCTTCTGCCCTATACGATGGCAACGGTCCTCGCATTGAACAAGATCAGCATAGGTCCACGGCTGTTCGATGAACAAAACAGTAGAAGAAGCTGTCAGGGTAATTCCAACACCGGCAGCCTTTATAGAACAGATAATCACTTGGATTTCCGGTCGGTTTTGAAACACATCTACCGCTGCTTGCTTCTGTACATAGTTTTCGCGGCCGGTAACCATTACCGCTTTCGGAAAAGCCTTTTTAATGGAATCAACAATCGAATGAGATGAACAGAAAACAACGATCTTTTTCCCTGTTGCGACAAAATCTTTGATAAAATCTACCACAGGTTTGACCTTGCATATTCCAACAAGAGATCTTAACTCCATGAACTGAACTAGGGCTTTGTTACGCATCTTTGCCCGCGCTTGCCATTCAGTACATGACTTGTATGTTAATAGATACTCTTTCAGGTTTTCTTCCGCCATCTTGTAAGCTTCATAATACTCTTGTGGTGCTTCCTTCTCTATGTCGATATAGATATCCATTCTTGTTTTATCCGGAAGCTGGGTAAGAACATCTTTCTTTTCCCTTCGGACAAGACATGTTTCGTATAGCTTTTCTGACAATTCTGTCATATTTTCTCCATCCCCATACCGGGCCGTGAAATAGCTTGTTCCTCCAAACTCTTTTAAGCGGTCCATAATAGCAAGCTGGGCTATCAGATCTCTTGGCCGGTTTACTACCGGTGTACCGGTTAGCAGCATAACATATTCTTTCCCGGCGGCAAGACCGGCTACAAACTTAGATTGTTGCGCTCCCGGATCTTTGCAGCGGTGGCTTTCGTCGATAATTACAGACTTGAACAGGCTGATAAATGGGCTGAATACTATATCCTTCAGACGGTAGCCTTTTTTATACTCCCAAACAAAATACTTGCGAAGGCTTTCGTAATTGCAGATGCAAACGTCCATGTTGTGCATTTGCAGCATGTACCCCCATGTAGCTTTTATATTGTCGTTAAGAACAATAGCTTCGGCCCCGGCGAATTTCTCAAATTCTCTTTTCCAGTTTATCTTAAGGGAAGATGGACAGATAACCAGAGCAGGGTATGCCTTTGCGGTATTAACAATACCAATAGACTGGCATGTCTTCCCCAGGCCAGGTTCATCGCCTAAAAAAAGCCTTTTCCACTCCAGCCCTTTTTCAATTCCTTCCTTTTGATAATCATAGGGGGTAATATTAAGTTTTATAGGAACTTCCATATTTCTTCCTCAATTTGCTCGTTAGTTACTCCTTTGAGATAGTTTTTCAAAATGTGATTTACTGACATCTTGTAGAACTTCTCAAATTCAGTTTCATCCATCTTGTCAAATGCAATAGATTTCGGTATAATTACAGACTGGTTCCCGTAATGCGAAACTTCGTACAGGCCCAGATCAATCTTAAGACGCGTTCTGAGATCCTCAACAGAATGTACATTCAGATTATCTTCCATCCATTCCGGGAAGTTATCGTATGTCAACTTAAGAAGGGCAAAGAATTTTTTGTGAAACTCATAATTTCTCTTTTGCCCCACCTCTACCAAAACATCAGTGTTTCTTTTAAGCCGGGAAAACTCTTCCCGGTCACTGTCATACTTTGGGGCTAGACCATTTTCAGTAACAACACACAATATCTTCATAATACAAACAGATAATATTTGAACGCCAATTCGTTATACTTGTCAAAGCCACGTCTATACACTTGATCACCTCTTTCAATGAATTTTTTGAAGATCTTGCAGTTTTTCTTACTTATCGCATAGATGAAGTCTTTATCTGATCCGGCAATATCCATATACCATGCGCGACTTCTGTCCCAGTCGAAGAAATCTACTGCTTCGTCAAACTCCTGTTGCGATCTGGCGAACGTGGTTTTAAGGTCACCGCCAAAACCGGCAGCCGACAGGAACCAGTCCCATTTACATCGCGTAGGTAAAGTGAACTTAAAGTCGCAATAGTCAAACTCCCGTTCCTTTACCATGAACTTCTGTGTATCGGAATTTTCAAGCACGTAAGATAAGAACTGATCTCTTCTGGCTTCCATCAGAAGTGACTTGTGCATTTCGCGTGCAAGTGCAAAATCATCTTCCGTATATTGAACATCATCAACCTTTAGCTGAAAGTAGTTTACCCTTGCAGGTTCCGTGATTATTGCATCCACAAGAGATCCGAAAGCAAAGATCTTTTCTTTATCCCCGAACTGAAGCCGGGGATAAAGGAGATTCTTTAACTCTGTAAGATCCGAATTGCTGATTTCGTTTCTGTTGTAGTAATTATCCGGATTCATTTCGCTTTCACATCATCAATGTATTGTATATTGTCTGACTGGATGAAGTCTGGCCTTGTCTGGTTTGCAGCCTTCTCTGCATAAGTGATCTGCTTCTTGAATATTTTCTTCATTTCTTCTTCATTCAAGTGCTGGCCTTCATTTATCCACCAGTAGTTGAATATCTCTGCATATCCTATCGGGTTAAGAACATTAACACATTTCTTGACTTTAATCTTCTTTTCCGGAGAACTGACAAAAGTTGTAGAAGAAGCCTGAAACAAGTTGGCCGCGGCAGACTGTTGCTTAAGAAGTTCTTCTGCCTGTTTCTTCTTTTCTTCTTCCTGTTTCCTCTGGAGATCCTTACGGGCCTGTTCTTCAGCTTCCTTGCGCTTCATTTCTTCTTCTCTCAACAAGGCAGCCTGTTCGTCTGTCTTTCTTTGTTCTTCGATAGCAAGAAGTTCGTTGTACTTGGAAGGAAGTACCTGCATTATGCTGTCCTTCTGATCCTGCACGTCAAACTTGTATTGTTCCATCATTGCCTGACCTTTCTGGAGAACTTCTTTCTGGATAGTCTGTATCTCTGTCATATCAAGGGAAGAAGGAAGCATTACTCCGAATGTGTATCTGGAAAGTTCGGAAACGGGGAAAGTACAGTCGAAAGATTGTATATCAGCTGAAACCGCGTCAAAGGTTTGCAATGTGATTGACTTATTAAGAGTTATCAGCTTGTTGATAGACTGAGTTGTTTTCTGGTTGAAGAACCCGAACAATTCCTGTTCCAGATCTTCACGGTACTTGGCCCTTTCCTGTTGCTTCCGTGCAAGAAGTTCTGCTTCCTTCCTTCTTTTCTGTTCTTCTTCATGTTTCTTTCTCGCATAATCATCGCGAAGCTTCTGGGCTTTGTTTGCCGGGGATCCGGCTACCTTTGGATCTATGCTTGATTCAAGCTGAGTAAATCCTGAACGGATATTGTCAAACAACTGGGTAACCGGCTTTCTCCGGTCCGTCATAGCCTGAATGGTAGATCTGGACCTTTTGATGTAGTTGGCTAGCTTTTCATCCATTTCATCATTCATTCCTTCTTCTTCGACAATACGGAGAAGATTTTCCCCGTATTGTAAACATGCCGCTGCCGAAGTCTGGTTGTTGGTTACCGCATCAGGCGCAATCTGCGCAATGCTAGTAATGTCATTGTAGTTAATTAGCTGTTTTTCCATAATGATTTTTGTTAAAATGGTGTATCATCACTTTTCTGGTCTGTATCTTTAGGTTCTATTCTGACACCCTGAGCAATGTTGTTCACATCAGGACCGAATGGTCTGTCCTGTTCTGGCTGTTGGACCTGATAGATATCCATTGCCGGATCCTGTGTATTATCGTCAGACTGGAGACTGGTGTATTTACCGATCCTCAATTTGGGATAAGCCTTGAAGGCGTGTTTGATAGTCTTGGCAATAAGAAAACCGGAATCTATCTGGCCATCATTAGATGAATAGAGATCATTAGCCTTTAATTCCCATTTTCTGTCCCTCTCATTCCATTTTCTGTTTGCTTTAGAGGAATACCCTTTGAGCCGTTCGATCCCCTCTTCAAGGAGCCAGGAATAATCGACAGAGTGGTCCGGCCTTACTATGCGGACAAAGCAACCGATTATCTGATGTCCTCTGTGCGGAAGGTTGCACTTATATTCCACATTCTTGACATCTCCGGAAACTGAGCAGGAAAAATCATCATTGTCGTATACTATGATAGGATTGTCAGCATAAAGGATCTGACCGGAAGCTGTACGCATGGATAATTCGCCATATCCGGAGATTTTCAACTGACAGCGCGATTCGTAGATATCCTGTCCGTTGTTTGGGCTTTTCCCGATACATACATTGCGTGGGATCAGATAAGCCATTGCCTGTGCGCCCGGTTCAACTGTCAGGCCGGTAACTGCAAGATCAATCATGCAAGTATATACCGAGAAAGCCGTACATGCTTTTAAGGCTTTGCTTTCCCGGATAATCTTCAGGAAGTTCTGTGTCTCACGTTCGATGAAGGATTCACCGCCTTGCCCCCAGATCATGTTGTATAATTCAACAACCTTTTCCCGGACTACATCATACTCCAGAATGTTTTCAGAATTGAACTTCTGGAATTCGCTTAATTTCATTGATACGTTACTCATTTGATTTTGTTTTAATGGTTGACAAATAGTTTTTCAGAAGAACCTGATCTTCTTCATTTAATTTCATTGTTTTTTCCATAAAGGAACTGCCATCTTCTGGCCGTTGAATCAGAATAAGATTTCCTTTTGAATCCTGTCCGATCAGCAGAATGTTTTTTTCTTCCATTGTGATTAAGTTTTAGGTTATAAAAAAAGCCTGTCCGGATATGACCGGACAAGCTGAAAGTTTTAAGGGGAAATATAAAGGGGTTAATAATATATATTA
>ERZ772861.2102-NODE-2102-length-14263-cov-6.358390_pt1 | contig 14263 bp, 10 predicted proteins | sample MGYA00512135_ERZ772861 | MGnify/ENA primary metagenome ERZ772861 (study PRJEB29015, sample SAMEA2737700) | human gut metagenome | biome: human gut; feature: human-associated habitat; material: faeces | place: China | collected 2012 ...
TTCCGAGATGCCGATATTTCATCGTGACAGCTTCCCCCCGGGGGAAGCCAAGGGGGCAGTTACGGGAGCTGGTTCCATTCAACGTTCCCCTCAGTTCCATCTGCCAACGGGTCGCCTATTAGGCGACCCCTACAATGGCGGTACAAAACCATGGGTACACACCCTTCAACCAACAAACCCCTCAGAGGTGGAGCCACGGACACTTCGTGCCAGCGAGGAAAGCCCCCTTGTGGGTTTTCGGAAAATATGCTATACTCAAGGGGAAAAAACGGGAAAACCGGATGAACGGAGATGTTATGATGAAGCAGTTAGAAAACGAGGCGCTTTCCATAACCGGAGAGACCATGCAGGCCTATACCTATGTTTCTCAGGGAAATTTTCAGCTGATGGAAAAGCCCAAGCCGGTGCTGATGCACCCCCGGGATGCCATTGTCAAGGTGACCCTTGCCAGCATTTGTTCCAGTGACCTGCACATCAAGCATGGCAGCGTGCCCCGGGCAGTCCCGGGAATTACCGTGGGGCATGAGATGGTGGGCATCGTGGAGTCGGTAGGCGAGGCAGTTACCAATGTGAAGCCCGGCGACCGGGTGACGGTCAATGTGGAAACCTTCTGCGGTCAGTGCTTCTTCTGCAAAAAGGGCTATGTGAACAACTGCACCGACCGCAATGGCGGCTGGGCGCTGGGATGCCGCATTGATGGCGGTCAGGCGGAATATGTGCGGGTGCCCTTTGCCGACCAGGGCTTGAACCGGATTCCCGAGGGCGTGACGGATCGCCAGGCGCTGCTGGTGGGTGACGTGCTGGCAACCGGCTTCTGGGCAGCCCGGATTTCCGAAATTACGCCGGAGGACACGGTGCTGATTCTCGGTGCCGGCCCTACGGGCATTTGCACCCTGCTGTGTGTGATGCTGAAGCAGCCCAAGCATATCATTGTCTGCGAAAAGGACGAAAATCGCCTTCATTTTATCCAAACCCACTATCCCCAGGTGCAGACGGTGACACCGGAAAGCTGCCTGGAGCAAGTGCGTGCCGCCTGTCCCCATGGCGGTGCGGATGTGGTGCTGGAAGTGGCGGGAGTGGATTCCACCTTCCGGCTGGCATGGCAGTGCGCCAGACCCAACGGGCTGGTGACGGTGGTGGCGCTTTACGACCGGGCGCAGACCCTGCCCCTGCCGGAGATGTACGGCAAGAACCTGACCTTCAAAACCGGCGGCGTGGACGGCTGCGACTGCCGGGAGACCCTGGCGCTGATTGCCCAGGGCAAGCTGGACACCGAGCCGCTGATTACCCACACCTATCCCCTGAGCAGAATCCAGGAGGCCTACGACCTGTTTGAAAACAAGCGGGACGGGGTCATCAAGGTCGCCGTGGAGTGCTGATGGACACAAAAAAGCCGGAGCAAGCGCTCCGGTTTTTATCAACAGCACAGAAATGACCCCTAGCCGTTTTCTGGACATTGGCTAGGGGTTATTCCGCGGGGTTCTTGGGTTTTGCCATTCGGGGTACTCTCTTTTCTGCGGACTGCGTACTACAGAAGCGGGGATTCCGGGAGATGGGGTTCTGGGATTGCCGGAGGTCTGAGTAGGTTGCGATGCGAGGAGTGGGGGGGATTGCACTACGCGGGTCTACGAGGGGTCGCTTTGCTTTGGAATCTCCCTTTCTGTACTTAAAATATAACCTGTAATCAGCGTATTTTCAAGATGGGATAATCCATAAAGAAATGATGAAAAGCTTATGCACTCCGCAAATGGACGAAAAAGCGAAACTGTGCTATAATAGAATATGTTGGGGCGCATTGGATGCCCCATATGGTTAAACGCCGCAGGGACTTCCCTGCGGCGTTTCGTATTTCGCCAAAAGGCGGTTTACAGGCGATGGGCTTCATTCGTGCATATGCGTATACTCGGCTGCAAGTGTGCGTGAAATTAAGGTCTTACAATTCTGGCACATCACAATTTCAGTGCGGTGGATGAGACAGACGGCAGGCGTACTCTGACCTATGTTAGAAAGTTCCTGTCCGTATTCATAGAATACAACAATAAATAGGCTTTGACAAGGGAGAATAATGGATAAAGAGAAGCACGGGAGTTTATTTATTTCCCCGATAGATGCGAACGAGCTTGTTGCAGAACATGATTGCTAAAGCGTTTTTCTGCGGCGGTTGAATATTCTTGCACTAACCATTCAAAATAGAAACGAGGAACAACAAGGCGGACAGGGAACACAAAACAATTCCAAGCAGGAGCAGGTGCTTCATCCATTTTGTTCCGGGTTTGTTCTTCATAAACAGTTACCTCGTTTTGTATAATAAGCTAACTATAGCACAAAATATCCACTAATACAATACATAGAACATACAATGTTGGTTGATTTCCTTTTGCTATTATTTCGCCCATACTATGGTTCGAGGTGATTTGATTGCATTTGCGAATTCGGAAAGCACGGGAGAAAATGGGTTTAACCCGGGAGAAATTTGCGGAAAAATTGGATGTCAGCGTTTCTTATCTTGCCGAGCTGGAACGGGGACGCACGGGCATCTCCGTCAAAATGCTGATAAAGGTATGCACCGTTCTGGGACTGTCCGCTGACTACATACTCTTTGGACAGGAGCGCCCCGGTGATGACGCCCGTGCAACAGCTATTTCCCATATTGATGAAAAGTATTTACCGGTGTTGGATTCCGTCATTGAGGAGCTCTGTTTCCTGAGCGCTCAGGAGTAAGCGTAAAAAATCCGCCCTTCGGCTTTGTCCGAGGGGCGGATTTGATGTCAGGAGAATTATTTACCCAGCATATTCTTGGTCTGTGCCACAATGTTTTCGGCGCTGAGGCCGAACTGCTTCAGCAGCGCAGCGGCGGGGCCGGAATGACCGAACACATCGTTGACACCAATGCGCCTGACCGGCGTAGGCAGCTTTTCGCTGAGCAGGGAGCAGACCGCTTCACCCAGACCGCCGATGATGTTGTGCTCCTCCACGGTGATAATCTTGCCGCACTTCTTGGCAGCTTCCAGCACCAGCGCCTCATCCAGGGGCTTGATGGTTGCCATGTTGATAATCATGGCATCGATGCCTTCTTCTGCCAGCTGCTTGCCGGCTTCGATGGCTTCCGGCACCAGGATGCCGTTGGCGATGATGGCAATGTCCTTGCCCTCCCGCAGCACTTCACCCTTGCCGATTTCAAAGTGGTAGCCCTCCTGGTGGAACACCGGGGTGGCGGCACGACCGAAGCGCATATAGCAGGGGCCTTCCATATGGTAGGCGGCCTTGACCATGGCTCTGGCCTCCACGTCGTCGGCGGGGCACATGACGGTCATGCCGGGGATGGTACGCATCAGGGCGAAGTCCTCACAGCACTGGTGAGAAGCACCGTCCTCGCCCACGGAAATGCCGCCGTGGGTAGCACCAATCTTCACATTCAGGTGGGGATAGCCGATGGTGTTGCGCACCTGCTCATAGGCACGACCGGCGGCGAACATGGCAAAGGTTGCCGCAAAGGGCACAAGACCCATGGTGGAAAGGCCGGCAGCCACGCCAATCATGTTGGCCTCCTGGATGCCGCAGTCGAAGAACCGCTCGGGGTGTGCCTTCTTGAAAATGCCGGTTTTGGTTGCGCCTGCCAGGTCGGCATCCAGAACCACAATATTGTCAAACTCGTCGCCCAGCTCCTTCAGGGCGTTGCCGTAGCTGTCACGGGTTGCAATTTTCTTGATGTCTGCCATGATTTAGCCCTCCTCAATCGCCTTGCGTGCGGCAGCCAGCTCTGCCATTGCCTGTACGTATTCCTCGTCGTTGGGTGCCTTGCCGTGCCAGCCCACCTGGTTTTCCATGTAGGAAACGCCCTTGCCCTTGATGGTGTTCATCAGAACGGCAGTGGGCTTGCCGGTGCCGTGGTTGGCATGGAAGCGTGCCATGGCCTTTTCGATTTCCTGGAAGCTGTGGCCATCGATGGTCACCACATCGCAGCCGAAGGCTTCAAACTTCTTGTCCACGGGAGCGGTGTTCATCACGTCCTTGGTGCAGCCGTCAATCTGCAAGCCGTTCAGGTCAACGATGATGCACAGGTTATCCAGCTGATAGTGGGCAGCAAACATGGTGGCCTCCCAAATCTGCCCCTCTGCCAGCTCACCATCGCCCAGGATGGAATAGACGTTAATATCCTTACCCAAAAATTTTGCGCCCTTTGCCATACCGGCAGCGGCGGACAGCCCCTGACCCAGAGAGCCGGTGGACATATCCACGCCGGGGACGGTGTTCATATTGGGATGACCCTGCAAATAGCTGTCAATGTGGCGCAGGGTGGCCAGGTCTTCCACCGGGAAAAAGCCCCGGTTTGCCAGCGCAGCATACAGTCCGGGGGCGGTGTGACCCTTGGAGAGAACAAAACGATCCCGATCCTCCCACTTGGGGTTTGCCGGGTCAATCCGCATTTCGTTGAAATACAGATAGGTAAACATATCGGCAGCAGAAAGGCTTCCGCCGGGATGACCGGATTTCGCGCCGTGGGTGGCAGTGACGATGCCCTCACGAACCTTTACAGCTTCCAGCTGAAGCTGCTTGACATCGAGATGATTTGTCATTGTCATTACACTCCTTTATATCAGCAATAATCGGTGAGCTTATTCGCTTTTATTATTATAATTCCAAACGCCCCAAAAGTCGATAGGTTTACAGTTGACAATATAGCCAAATTATATGGATGAATTTGCTTTTTGCACAGTTGTATTGTTACGAAAATTCAGAGATTGGAAGAAATTGACAAAAGGACGGCAGCCGAAAACAGAAATGGAAAAAGAAGGCAATTTACAACGGGAAAATCCCGTGCTATAATGCCCCGGATTAACGGAAAAACATTTCCATTTGACCCGGAGGGCAAACAAAATGGCAAAAACCAAGCGCATTACCGATATGACCCAGGGCAGCCCCCTGGCGCATATCATTACCTTTACCATGCCGCTGCTGGTGGGGAATCTGTTTCAGCAATTCTACAATCTGGTGGATTCCATCGTGGTGGGCAACTACGTTGGCGCGGATGCCCTGGCGGCGGTGGGCACCTGCGGCAGCCTGGGCTTTCTGTTCTTTTCCCTCAGCTCCGGCCTGGCTGTGGGCATTGGTATTTTGGCCGCCCAGTATTTCGGTGCCCGGGACACGGAGAAAATCCGCGCCACCATTGCAAACGCTACCTATATTCTGCTCTTGGCCGGCACGGCGGTCAGCCTGTTTGGCTTCTTCGGTGCCGATTGGCTGCTGCATTTGCTGCAAGTGCCGGAGGACATTTTCCCCATGTCCCTGTCCTATCTGCGGGTGACCAGCCTGGGCATTGTGGCAGTGGCACTGTATAACGGCGTGGCATCCCTGCTGCGGGCATTGGGGGATTCCAAGTCCCCGCTGTACTTTTTGATTTTCTCCTGCTTTTTGAACATTGTGCTGGATTTGCTGTTCGTGTTGAAACTGAACATGGGCGTGTTCGGTGTGGGGCTGGCAACAGTGATTTCTCAGGCGGTTTCTTTCCTGGTGAGCATGGTCTATGCAATGACCAAGGTTTCCTATTTCCGGCTCAGCCCCCAGGAGTGGAAGCCCCAGAAGCAGATTATCCGCCGCTGTATGGAGCTGGGCATCCCCATGGCATTGCAAAGCACCCTGATTTCCCTGTCCACCATGGTGCTGCAAGGGGTGGTCAACAGCTTCGGGCAGACGGTGATGGCGGCCTATACCGTGGTGGGCAAGGTGGAGCAGCTGGTGCAGATGCCCTATTCCTCCCTATCCACTGCCATCACCAGCTTTGCCGGGCAGAACAAAGGCGCGGGGAAGATTGACCGGGTAAAGCAGGGCTACAAGGTCAGCTGGCTGATTGTGCTGGGACTGAGCCTGGCGCTGATTCCCTTTTTCTACTTGCTGGGCAGATGGACGGTGAGCTGCTTCGTGGGGGATGCGGATGTCATCGCCATGGGCGCAACGGCACTGAAGATTGACTGCCTGTTCTACTTTCCCCTGGGCATGATTTACATTCCCCGGGGCTTGCTCAACGGCTGCGGCGATGCCCGGTTCTGCCTGATGAACGGCATCAGCGAGGTTATCTGCCGGGTGGTGTTTGCCGCCATCCTGACCCGGATTCCCGGGGTGGGCTATTGGGGCGTGTGGCTGACCGAGGGACTGACCTGGGGTGTTACCAGCATCGTGTGCGTCCTGCGTTACCGCAAGGGTGGCTGGCAGCATTTGACCTTGGTGCAGGAATAATGGCAGAGGCGGACACTTGTCCATGTACGATAAACTTTTCAGCAGATTTGTGCAAAAAGGTGTGCGACCATACAAAAAAGGCATTTTGCAGGAAAAACAAATTGACATTGCAAAATTGCCGGAGTAAAATGTTCGTATATAGGCTGTTGGCTTTTATATACGAACACAAAGAGCGACAAGGACGTTGCTTGTGGGTTTTCCTATGAGCGTCCCTTGTCGCCTTTTTTCACCCGATTGAGCAGTACGCCAACTGTTCAAAACAAGTAAGAAAGGGGAACGACCATGAATCGTACCTTGTATTCAGAGCAATTTGAGCATGATGCCTGCGGCATCGGTGCAGTTGTCAGCATTGACGGCATTGCCAGCCATCAGATTGTTTCCGATGCCCTGACCATTGTGGAGCGGCTGGAACACCGCGCCGGAAAGGATGCCACCGGCGAGGTGGGCGACGGCGTTGGTGTGCTGCTGCAAATCTGCCACCCCTTTTTTTCAGCGCTGGGCTTCTCCCTTGGAAAGAAGGGGGACTATGGTGTTGGTATGTTTTTCTTCCCCCAGGACAGCCTGAAACGCCGGGAAGCACAGAAGCTATTGGAGGTGGTGTGCCGCAAGGAGGGTGTGCCCTTTTTGGGCTGGCGGCAGGTTCCTGTTGCGCCGGAGGTGCTGGGTGCCAGAGCGCGGGAGTCCATGCCCTCCATCTACCAGTGCTTTGTGGCTCGCCCCGGAGATGTCGCCCAGGGACTGGACTTTGACCGGAAGCTGTATGTCATCCGGCGGGTATTTGAGCAGAGCTGCGATACCACCTATGTGTGCTCCTTCTCCTCCCGAACAGTTGTATATAAGGGGATGTTCCTGGTAAACCAGCTGCGGAAGTTTTACCCCGATTTGCAGCAGGACAGCTACGAAAGCGCCATTGCCATGGTTCACTCCCGATTCTCCACCAACACCACCCCCAGCTGGGAACGGGCGCACCCCAATCGACTGATTCTCCACAACGGCGAAATCAACACCATCCGGGGCAATGCCGACCGGATGCTGGCGCGGGAGGAAACCATGCAGTCTCCCTGCATGGCAGCGGACATGGACAAGGTTCTGCCGGTGATTCGGAAAAGCGGTTCTGACTCCGCCATGCTGGACAACACCCTGGAATTTCTCATGATGAACGGCATTCCCCTGCCCCTGGCGGTGATGATTACCATCCCGGAGCCGTGGCGCAACGATGCGGGGATGTCCCGAAAGAAGCGGGATTTTTACCACTACTATTCCACCATGATGGAGCCATGGGACGGCCCCGCCGCCATTTTCTTTTCCGATGGCGACATCATGGGCGCTGTTCTCGACCGCAACGGCCTGCGCCCCGCCCGGTATTATATCACCAAAGACCGGCATCTTGTTGTCTCCTCGGAAGTAGGCGTGCTGGATATCCCGGAGGAAAATATTCTCTGCAAGTCCCGCTTGCAGCCGGGCAGAATGCTCCTGGTAGACACCCTCCAGAAAAAGGTGATTTCCGATGCGGAGTGCAAGGCCTCCTTCACAGACCGTCAGCCCTATGGCGAGTGGCTTGACCAGCATCTGGTGACCTTGGAGCAGCTGCCCGCCCCCAACCACAAGGTGCCCATGTACCCCCAGGCACTGCGGGAGAAGCTATATAAGGCATTTGGCTATACCTATGAGGACATTAACGACGCAGTGCTGACCATGGCCAAAACAGGGTCTGAAAAGATAACCTCTATGGGGACGGACATTCCCCTGGCGGTGCTGTCCGAAAAGCACCAGCCTCTCTTTAACTATTTTAAGCAGCTGTTTGCCCAGGTCACCAACCCGCCCATCGATGCCATGCGGGAGGAAATCGTCACCGATACCACCGTTTACATTGGCTCCGACGGCAACCTTCTGGAAGAAAAGCCGGAAAACTGCCGGGTGCTGCAAATTAAAAATCCCATCCTCACCTCCCTGGAGCTGATGCAGATTCGCAATATGAAGCGCCCCGGCTTCAAGGTAGAGACGGTGAGTCTGCTATACTATAAAAATGCCTCCCTGAAAAATGCAGTGGATCGGCTGTTTGTGGAATGCGACCGTGCCTATCGGGACGGCGCAAACGTCATCATCCTCTCTGACCGGGGCGTAGACGAATATCACATGGCCATTCCGTCCCTGCTGGCGGTGTCCGCCATCGAGCAATATCTGGTGCGCACCAAAAAGCGGACGGCTGTTTCCATCATTCTGGAATCCGCAGAGCCTCGGGATGTCCACCATTTTGCAACCCTGCTGGGTTATGGTGCCCGCGCCATCAACCCCTATCTTGCCCAGGAGTGCGTGGCGGAGTTGGTGGAGAAGAACCGGCTGGATAAGGATGTGTATCAGGCCATCCATGACTATAATGCTGCCGTGCTTCACGGCATCGTGAAAATTGCCTCCAAGATGGGCATTTCCACCCTGCAATCCTACCAGTCCGCCCAAATCTTTGAGGCGGTGGGCATCTGCCACGAGGTGATTGACGACTATTTCACCGGCACGGTCAGCCCGGTGGAGGGCATTGGGCTGGAGGAAATCGGCGAGGGTGTCCAGTGGCGGCATAACCACGCTTTTGACCTGCTGGATTTGGGCGTGGATACTACCCTGGATTCCACCGGAACCCACAAACTTCGCTCCGGCCCAGGGGCAGAAGACCATATGTATAACCCCCAGACCATTGTAGCGCTGCGGGAGGCCGTGCGCACCAACTCCTATGAAAAATTCCGGGAATACACCGATTTGGTGGACGACGAGCGCCGCCCTCACACCCTGCGGGGTCTGATGGAGTTCCGCTATTCCGAAGACGGCGGTGTTCCCCTGGACGAGGTGGAGCCTGCCCGGGAGATAGTCAAGCGGTTCAAAACCGGTGCCATGTCCTATGGCTCCATTTCCCAGGAGGCACACGAGTGCATGGCCATTGCCATGAACACCCTGGGCGGCAAATCCAACTCCGGCGAGGGCGGTGAAGACCCTGCCCGGTACGGAACCATCAAAAACAGTGCCATCAAGCAGGTTGCCTCCGGCCGGTTCGGCGTGACCAGCGCCTACCTGAACAGTGCAAAAGAGATTCAAATTAAAATGGCACAGGGCGCAAAACCCGGCGAGGGCGGCCATCTGCCCGGCAAAAAGGTTTATCCCTGGGTGGCGAAGGTGCGCTGCTCCACCCCCGGCGTGTCGCTGATTTCGCCGCCGCCCCATCATGATATTTATTCCATCGAAGACCTGGCACAGCTGATCTATGACCTGAAAAACGCCAACCGGGATGCCCGTATTTCCGTTAAGCTGGTATCCGAGGCCGGCGTTGGAACCATTGCAGCCGGCGTTGCCAAGGCCGGTGCAGGCTGCGTACTGATTTCCGGCTACGACGGCGGCTCCGGTGCAGCGCCCAAAAGCTCCATCCACAATGCGGGTCTGCCCTGGGAGCTGGGGCTGGCTGAGGCACACCAGACCCTCATCCGCAACGGTCTGCGCTCCCGCGTCCGCCTGGAAACCGACGGCAAGCTCATGAGCGGACGGGATGTTGCCATTGCCTGCATTCTGGGTGCGGAGGAATTTGGTTTTGCTACCGCCCCCCTGGTGACCATGGGATGCGTGATGATGCGGGTGTGCAATATGGATACCTGCCCTGTGGGCATTGCCACGCAGAACCCGGAACTGCGCTGCCGCTTCCAGGGAAAGCCGGAGTATGTTATGAATTTCATGCTGTTCATTGCAGAGCAGCTGCGGGAAATCATGGCAAAGCTGGGGGTTCGGACGGTGGATGAACTGGTGGGACGGACGGACTTGATTGCCCCCCGGCAGCACCGCATTACCCACCGGGCGGACACCATCGACCTGAGCAGCATTCTCACGAACCTGCCCCCTGTGCATTACGAAGCCAAAGACCAGTATAATTTCCGCCTGGAAAAAACGGTGGACGTAAAGACGCTGCTGCCCGCCTTTGAGCAGAGCTTCCGCAAGCGCAAGCCCCACACGGAATCCATCCGGGTTTCCAGCGTGAACCGGACGCTGGGCACCATCCTGGGCAGCGAGATAACGCGGCGCTTCGGGGACAGCCTGGAGGAGGATACCTACCAGGTGAATTGCCAAGGCGGCGGTGGCCAGTCCTTCGGCGCATTCATCCCCAAGGGATTGACCATCCGGCTGGAGGGCGATGCCAACGACTATTTTGGCAAGGGGCTGTCCGGCGGCAAGCTGGTGGTGAAGCCCAAGGCGGATGCCGGATTCTGCGCCAAGGACAATATCATCATCGGCAACGTGGCGCTTTACGGCGCAACCTCCGGCAAGGCGTTTATCTGCGGTATCGCCGGAGAGCGGTTCTGCGTGCGTAATTCCGGCGCGATTGCCGTGGCGGAGGGCTGCGGTGACCATGGCTGCGAGTACATGACCGGTGGCCGGGCGGTGATTCTTGGCAAGACCGGCAAGAATTTTGCAGCCGGTATGAGCGGCGGCATTGCTTATGTGCTGGACAGCGACCACGACCTCTATCTGCGGCTGAACAAGCAGATGGTGACCATCAGCGCTGTGACCGAGCGGCACGATGCCCATGAGCTGCGGCAGATGATTGAGGCTCATGTCCAGGAGACCGGCTCCGCATTCGGCAGGGAAATCCTGGCGCATTTCCCGGAGTATCTGCCTAAATTCAAAAAGATTGTCCCCGTTGATTACCAAAAGATGATTTCCACCATCGGCCAGATGGAGGAAAAGGGCATGGATCACGAGACGGCAACCATGGAAGCATTTTATCGCGTGAGCAAGGAGGCGTGAGTATGGGAAAGCCAACCGGATTTCTGGAATATAACCGAAAGATGAACGGAACGGTGGAACCGTTGGAGCGAATCACGTCCTTTGCGGAATTTCATCCGCCGCTCAGCCTGGCGGAGCGGCAGCGGCAGGCCGCCCGGTGCATGAACTGCGGCGTGCCCTTCTGCCAGTCCGGGGCGATTTTCGGCGGGATGTTCAGCGGCTGCCCGCTGCACAACCTGATTCCCGAGTGGAACGATGAGATATACAACAGCAACTGGCAGGAAGCTCTGTCCCGGCTGACCAAGACCAACAATTTCCCGGAATTTACGGGGCGGGTCTGTCCCGCGCTTTGCGAGGCGGCCTGCACCTGCGGGATGATGGGCGACAGTGTCACGGTGAATAACAACGAGCTGTCCATCATCGAGATGGGCTTCCAGCAGGGCTGGGTTACGCCCCGGGTTCCGCCGGTGCGCAGCGGCAAAAAGGTGGCGGTCATCGGCTCCGGCCCCTCCGGGCTGGCGGTGGCAGACCAGCTGAACCACCGGGGGCACAGCGTCACGGTGTTCGAGCGGGAAAACCGCCCCGGCGGCCTGCTGATGTACGGCATCCCCAATATGAAGCTGGACAAGGGCGTGGTCGCCCGCCGGGTGCAGCTCATGGAGGCGGAGGGGGTAGCGTTCCGGGTCAACACCAATGTGGGTGTGGATATCACCCCGGAGGAGCTGCAAGAGCAGTTTGACGCAATCGTCCTCTGCTGCGGCTCCAAAACGCCCCGCAGCCTCAATGTGCCCGGCGCAGATGCCCAGGGCGTTCACTTTGCTGTGGATTTTCTGACAGCAGCTACCAAAAAGGTAATCGGGGAGACAGAACGTTTCGCCATCACAGCGGAGGGAAAGCACGTGGTGATTGTGGGCGGCGGTGATACCGGCAATGACTGTGTGGGAACCTCCATCCGCCAGGGCTGCCTGTCCGTCACGCAGCTGGAAATGATGGGGAAGCCCCCTGCTACACGGGCAGAAAATAACCCCTGGCCTCAGTGGCCAAAGGTGCTGAAAACGGACTACGGCCAGCAGGAGGCCATTGCCAAATTCGGCCATGACCCCCGGCTGTATCAGACCACCGTGAAGGAAGTGAAGGTGAATGAGGCCGGTGCGGTCGCTGCACTGGAAATCATCCACCTGGAGCCGAAGCTGGAAGATGGCCGCATGACCATGCAGCCCGTGCCCGGAACCGAGGAGGAGCTTCCCTGTGACCTTTTGCTGATTGCCGCCGGGTTTGTCGGCTGCCAGAGCTATGTGGCGGAAGCCTTCGGCCTGCCCCGGGACAACCGTGGAAATCTGGTGACCACCGATTATCATACCCCAGTGGACGGAATTTTTGCTGCCGGCGACTGCCGCCGGGGACAGAGCCTGGTGGTGTGGGGCATTGCCGAGGGGCGCGCCTGCGCCAAGGCGGTTGACCGGTATCTCATGGGCTATACCAATATGCTATAAAAGTAGCAAACAGCCGCCGGAAGATTGCTTTCCGGCGGCTGCTGCATTTTAATTACGTGACATCCCATATTGCTGCATATATCGCTTGGCGTAATCGGACACCCACTTTTTTTCATGGGTCAGGAACGGAGCAATTTCGGTGTCATAACCCGCTGCCCCCATTTTATACAGCGTGTAGACGCAATGTCCGCCAACGTCGCGGTCACCCAGCAGCGCTGCAATCTGCGGGGCATATTCGGCATACGCCCTTTGCCCCAGGAGCATGACAAAGCTCTCCCGCCCCCTTCCGGCATTCCGGTTTTTGCAGATGTCCAGAATTTCCGCGACCTGTGTGCGGTTCAGCTTTTTGCCTGCGGTGCGGACAAGCTGGCGAATGGCTTCCCCCTGATTCCAGAGGGCAAGCTCCTCCTTATGCCAGCCCGGAACGCCCGGAAGTGCCGGGGTGCTTGGCAGGTCAGGCAGGGAATGCGCTGGAATCCGGCTGTTTGCAGCCGCAAGCAATGCTTGAAGGTCGGAATCAAAGGTGCTTCTGTCCACGGCATTTTCCTCCTTTTTGTCAAACCGGGGCTGTCCCTTTATGAGACAGCCCCGGCAATTTTATTCTTCTGCCTTCAGTGCGATATGCACATCGTCCAGCTGCTTCTGGTCTACGGTGCTGGGCGCGCCCATCATCAAATCCTGGGCATTCTTATTCATGGGGAAGGTAATGACCTCGCGGATGCTCTCCTCACCGGTGAGCATCATAATCAGGCGGTCAACACCGGGGGCTGCACCGGCATGGGGGGGTGCGCCATAGGTAAAAGCGTTGTACATGGCGGGGAACTTGGCCTTGACGGCATCCTCACCCAGGCCCACCATCTCGAAGGCCTTGACCATAATTTCGGGATCATGGTTCCGAACAGCGCCGGAAGCACACTCATAGCCGTTGCACACCAGGTCATACTGGTTGGCATTGACGGCCAGCAGTTTTTCGGTATCACCCTCGGCATCCTCCAATGCTTTCAGGCCGCCCTGGGGCATGGAGAAAGGATTGTGGCAGAATTCCAGCTGCCCGGACTCCTCGCCAATCTCGTACATGGGGAAATCCACAATCCAGCACAGCGCATACTGCTCCTCATCAAAATGACCCGGCACCCGGCGGCCCAGCAGGATGCGAATCACGCCGGCGGTCTTCTGGGCAGCGGACTTTTTGCCGGCAGCCATGCACACGAAGGAACCGGGCTTGAGGTTCAGGCGCTCTTTCAGTGCCTCGCCGCACTCGCCCAGGAACTTGGAAATACCACCAGTCAGGTTGCCGTTCTCGTCCACCTTGACCCAGCAAGCCTTGTTGCCGGTCTGGACTTCCACATCCGCCAAAAGCTTATCAATCCACTTACGGGGCTGGTTAAAATCATCCACCGCCACGGCCTTGACCACAGCGCCCTCGAAGGGGCCGAAGCCACAGCCCTGCACCACATTGGAAATGTCCTGAATTTCCAAATCGATACGCAGGTCGGGCTTATCGGAACCGTAGCGCTCCATGGCATCGTTATAGGCAATGTGCCGCCAGGGAGCCTGCGCAACCCGCTTGTACTTACCGAATTTCTCGTAAACAGGCTGGAGCACGGTTTCCAGGGTTTCCAGCACATCCTCCTGGGTTGCAAAGGCCATTTCCATATCCAGCTGATAGAACTCGCCGGGGGTACGGTCGGCGCGGGCATCCTCATCCCGGAAGCAGGGAGCAATCTGGAAATAGCGGTCGAAGCCGGAGGTCATCAGCAGCTGCTTGAACTGCTGGG
>ERZ772861.2110-NODE-2110-length-14229-cov-5.644419_pt1 | contig 14229 bp, 8 predicted proteins | sample MGYA00512135_ERZ772861 | MGnify/ENA primary metagenome ERZ772861 (study PRJEB29015, sample SAMEA2737700) | human gut metagenome | biome: human gut; feature: human-associated habitat; material: faeces | place: China | collected 2012 ...
TTTCAATTATGAACAAGAAGTTTCTAAGTGTAATCCTGTTCAGTGCCTTAATGGTGGGCACTGCAGGAACGTTTACGTCTTGTAAGGACTACGATGATGACATCGAGAATTTGCAAGGACAAATTGACAAGCTTGCGACTAAGGAAGATATGACTTCTCAAATCGCAGCTTTGCAAGCAGCCTTGGATGCCGCAAAAACAGAAGCTGCAGCTGCAAAGACTTCAGCAGAAGAAGCTGTGAAGAAAGCTAATGACGCTGCATCTACTGCAACAGAAGCTGAGAAAGCTGCCGCTCAAGCCGCTCTTGATGCTGCCAATGCAAAAACAGAGGCAATTAAGGCTGCTCAAGATGAAGTAGCCAAAGTAAAGGCACAGTTGGAATCTACTATCGATTCAAAGTTCGATGCTGCAAAGAAGGAACTTGCGGCAACAATCAATGAATTAACTGAAAAGGTTACGAAACTGACAGGTTTGACCACGGAGATGATCACAAGTCTGGATCTTCAGACAGCAAATCCGGAACTGGAACTGAACTATGCACAGCTTCCTGCTAAGCTGAATCCGAACACCAGCGTGAAAGATGCAAAATCATACGAATTCGGTAAAGGATTTACTGGCAGCTTCACAATCAATGCCAATGAGATTTACACAACTCCGGCTAGTTTCATGATTTCTGTAGCTCCCGTAAATGCTGTTGTGACAAACGAGATGTTCTCTCTTATCAATAGCAAGGGCGAAGCTCTCAGTGATATTACACTCAGCACAGAAGCATACGACGGCTTGTTGACCAGATCTGTTTCTAACGGTCTCTACGAAGTTAAAGTAGAACTGAACAAAGAGGCTGATCTCGAAGCTTTTGGTAAAAAAGTAGTAAGTGAGAATAAGAGTGTCCTATTTGCACTTGCAGCAACTAAGGATGCAAGAACTGTAACATCAACTTATGATATTACTGCGAAATCAGCACTGAAAACTTATACTAAGGCAGATGAGATTGCAAAGAACTCAACTATTCAATCTACGATAGAAGTTAAAAAGGATTTGACAGCTTATGAAAATCCATCTGCTACTGCGACACCTAATACTGAGAAATGTTACCCTGTAGCAAGTGGTGAAGCATTCCAAATCAATGTTGCTTCAAAAGAAGGAACCAGCCCTATCATGGGTAGCTATGTTGTTGTTGATATTGATAATAAGGCCCTTTCTACAACAGACAAAGCTGCTATCAAGAGCTTGACTATTGCAGGTGTAGAAACTGTTAGCAAAGACAACAAATTCGATATCACAATTAGTGGTGCTTATGCCAAGGGCGTAGTAGTACCTTTGAAGGTGGTTACTATCGACTATACCGGAGTTGAACAATCAGTAATCGTTTGGGTGAAGGCTGGTAATGGCTCTGAAATAGCCAGTGAAGCTAAATACGTAATCACTCCGACTGCATATGTCGCTGCTCCGACTACTTACGCTTATGAAGGCCTGGCTAAATTCACTGTTCCTGCCGGTGCTGACAAGTTCGATTTGAGCATTTATGTCGAAAATGAGATTAATATCAAAGAAAATAAGAAAGTACTTGAAGGTACTACATTCACATTCTACAAAGCTGACGGTAAGACTAAGGCTACTAAGATTGAAGATATCGCAAACGCTAAGTTAGCAGCTACAGTTGACCTCCAGACAATGAAGAATGACAAGGTTTACGAAGGTATCGTTAAATTCTTTGATGCTGAAGGTACATTCTTGTCACAAAGTACTATTTCTGTACAGAAAGTATTGCCGACTACATTGCCGGAAGGATTCTCTATCAAGACTAACCAGCTGGATGCTCAAGGCGTTTACAACTGCTACTTGATTCCTAACGATTGGACTGCTAAGAAGGCTACAGAAGGTACAATGGAAATGAAACAAGTATTCAACTTCGGTAAGGGTGAAGCAAAGGATTATCTGATAACATTTGCTGCTGCTAAGGTAGACGGTGATAAGACTGTTGACAATGGTGTGACTGGTGCAGGAAAATTGTCTGTTGCTGAGAAGTACATTGACAATAAGACTCAGCATGCTACAACTGTAGTGTACAACTATGGTCAGATTTCTTCAGAGAAGAAAGATGGTGCCTTTGTTAATTACACTATTGACGCTGCTTCTTTCCCGACTGTATTCAATTGCATCTACAACGATACATACACTTGGAGATGGGCTACTAAGGATGACCTTGGTTTGAAAGCTACTGCGACATTACCTTATAGCACAGAACTGACTTATGGTAAAGATGTTACTGTAGAGTATGCTAAGTATATTAAGGGTATCAGCTCTCGTGACAGTGAATATAGTGCACTTTTGAGCGCACCTTATAAAAAGTCATTGGAAATTAAGGAAGCCCACTTGGTATCCAATGCCAACGGTGAAGTGGATGAATACTTCACTGTAAACATCGAGGAAGGTAAAATCACTGGTTTCACCGTAAATTCTAAGGCAACTAACCCGACAGCTGCTGTTCCTTCTACATTGAAGATTACAGTTGTTGACATGTACAAGCACGAACGTGTTATCGAACTTGGCATGACTGTAAACAAACGCTAATCAATGTATTCCTAAATAAGTCCTTTATTATGGAGGACTTATTTAGAGAAACCTTGAAATAACATTAGAATCCCTGGCTTCTTTGAGGTCAGGGATTTTTTTAATCTTTAATTTTGCTTTCCTGCTTTCTTTTTCTAAATCCCCTCCAGAAATTTATTTTCCATCACTTTGCTTCCACACTTCCACCCACCTCCTGCATCCCCCTATCCATCGGCACTTGAACTGCTGTGGAAGCAACAAAAAAAGGTGGAAGCAAATTTTGCTTCCACCTACTCAAAACGCTATAGTTTTACCGTAACCTACTCGTCTCTACCATAATACCCCGTGCAAGGTACATAAATCGGTTGGTTCAGTTTTCCTGCATTCTCGAGCTTGCCTTCGCTACGAAGCAGGCGAATATGAAGCTGTGCAGTAGAGCGCATCATTCCGCAGAGGCTCTGAAAATCACTGCGCGTAAGGAACTGATGCGTAGAGAAGTAGCCCGTCAGTCGCCTGTCAATCTCCTTGTCACTCAGCTTTTGGGAATGCTCATTCAGCCCCAGCGGTTTAACTTTGATGGCACCTATCTCATTCTTCAGCACCTGGTCGGCACGAAACTTGATGCCCTTCAGCTTAATCTTGGTGGTTTTTCGTTTGGTCGCAGCGGTCACCGGCTCCGTGCTCGTCAGTACGGGATGAAAATAGCCGATACCGTCCAGATGCACCTGCCGCCCCTCGGCAAGGTCTTCCCCCATGACGTGCGACAAGGCATCCAGTACCGCCGAGACATCAGTCTCCGTCAACGAGCTGCGTTCCTGAATTCTGCGACGCAGTTCGTCGGTAGTGGTAGAGCCGTTCAAGCGGATGCGTGGATGAAGTATCTTTTCTTCCCGCTGTTTGTCTTTTGGTTCCGGAAGCTCATACCAATCAAATAAAATTGCCATAGTTCAATGTCTTTTAAGTTGTTATATAATAAGTTTGCGCCCTATGCGGAATAGGTGCGGGGTGCGTACTTCATCCGTAAAAGCTATGGAAAGAGAGACGCCTAACGGCCATGAACAACTCTGCTTACGGTCGTCAAGCGATTGCTTCATGGCCGTAAGCAGAGTTGTTCATGGTCGTTAGGCGTCATCTATTCCCTATACAAAAGTAGACAAACAAAGGGAGAAAAGCAAAGGAATGCCAGTGTTTTGACAAAGAAACTCACTTGCTTCCAACACTTCTCTGCATGAGTCGTGGAGACTTGTATCCATTTAATAATTATTCCGCAGAATGCTTGCTTTCAGCTCTTCAATGTATTATCTTTACGAGAATTATATTTACCCAAACAAGCTGACAAACAGAATGAAAATTACCTTGATTAGAGCAGAAAAAGAGAGCGGAAAGGAAGCCCTCAGCACCCTGGAAGCGGATGCACTGATTAAAAAACTGAAAACCGAAACCAAAGCCGGACATGTATCGACCCTCCGGGCCATCCTTCCTCAACTGGAGGGCACTTGCGCCCAATACGAACATATAGACAAGCTGCCCCGCATCTATCCCGCCGTGGAATATAGCCGTACACAAGAGGGGGAACGACGGATGAAGAACTATAACGGACTCGTACAACTGGAAATAAACCGTCTGTCGGGCATTGCCGAAGCGGAATATGTAAAGCAACAAGCTGCCCTGCTGCCACAGACCTTTGCCGCTTTCTGCGGTTCCAGCGGACGGAGTGCCAAGATATGGGTATTGTTTGCCCTGCCCGACGGCACGACACCGAAGCTGGAGAGCGATGCCGCCTTGTTTCATGCCCACGCCTACCGTATGACGGTGAAGTGCTACCAGCCCTTGCTGCCGTTTGCCATTACATTGAAAGAACCTTCCCTTACCCAGAGTTGCCGCATGACTCTGGACGGATATCCTTACTACAATCCTGCCGCTGTGCCTTTCTGCCTGGAACAGCCCCTCAGCATGCCCGAAGAGGAGAACTTCCGGCAACGAAAACTCGCAGAAAAGAACCCGCTGTTGCGGCTGCATCCGGACAGTAAAGCCTCGGACACCTTCGCCATACTTTTCGAATCGGCCCTTGACCGTGCATTCCGCGAATTGGACGGCTGGAAACGAGACGGAGATTTACGGATACTGCTGGTGCCTCTGGCCGAACATTGTTTCAAGGCAGGCATCCCCGAAGAGGAAGTAGTCCGCCAGACATTGATGCACTATTACCGGGAAGCGGATGAATTCATTGTCCGTCAAACGATTCATAACCTATACCAAGAGCTTAAAGGCTTCGGGAAAAAGAGCAGTCTGACGCAAGAGCAGGAGAGCGCTTTCCGGCTGGAAGAGTTTATGGACCGCCGGTATGAGTTTCGCTATAACACCGTTCTGGATGATTTGGAATACCGTCAGCGCGACTCCGTCCATTTCTATTTCAAGCCTGCTGACCAGCGTGCCCGCAGTACGGTCTCCATGAATGCCCTGAAGGAGGGTATCCGCGTATGGGACCGCGACATCAACCGTTTCCTAACTTCAGACTATGTACCGCTCTATAATCCCGTCGAAGAATACCTTTACGACACCGGCCGCTGGGATGGGAAAGACCGCATCCGGGCATTGGCCGACCTCGTCCCGTGCCACAATCCTCATTGGCGGGAACTGTTCTACCGCTGGTTCCTGGGCATGGTGGCACACTGGCGTGGAATGGACCGGCAACACGGAAACAATACTTCTCCTCTGCTTGTCGGTTCTCAAGGGTTCCGGAAATCCACCTTTTGCCGCATTTTGCTGCCACCGGAGCTGCGTTTCGGCTATACGGACAGCATCGACTTCAAGAGTAGGCAGGAAGCGGAGCGCAGCCTGGGACGCTTTCTGCTCGTCAACATCGATGAGTTCGATCAAATCAACATCAACCAGCAGGGCTTCCTGAAGCATCTGCTGCAGAAACCAGTTGCCAACCTGCGCAAACCCTACGGCAGCACCATCCGTGAGATGCGGCGGTATGCCTCCTTCATCGGCACCAGCAACCAGAAGGACTTGTTGTCCGACCCCAGTGGCAGCCGCCGTTTCATCTGCATTGAGGTCACCGGCCCCATCGATACGAATGTCACCATCAACTACCGCCAGCTCTATGCACAAGCTCTGAATGCCATAGCCAAAGGTGAGCGCTACTGGCTGGATGATGCCGATGAAGCCATCTTGAAGCGGACGAACCGGGAATTTGAACAGCTCACCCCACTGGAACAACTCTTTCACAGCCATTTCCGTGCGGCAGAAGAGGATGAAGAGGGGCAATGGATGATGCCCATGCAGATTCTTTCCGCTTTACAGACAAAGACGCGTGACCGTCTGGCAATCAACAAGGTTGCCGTATTCGGGCGGACGCTCAAGAAGCTTGAAATACCGAACAAGAAGTCAAGGCAGGGGACACTGTATCATGTAATGCCGCTGGATTAAATGCTCTGCAGTAACCCCGCACAAGCATCTTCCAGAATGTCCAGCACATACTCAAAACCTTCGGAACCGCCGTAGTAGGGGTCCGGTACATGGTCGGCATGGGTAAACTTTGTACAGTATTCCGTCATGCGGTGTATCTTGCTCCATTCGGCGGTTGAAGGGGCACGATCTTTCAGGTCGTCGATGTTGCGGTCGTCCATACCGATAATCAGGTCGAAGTTGTAAAAATCCTCGGTACGTACGGGTCGCGAAAGATGCGTCAGATTGTATCCACGGCGGGCAGCATGGGCACGCATCCGGCTGTCCGGCAGTTCGCCCTGGTGATAGGACAGAATGCCTGCAGAATCGATTAAAAACTCATCCGCACGTCCGGCTTCTTCTATCAGATGTTTCATGACTCCCTCTGCCGAGGAGGAACGGCAAATGTTGCCGAGGCAAACGAAAAGTATCTTCTTCATATTTCTTTAGTTACGAGTTATTTACATCGGGTCTACATCATAATACACTATCAACGACTTGAAGCGGTCTTCCGCCACCATCTCCTTTTGCACCTGGACGAGCAGCTCGCGGGCACGTGCCATCGGGGCATTGGTTTCTATCTTCAAGATAATCTTTCGGATGAACAGGGTCTGTACGCGTGCTACGGGCGGCTTGTCCGGTCCCAGCACACGGTTGCCAAAGACGGTGCGGAGCTTGGCGGCCATAGTCTGTGCCATGAGGTCGAGCAGGGTCTCGTTCCGGTTCTTCAAGTAGACGTACACCAGGCGGTAGTAGGGCGGATAGTGGAACATCTGGCGTTCGGCAAGCTGCCCGCCTACCATGGCTTCGTAGTCGTTGGCAATGACTTGCGGGATGATGGGATGGTCGATGCTTTTGGTTTGTAGCACCACCCTGCCGCGCTTGTTCTTCCGTCCGGCGCGTCCGGCAACCTGCGCCATCAGCTGGAAGGCGCGCTCGTAGGCGCGGAAGTCGGGATAGTTCAGCATGGTGTCGGCATTGAGTATGCCCACAATGCTGACGTGGTCGAAGTCCAGACCCTTGGACACCATTTGCGTGCCTATCAGGATGTCCGTCTTGCCTTGCTGGAAATCGGAGATGATGCGCTCGTAGGCGGTACGGGTGCGGGTGGTGTCCAAGTCCATACGGGCTACGCGGGCGTCGGGGAAGAGGGCTTTGATGTCATCTTCTATTTTTTCCGTGCCGAAGCCGCGGTTGCGCAGGTCAGTGCCCTCGCAGGCGGGGCAGATGCGGGGCAGTTGGTAGGTGTAGCCACAGTAGTGGCAGGTCAGTTGGTTCAGCCCCTTATGGTAGGTGAGGCTGACGTCGCAGTTCTTGCACTTGGGTACCCAGCCGCAGGTGTTGCACTCTATCATGGGGGCGAAGCCGCGGCGGTTCTGAAAGAGGATGACTTGCTCTTTTTGTTCCAGCGCCTCGCGGATATATTGTAGGAGCAGTGGGGAGAACGGACCGTTCATCTTCTTCTTGCGGTGCAGCTCCTTGATGTCTACGGGGATAATCTCCGGCAGTTGTATCTCTTTATAGCGTTCTTTCAGTTCCACGAGGCCATACTTACCGGATGTGGCATTGTGCCAGGTCTCTACGGAAGGGGTTGCCGTGCCCAACAGAGTTTTGGCGCCATACATGGAGGCGAGTACAATGGCTGCATTGCGGGCATGATAGCGGGGAGCAGGGTCTTGCTGCTTGTAGGTGTTTTCGTGCTCCTCGTCCACAATCACAAGACCGAGGTTGCGGAAAGGAAGAAAGACGGAGGAGCGGACGCCGAGAATAATGTCATAGCCTGCTTCCGACAACTGCTTCTGCCAGATTTCTACCCGTTCCGCATCGGGGAACTTGGAGTGGTAGATGCCCAGACGGGAACCGAAAACGCGTTGCAGGCGCTCTGTGATTTGCGCAGTGAGGGCTATTTCGGGCAGGAGATAGAGCACTTGCTTTCCTTGCCGGATGGTTTCTTCTATCAGATGAATATAGACTTCGGTCTTGCCGCTTGCCGTGACACCATGTAGCAGGCAGACGTTCTTGCTTTGAAAATTCTCTAAGATGGAGTGATAAGCGCGTTGCTGGTGCTCGTTCAGCGGGTTGACGGGGATGACTTCTTTGAGGAGTGCTTTGTCTATGCGACCTATTTCCTGCTGGTAGACTTCGAATACACCACGGTCCACAAGACCGTTGAATACGGCAGGGGTGGCATAGGTGCGTTGCAGCAGTTCGGCTTTGGAGACTTCTTTTATATCTCGTCCGCTGAGGTAGCCGGAGAGTTCCAGATATTTCATCAGCAGGTCCAGTTGCTTGGGGGCACGGCGCTGCAACTCGTCGAAGAAGATGTGCAGGCGGTGTTCGTTGCGGGCGGCGGCGGTGAGGCGTACACGGGTTTCGGTCTTAGGCTTGTAGGTGCGGCGCAATTCTTCCTTTACGAAGATGGCCTCTTTGTCGAGCAGTGACTTGATGACAGAAAGTATGTTCTTGATGCCGGTCTCCTTCTCCAGTTTGGTCACGCATTGCTCCGGGTCGGTAGAGAGCGCGTCCAGTATCTTCTGTTCCTTCTCCGGCAGGCAGACATCGGATTCGAAATCGGGGTTGTACTCTACGATTGTTTCGCTTTCCAGCTTCAAGCCAGAGGGTAAGGCAGCTTTGTAGACGTCTCCTTGCGTGCAGAGATAGTAATCGGAGAGCCATTCCCAGAACTTGAACTGCCGCGGAAGCAGTATCGGGCGGGCATCCAGCAAAGCGGACACTTCCTTTACTTCGTATTCGGTGGGGGCACAATAGTGCACGTTGCGCACGATGGCTGTATAGTATTTCTTCCGTCCGAATGGTACTACCACCCGGCAACCAATCTGCACTTCATCCGCCCACTCGTCGGGCAGGGAATAGGTGAAGCAGCTGTGCAAAGGCAAAGGCAATATGACGTCGGCAAACTTTTTCATCGTGGGGACAAAGATAGTGGAAAGTGGAGGGAGAATGAAATGAACGGGGGCATTTTTTATGCTGAGGAGAGGGAGGAGGCTGTTGTGGATTTGGGATGAAGATAAAGGAGGGGATATATGGGTATTGCAGATTTTATGGGTCGGATGGGTGTAGAAGTATGGGGAAACTGGCGTCAGTGTTTTATAAAATTTGTTCGATGTATTAAAATAAGAGTGAGTTAGTTATGGTAAAACTATGGCGTTTTGAGTAGGTGGAAGCAAAATTTGCTTCCACCTTTGGAGGATGCTTCCACAGTGGGGCAAATGCCGATGGATAGGGGGATGTGGGAGGTGGGTGGAAGTGTGGAAGCAAAGTAGGGAGAAAAAAGTTTCTAGAGAAAAAAAGGAGGATGTTCGTTTTCGAGCATCCTCCTCTCAATTTATCTCACGTCCCACATCGTGGGACGTAATCTTGTCTACAATTCAATTATTGTTGTTGGAACGTCATAGTGAACGGAGTGTTCATGGTAACATCAACTTCATAATTGAAGTTATCCGTAAATACCAACTGAATCTTAGTCGGAACATCAGAACCTTGTGATGCATTTGACTTGGAAGTCAGTTGAATATGTGTTGCTTCTTTAATATCGCTAACAGTAGTATATGTTTTTTTCGAAGAATCATATTTGGCATAAGTAGCGCCTGCTACACATTCATAATATTCATCTACTCTATCATACTTATCACCTGTTAAGAAATGCAGGGTTACAGACTTCATGTAAGTATTTTCTTTAGTACCAGATGTAGTCATCTTAGTCAAGTCAAGAGCTTCTTTATACCAGTCGGTAATCTTAAGATCGCTAAATGCAATGTAGGTTGATTTACCGACAGCACCCGGGTAAGTTACCTTAGGAGCAGCTTTAGACCAAGCGAATGTACAATCGTAAATGTAGTTACCAAATTCAACAGTGAAATCAGTACCCCATGCCGGATTATGGTCTACAACTTCCCAAGCTTTAGTTTTTGCATTATACTTGTTGCTGATCTTACCATAATTGTAATGAATAGCCATTGGGAACTTGGTTCCAAATGCCTCGTCTTTCGGATTAACCAAAGCAGCAGGAGCAGAGATGATGTTTGAAGCAGGAACGTAATCTACAACGACCTTAGAGGGATCTGAGTTGATTTCAGAGAAAATCAGATTAGCATATCCAGTAGTACCCGTTGCATCTTTAGCGATACCATGCCATACATTCTTCATGTCATATTCTGCTTGGGCATTGTTATAAACCGGATAAATCTTCAAGTTATTTTGAACCAGAATATTGGTATACGGATATACAGTAGCCGGGAAGGCTGGCAACGTCTTCGTGAACTTGATAGTAGAAACTGCTACAATACCAGATGTTCCATTCTTCGCAGTGATAGTTGCTGTGTAAGTCATATTGTCTTTCATCTTAGAAGCTACAACGTCGGACATTTCCACAGTAGCTACACTTGTGATAGTAGCTGCATCAATAAGTTTAGTGTCATCTGCTAACAAATTAACCACAACTTTCTTATTATTCTTGAAGATGAAGTTAGTGTAGCTGAAATCTGTTGTTACATCTGTGCCTTCTGCGTCTTTAATAACCATGCTGTATGTACCACCTTGAGCGCGTCCCCAGTTTGCAGTAGAGAATGCATCAGTCTTGCTGGATACAGTTGTTGCAAGAGGAGTAATAATCTTAGCATCCATAGTCAATGTCAAGTTTGCTACATTCTGAGCTGTTTCGCCTACATATACATAGAATGCTTTACCATCAGGATCTACCAAAGAACCGTCGTAGTTAACAGCATAAACACGGAAACCAATATAATCACCTTCGGCATTAACTCCTTCGGGAACAGTCAGTTCCAAAGAAGAACCGCTTGTAACTGTATTTAAGCCCTTAACACCATAAGATTTCCAAGCATTGATTTCAGAAGGAGCGCTTTCTACTGCACAATCACTATCCAATGTAATATAGAAACCGCGAACATTTTCAGCTACAGCTTCATCAAAGTTTACAGTAAATGCTTGGCCGGCTTTTACACTATATGCAGGGATTCCCTCTATATTTCTATGATCATCTGCATCAGCAATTACATTAATCTTTGAAGCATCATCATTTTTGATGATAGGTTCTGCCCAAGGACTATATTTTTCATCAGTATCCCATGCAAGTTCTTTATAAGAAACTTTTGTTCCATCTTCTGAGAAGGAGTTGTCCTCACCAGCCCAGCGGTTTCTGATTTCTGCAACCGATGTCTTGTCTACATTGAAGGTCAATTTGCGCAAAGCCTCTTTATTGTCGGCAGCAAGAATTAATCCGTATTCAGATACGACCTGTCTTAAATCTGTTGCACTATCGCCTATCATTACGGCATACAAGATGTCTTTATCTTTTTTACCATCCTTACCATAAGTAGCTGCTGCTGCTTTATAAGCATCTGCATCATAGTTGTCTACGAGCTTCACGGAGACTTTCCATAAACCATTGGCAGAAATACCTCTTGTAGTTACCAGTTCTTTATAAGCTTCAATATTCTTAACTTCCAGCAAACCATTCAGGTCATTCATCTGACTATTCACTAGCCTGATCATGCTTTTATCCAAAGTTGCATTTGTTGGAGATACACGAATAATAAAGGATTCTTCGAATGTTTCTTTATCACCCTTTTTAAATGAAATAGGTTCACCAGCCAGTTTGTCACCAAAAGTCCAAGTTCTAACAGCTTCGGCAGAAACTAAATTCAAGTCCACGTATCGTGTACCATATACATCCATAGTTGTCGTATATAAGGATACATGAGTAACTTTCTTATTCAATGCAGCAGATACTACATCCAATTTAGCACCTACGACAGCTGTTACTTGTTCTGCAATCTTCTGAATCATAGCTTCAGTCAACTCGCCTTCTTGCAAAGCTTCCAAGTCTTCAATCAACTTGTCGATAGCGTCTTTGTTGGCAGATACAGCTGCATCATTACTTGTTTTGTAATTTTCCAATGCAATAACTTGTGCTTCTACTGCAGTCAGTCTGTTTCCTAAAGCAACAAGGTCTGCATTCAATGCAGTGATTTTATCAGTCAAAGCTACATCTGCTTCAGCTAATTTAGCCAAGGTTGTTTCTGTAGTAGTCTTAAAGGCCTCCAATGTCTGAATACGACCTACAATTTTAGACATTTCTTCTTCTGCATTTGCTACTGCTGCTTTTATAGCATCAACATCATCTGCACTAGCTTTAATGGCAGCCTGCAACTCAGTTTTCACTGTTTCCAATTCAGCCTTTGCTGTTTCAATGGCCTTGTTCTGTGCTTCGAGCGCTGCTTTTTCTGCATCGTCCTTAGCGGCAGCAATTGCATTTTCCAAGCTGCCCTGAGCTGCTTGCAAACTGCTGATTGAGCTTTCTACAGCACTAACCTTGCTGCTTAAGTCACTCTTCTGGCCGTCAATTTGTTCCTGCAAGTCCTTGATGTCATCATCATAGTCCTTGCAAGACGTAAACGTTCCTGCAGTGCCAACCATTAAGGCACTGAACAGGATTACACTTAGAAACTTCTTGTTCATAATTGAAAACTTTAAATTTATAAATTTAAAAAAATAAAAAGTGAATAATCTCTCATTTTGAATTCCTTTCGCATACTTCTTTTGTTACTAAGTATTCCGTTACTTCGCAGGTAACGGGAATCTATATTTAATCAATTGCGTGAAAAGATGTTTAATGCAGCTACAGCACAGCTATAATTGTTTATAACATTTTAAATGAATAGAGATAAGGAGGGGATTATAGGTGGAATTCTGATAATAGGACTAAGAAATAAGACTGAGGTGAAAGAGGTTTAAAAGGCTCGCAAGATAGGAAAGCTCTAAAGACTTATTTTGTAGCGCTTTGGCATAAGGAAAGGTGATTGGGAAACAAACAAGACGATTCTTCCCTTCAAGAGAGGTCTCTTGCGGGAGGAATAAATAAGTACATATTTAGACTATTCTATCAATAAAAAATAAAAAAACTATGCCGAGATTCCATTGCTTTTTACAAAAGAAATTACCTTCTCATTTGCTTCATCAATCTTCTTGTCGTTGAAAGGTTTGAGATAGGTTTCAGTAACATTTATCGATGAATGTCCCATCGCTTCGGAAATAATGCCAGGGTGAATCTCACAATAATATGCCATTGTGGCCCACGTGTGTCTTGCCGAATACGAACTAAGATGTGAACTCATATTCAAATGTGTTTTTAAAGCTGACAGCTGATAGTTAAAACGCCTCAAAGCTGATTGATACTCTTTATAAGCCGCTTCTGTACCATCCTTGCTACGTAATATTGGGAATAAATAAGGTGAGTTCTCGTCCTTATTGGATACCATGTGTACCAGCTGTAAGGCTTCAGGGGATAGAAGTACCCGTAAGGTGCGACCAGTCTTTCTTCTACGATAGGACAATACATTCCCTTGCAGGTCTTTCTTGTGCAAGAAAGCTAAATCGACAAATGGGAGACCACGCATCATAAACATAAAAACAAATAGCATTTTGGCCTTTTGAAGGCTTGAGGAAGGAATCCTTTTGGACAAATCCATTTCTGTCCCGCGAACTAAAGTTCCTATATCCGAAGCTTCCAAAGCTCTTTTCTTGTCTGCTTTAGTTCCTGTATACACATGTTCAAATAATCTAGGAGTATAACGAACACATCGTAAATCTACAGCTCGATTGTAAGCCGAGCGAATGACTTTCATATAGGTAGAAACGGTGTTCCAACTGCAATCTCGTTGACGCAGGTGCATTTCAAAACGTTTCAAAACCACTGGATTCAATTTGCGCAGATGCAAATCCCGATAGTTATTGAATGCGGAAAACACATTCAATGTAGATTGGTAAATATGGGCTGTTCCCCATCTTCCATTTTCTCGAAGCTCTCCAATAATAGTTGACAGCATTTCTTGTAAGGTAATCTCTTTCATCTTCAATTTAAATTATACATTCTCTTATTAATAATATGTATAAGTACAATCCCTTTATAATGCAGAACATACGTGCAAATACACTAATAATTGGGGCGAACAACAATCCCATTAACAAAAAAGTGCGCTTAAATGCAGATTTTTCGATTAATTATAAAAAAACAGCATTATTATTTGCTCATTTATAGAAAAACAATTATGTTTGCACGGAAAATTCCTCCGTTACCTGCGAAGTAACGGAAAATTTTAACAAAAAAAATAAGAGAAAGTAATACCAAATATGCGAGATTATTCACTTTTTATTTTTTTAAATTTATAAATTTAAAGTTTTCAAT
>ERZ772861.2114-NODE-2114-length-14202-cov-4.259702_pt1 | contig 14202 bp, 12 predicted proteins | sample MGYA00512135_ERZ772861 | MGnify/ENA primary metagenome ERZ772861 (study PRJEB29015, sample SAMEA2737700) | human gut metagenome | biome: human gut; feature: human-associated habitat; material: faeces | place: China | collected 2012 ...
CATTTTTCCTTGCAATACACAAAGTATTCCTGCGAAAAAATGGCTTCATCAGGCGGAAAATCCCTCGCCGTTGGTCATATTTCCGGTTTTCAGATAGACCCTAAAAACTCGTATAAAAGGAGGCCGCGCCGGAATGAAAGCCCGAAGCTATATTGCCATCGACTTGAAATCCTTCTACGCCTCCGTGGAGTGCATCCAGCGGGGGTTAGACCCCATGATCACCAATCTGGTGGTGGCCGACCCCAGCCGCACCGACAAAACCATCTGCCTTGCGGTCTCCCCTTCTCTGAAATCCTTCGGCATTCCCGGCAGGCCGCGGCTGTTTGAGGTCGTACAGAAAATCGGACAGGTCAACGCGCTGCGCCGGAATTCCGCCCCGGGACGCGCCTTCACCGGCAAATCCCACGACTACACCGAACTGCGCGGTCACCCGGAGCTGGAGGTGGACTACATCGTCGCGCCCCCGCAGATGGCGTTTTATATGGAGACCAGCGCGGCCATTTACAATATTTATCTCAAATACGTCGCCCCGGAGGACATCCACCCCTACTCCATCGACGAGGTGTTCATCGACGCCACAAATTACCTGAATCTCTACCGCCTGACTCCGGAAAAGCTCGCCATGAAGATCATTCTGGACATTCTGGAAAATACCGGCATCACAGCCACCGCCGGAATCGGGACGAATCTGTATCTTGCCAAAGTAGCCATGGACATTGTGGCAAAGCACATTCCCGCAGACAAAAACGGCGTGCGCATCGCCCAGCTGGACGAGCTGCGCTACCGGCAGGAGCTGTGGTCCCACCGCCCCCTGACGGATTTCTGGCGGGTCGGCCCCGGCTATGCGAAAAAGCTGGAAAAGGTGGGACTTCGCACCATGGGCGACGTCGCCCGGTGTTCCGTGGGCAAGCCTACGGAATTTTACAACGAAGACCTGCTGTATAAGCTGTTCGGCGTCAACGCCCAGCTGCTCATCGACCACGCCTGGGGGTGGGAGCCATGCACCATCGCGGACATCAAGGCCTACAAGCCGGAGTCCAGCAGCCTCAGCCCGGGGCAGGTGCTGCAATGCCCCTACACCGCGGAAAAAGCCCGGCTGGTCGCCCGGGAAATGGCGGACGATCTATCCCTGGATCTGGTGGACAAGGGGCTTGTCACTGACCAGATCGTTTTGACGGTGGGCTACGATATTGAAAATCTCACCGACCCGGAACGAAGCCGCGCCTATCAGGGCCCCGTCACCGTTGACCGCTACGGCCGCAGAATTCCCAAGCACGCCCACGGCACCGCGAATCTGGGCGGGCATACCGCTTCCTCCAAGGCTATCGTCAGTGCTGTCGCGGAACTTTACGACCGCATCGTGAACTCCGCTCTTCTGGTCAGGCGGCTGTATCTGTCCGCCAACCACATCGTCCCGGAGAACTCCCTGCCCCGCCATGAAAGCACTGAGCAGCTGGACTTTTTCTCCGATTTCGCTTCTCAGGAGAAGCGCCGCGCCGAAGAAGCAGCCGCTCGTGAGCGGGAAAAGCGCCGCCAGCAGGCGGTGCTGGCCATCAAAAAGAAGTACGGAAAAAACGCCATTCTGAAAGGCATGGACTTAGAGGAAGGCGCAACCGCCAGAGACCGGAACGGTCAGATAGGAGGACACAAAGCATAATGGGCGAATATGACGATTTAATTTACCTGCCCCACCCCGTTTCCCGGAAGCATCCCCCCATGTCCGCCATGGACAGAGCCGCGCAGTTTTCCCCCTTCTCCGCCCTCACCGGCTACGAGGCCGTTCTTCAGGAGGCAGGCCGTCTGACGGATAGCCGGGCGGAATTGACGGAATACAGCCGGGACATTCTGGATCAAAAGCAGCAAATCCTTCTGGACGCCGCCCCGGCGCACCCGGAGATCACCGTGACCTGTTTCATCCCTGACCGCCGCAAGCAGGGCGGCGCATACGGGACGCTCAAGGGAAATCTGAAAAAAATCGACCTCAGCCGCCGTACAATGGTCATGCTGGACGGGACGGAGATTTCTCTGGACGACGTTGTGGATATCCAGTGCGACCTGTTTACCGGTCGGGTCTGATACTATTTCCTGATTAAAATCAAAGATTTTAATTGGAGTTCAGTATGATACGCAAAAAGGACGTATTGCAGCACTGCAACACGTCCTTTTTTGATCTATGGTTTACGTAACATCATCCGCCGGAATGGTATCCCGATAAATGCCCAGAAGCCGCACCGTCGGTTTGGAAATCGGGAGCAGCTCGTCATAGGCGGGAATCGCGCCGTGGACATTCTCGCACAGCCAGTCCATGTGAAGCAGGTCTTCCGCCCCAAGCGTCCGTATGCCATCATTCTTGACTACGCCGCCCTGTGCGACGATCTTCCTGCGGAAGGGGTCGATCGTTCCGTTTTTGATGCCGCTGCGCAGGTAGAGCGCCAGATTCTTGATGCCCTCCGGCAGATCGTCCGCCAGCTTTACGTCGATCACGCCGCTGCTCATCCCCCACCAGTCGTTCACCGCCTGCCCGTGGATGTCGTCCCATGTGCCGGACAGGATCGCCCGTATCACGTTTTCATAGAACTTTCCCCATATCCAGCAGGGTGAACCCAACGGGATAAATTCGCCGCTGCCGCCGATGTAATAGGTGCCGTACTCCGTGTGCAGCTTGTCCTCCGCCGGTGTATCCCGGTTGGAGATCACGCGGATTCCGTCCCGGATGAACTCCTGCGTCGGGTTGCCCGGCATGCACGACCATTTCAGCTCGATCTGCGCTCTGGGATTGGTGAGCTGCGCGCCGAGGGCAAAGGCGTTGATGGAAGCGGGGACGCCAAAAATCGGATAAGAACCCACGTAGCCGATTCTGTTGTTGTCCGCCATGGCCCCGGCGATCGCGCCGGTGATGAATTTTCCCTCGTAGATGCGGCTGTAGTAGGTGCGAACCGTGGAATAAGGCATATGAATGGAGCAGTTCAGGAACCGCACCTTGGGATAGCGGATGGAGACCTTCAGGCTGGGCGCGACCAGCTGGGGCGTCGTAGTGAAAATGACCTCCGCGCCGTCCGCGACGGCCTGTTCCAGAAGCGCTTCCGCCTGAGCGGCCGTGTCCGCGCCAAAATAGCTGCGCACCGTGACGGCGTTCCCCAGAGCGTCCTCCAGATGCTTTCTCCCCACGTCATGGGCGCACGTCCACGGGCTGGTCTCCACGGTACGCTGGTGAACGAAGGCAACATTGACATGTCCCGGCCGCCACAGTCTGCCGAACAGCGACTGCTTCGCGGCAGTCCCCGCCGCTTCCGTCCGCACCACCAGATCCGGCAGATCCATTGCCACCACGTTTTCCCACAATTCGCCGAGGGTTTTTTTCAGCTGTGCGCCGGACAGCGTTCCCAAATCGGTAAAGGGATGCACCTGCAGCCACAAAAGCAGCGCTTCCTCCGCCCGGATATGCAGGCTCCGGCCTCCCAGCGCATCGAACGCCTCCCGGAAATACTGAAAATACGCCCGGAAACGGCGGCGTTCTTCCTCCGTCCACTCCCGGTCCTTCGGCAGATTGGTAAGCGCCAGCAGCTGGATGTAGCACCCCGGATGGGTGTAGAGGGCGTCATAAAGCCGCGTGTATTTGAAAAAGTCCAGAAACTCATAATAAGCGCGAATTTCCGGGTTGTCGCTCATAGGCGGCACGATCCGGTAAACGACGCTGGGAATTCTGATTGCTCCGTAATATTTCAGCACGCTCAGGCGCTTATTTCCCTCCTGAACATAGAAATTTCCCAGATATTCATAGCAAATAATGGGGTCGCGGATGCCCTCGTCCCCCTGATGCGCCCGGCACAGCGCCATCCACTTCATTGCGAATTCCGACTCGCAGTCCAGCAGCGGAAAAAAGCCCGCCGAAAAAGCGGAAATTCTCCCCGCGCTTTTCACACCAACGATGCGTTCAATGGGTATTTCCAGCGTGCCGACATTCTGCGCGCCCTCCGAAACACCGTCGCCCAATATTTGATCCAGCACCACCGGGAACGGGTTCTGCCCCTTCCCCTGCAGCACGGCACACTCCTTCTGTCCAAGCCTTACCGCTTTCAGGTATTCGTCTTCGGCCTCTGCCACCGTCATTTTGATTCCTCCAAGATACTTATCTGATCGACAAAATCATACTTCTTTTCGGAAGGAAAAACAATGCGCAAAAGGATTAAAAAACAGCCGTTTTTTTCCCTTAATCGAAGCAAAACCTATAAAAACCTCCGCAAAGGCCGGAATGCCGCCGTCTCTGCGGCAGACTTTTCCATACAGCACCAATGGTGGATAAGTGCTGTGCATCATAAGTAAAATGCGCCAGCACGGGAACATCCGTTCCCATGCTGGCGCTTTGCTGTTATCGCTATTTCTTTCTTACAGTCTTGCGACGCCGGACTTCCGGGCGGCTTCTGCCACGGCTTTCGCCACGGCGGGGCCGACTCTGGGGTCGAAGGCGGCGGGGATGATATAGTTCTCGTTCAGCTCCTCGTCGGAGATCAGATTCGCCAGCGCGTTGGAGGCGGCGATCTTCATTTCCTCGTTGATGTCGCTGGCGCGAACGTCAAAAGCACCGCGGAAAATGCCGGGGAACGCCAGAACGTTGTTGATCTGGTTGGGATAGTCGCTGCGGCCGGTGGAAACCACTCTCGCGCCGCCTGCCTTCGCTTCGTCCGGGAAAATCTCCGGGGTGGGGTTGGCACAGGCAAAGATGATGGCGTCCTTGTTCATGGTCTGCACCATTTCCTTCGTCACCATGCCGGGGGCGGACACGCCGATGAACACGTCGGCGCCTACCAGCATATCGGCAAGAGAACCGGCCTTTTTGTCCAGATTCGTGACCTGCGCCATCTCTTCCTTGATCCAGTTCAGGCCGTCACGACCCGCGTAGATCGCGCCCTTCCGGTCGCACATGGTCACGTTCTTGAAGCCGGAGGACAGCAGCAGCTTGACAATGGCGATAGCAGCCGCACCAGCGCCGGAGGTGACGATCTTCACGTCTTCCTTCTTCTTGCCGACGACCTTCAGTGCGTTGGTCAGACCGGCGAGGGTAATGACAGCGGTGCCGTGCTGGTCGTCGTGGAAGATGGGAATGTCGCACTTTTCCTTCAGCTTCCGCTCGATCTCAAAGCACCGGGGGGCAGAAATATCCTCCAGATTGATGCCGCCGAAGGAGCCGGACATCAGGTAGACGGCGTTGACAAACTCGTCCACATCCTTGGTTTTCACACAAAGGGGGAAGGCATCCACATTGCCGAAGGCTTTGAACAGGACGCACTTGCCCTCCATCACGGGCATACCGGCCTCGGGGCCAATATCTCCCAAGCCCAGAACGGCGGAGCCATCGGTGATGACGGCGCAGAGGTTGTGCCGCCGGGTCAGCTCGTAGGATTTGTTGATGTCCTTCTGGATCTCCAGGCAGGGGGCGGCAACACCGGGGGTATAGGCGAGTGACAGGTCCTCCTTAGTTTTCACCGGCGGCACGGCCTTGATTTCAATTTTTCCCCGCCACTGGGCATGCAGCCGCAGGGACTCTTTTGCGTAATCCATGAATGTTCCTCCTAGTGGTTTTTTGCTTATTATAACGAAAAAAGAAGAAAATGTAAATGGGGAATCTTTTTTCCCTCTTGCCAAAAACATTCTCCCGTTATAGAATAAAAGAACTTTGGAAAAGGAGAACAACATGGAACGAGAGTCTTTTAAATCCCGCCTGGGCTTTTTGCTGGTCAGTGCGGGCTGTGCCGTGGGAATCGGCAATGTATGGAAGTTTCCCTACGTGGTGGGGCAGAACGGCGGCGGCTGGTTTGTGCTGCTGTATCTGCTGTTTTTGGTGATCATGGGCCTGCCGGTGCTGACCATGGAGCTGGCCGTAGGCCGGGCCAGCCGGAAGAGCGCCGTCCAGGGCTACCAGGCCTTGGAAAAGAAGGGCCAAAAGTGGCATATCCACGGCTGGTTTGCCATTTTTGGCTGCTATATGCTGATGATGTACTATACCACCGTCTCCGGCTGGATGATCGGCTATTTCTACAAGTTCGCCGTTGGCCAGTTCCCGGCAGGCACCGATGCCGCGGCCTGCGGAGAGGTTTTCTCAAATCTGCTGGCCTCTCCCGGAGAGATGGCCTTCTGGATGGCGCTGACTGTGGTTTTGGGCTTCCTGATCTGCAGCAGAGGCCTGCAAAAGGGGTTGGAAAACATCAGTAAATTCATGATGTCCGGCCTCTTGATCCTCATTGTTGTCCTGGCTGTCCACAGCCTGACGCTCTCCGGTGCCGGTGCCGGCATGCGGTTTTATCTGGTGCCCAATTGGCAGAATGTCCAGTCCGTAGGCCTGGGGAACGTGATTTCCGCCGCCATGAATCAGTCCTTCTTCACCCTGAGCCTGGGTGTGGCCGCCATGGAGATCTTCGGCAGCTATATGAGCAAGGACAACACCCTTGCCGGAGAGGGGGCCCGGATCTGCGCCCTGGATACCTTCGTAGCCCTGATGGCGGGCTTCATCATCTTCCCCGCTTGCTTCAGCTATGGTGTAGAGGTAAACGCGGGACCCAGCCTGATCTTCATCACCCTGCCCAACGTATTCGTCAATATGGCCGGGGGAAGAATTTGGGGGAGCCTGTTCTTTCTGTTTATGACCTTCGCCAGCTTTTCCACCGTCATTGCGGTGTTTGAAAACCTCATGTCCTTCTGTATGGACACTCTGGGCTGGAACCGGAAAAAGGCTGCCGTAGTCAACTGTGTGGTCATCCTGCTTGCCAGCCTGCCCTGTTTGCTGGGCTACAATGTGCTCTCCGGCTTTCACCCCATCGGCGGCCGGGATGTGCTGGACAGTGAGGACTTCCTGGTCAGCAATCTCCTGCTTCCTCTTGGCTCTCTGGTGTATCTGCTGTTCTGCGTCTCCAAGTGGGGCTGGGGCTTTGAGAATTATCAGAAGGAGGCCAACACCGGCAAGGGCCTGAAAATCGCCGGATGGATGAAGCCCTACTTCCAGTTCGTGCTGCCTGTGCTGATCCTGGTGATCTTGATCCAGGGACTTCGGTAAAACGCCAAAATGACCCGCTGCGAATTTTGCAGCGGGTCATTTTTTAGAGAGAATCAGCTCTGGGGCATATCATCATACCCAAAGACTTCCCGAACCTTCTTGTAGATCTCCGTATAGGTCTTTCCGTTGTCCACGTATCGCCAACCGGCACCGGCATAGGGCTCTTTGCCGTAGAAATTGGTGACGCACTTGGGGTGAATTTCCTTGAATACCTTCTGCTCCGCGGCGGGGACACGGGTCTGCTTGCACATAAATTGCTCCAGGGGCAGACCGTCCAGGGCCTTCAGGCTGGAGACCTTGGAATAGCAGATGTTCAGATTTTTCAGGTTTTCGCAGCCGGCCAGAGCGTCGATATTTTCCAGCTTGTAGCAGTAGGCAAGCTCCAGAAATTCCAGCTTCTTGCAATTTTCAAAACCTGTGAGCTCCTTGACGGCGCAGCCGGAGGCAATGAGGATCTCCAGATCCGGCATGGAGCCCACAAAGCTCAGGTCTGTCAGGGTCTCGTTGTGGCCGATATCCATGTATTTGACCCGCCAGCAGTATTGGAGCTCGGAACTGGTGTCGTCAAAAACGTTGTATACGGCCCGGATGGTCTCAGCGTTGGTCATGGCGCTGTATTTTCCGAACTTGATCCGCCAGACCAGCTCCGTCCGGGGGTAGTCTGCCCGAATCTGGGCCATCTGCTCACTGCTGAGTCCGCAGTTGTCGAGAATGAAGGCGGTGCAGTCCGTCATGACCCCGAGAGCGGAGCGAAGGGCGGGAATATCCGCCTCCGTCAGGCTCAGGTTTTTGAATGCTACCTGAGTGTCGTTGGTGGAGATGGTCTTATCAAAAAGGGTGAAGGTATAGTGGAAGCTGGCCTGGGGCGCGGCATCCACCAGGGTCTGAACGTCGGAGAGACTCAGCGGGCTGGTCCCGGCGGCGGTCATCAGCTCTACATTGGTCAGCTCCGGCATCCGGCCCAAGGTCTCGGCGGCGGCGAGAATCTCAGTGGGAGACAGGGCAGAGAGGTCTACGGAGGTGGTATCCGCCGTGTATTCCTTCCCGGCCAGTCCCAGGGTGTAGGTGACCTCCAGGTCCGGATATTTCGCCATCAGGGTGTCCAGCTCCTCGGCGGAGAGAGTGGTTTTCGGCAGCTTCAGCCGCTTGGTATCCTTCAGATACTGCAGATTGGTCAGCAGCGACTCAAAGTCCGTATCCTGGGGGTCCAGGACGATCTCCTCAATGCCGTGGGGCACCTCTACAGGACCCAGGGACACGGTATAGGACACGGTGACCTCCGGGTGATTTCGGGCATAGACCTCCAAGGCCGGGTAGCAGGTGCTGCCGGTGGCATCCAAGGTTTTTAAGTTTTTGTAGTTTTCCAGTTGACCCACGGTTTCGTAGGTGATGACCATGGTCAGGTCCTCCACCTCCAGTGCGGGGTCTGCCGTGGATTCCGTGGGAGCGGTGGTTTCAGGGCCGGAGTCCGCAGCTTTTCCGCAGCCGGGAAGGAGCAGCAGAGCCAGAGCCAGTATTGAACAGAGCAGATTTTTGCGCAAACCCATTGGGGGCCTCCAGTAAATATGATAGAAGATGATAGCACATTCTTTTTAAGAATGCAAGATTTCTTCTTCCAGCAGCATGCGGGCCATCCGGCTGGTGACCTGGGCGCAGCGGTGGGCGGAGAGCGTCTCAAAGGTGGGATAGTCCATCTCGGCGCTGTTGTCGGCCTTATCGGAGATGGCCCGGATGATCACGAAGGGAACGTGGTTCCGGTAGGCGGTCTGGGCGATGGCAGCGCCCTCCATCTCTGTGCAGAGAGCCTGGGTCTTCTCAATAATAAAGTCCTTCCGGCTCTGTTCGGCGATGAACTGGTCGCCGCTGGCCACCCGTCCGATTTTGGTGTGGCCCGGGTGGACGGCCTCGGCAGCGGCGAAGGCGTAGGCCATGAGGCCTTCGTTGGCGGGGAAGGCCAGGGTATCCATACCGGGGACCTTGCCGTAAGGGTAGCCGAAGTGGACGCAGTCGAAGTCGTGGTACATGGCATCCTGGCTCACCACCAGGTCCCCGATGTCCAGCTGGGCACAGAGGGAGCCGGCAATGCCGGTATTCACCAGGTGGGTCACGCCGAAGGCGGTGCAGAGGATCTGGGCGCAGAGTGCGGCGTTGACCTTGCCCACACCGCACTGGACAATGACGGCGGGGAGCCCCTCCAGCATCCCCTCATAAAAGGTGCTGCCGGCAATTTCTTTGGATGCGGCGTTTTCCATAGAGGAGACCAGGGTTTCCACCTCCATGGTCATAGCGCCGATGATTCCGAGTTTTTTCATAGGTTTCCTCCTGATTCAGTCCGGATAATGGAGCCGGTCTGGGGTGATGTTTTCTAAGACGGACACATAGCGGTCTGCCCAGTAGTTGGCCATGGAGAGATTCATGTCCAGATAGTTGCCGCAGTCCTTGGGACTGGCTCCCGGGACCTGACCCCGGTAGTCCCGAATGAAGCGGAAGCAATCCGTCACCAGAGGCAGCGCCTCGGCAGAGGTGACAGACCCGGCCAGCAGCAGATAGAAGCCGGTGCGGCAGCCCATAGGACCGAAGTAGAGGACCCGCTCTTTCCAGGCGGGGTCGTTGCGAAGATAGGTTGCCCCCAGGTGCTCGATGGTGTGGACTTCGGCGGTGTTCATCACCGGTTCGTCGTTGGGCTTGGTGATCCGAAGATCAAAGGTGGTGACGGCCTGGGCACCGACTCTGTCCACCCGGGAGACATAAAGACCGGGCTTCAGGCGCAGATGATCGATGGTAAAGCTGGTGATTTTTTCCATAAGACAGGATCCTCACAAAATTTTTTCTACATCTTATCACAGAGTATTTCCAAAAGCAAGGGCAGCAGACAGGGAGCCGGAAAAGATTCATGAATTCTTTACCCAGGTTTATGTCAATTTGGCTTGCTTTTTTCTTTTCAGGATGATAGAATATTGGTGACTATACCATAAGGTAGGGATATGCCATGGATAAGAACGATTTTGATATCGATTTTGATTTTGACAAGGAATACGGCCTGGATGAAGATGACCTCTCCGGTCAGGCCGGTGACGATACCCAGGCGGCTGGGCAGGATTTTGATCTGAGCCAGTTTGAAGACGATGGGTCAGGCGGCGACCAGTTCCAGGACTTCGACATGGATGACGAGGAGTTCGCCAAGCTCATGGAAGAGGACCCGGGCCAGATGGATGCGGATCAGGACTACAGCGAGAACGATGCCCCGGAGGAGGACATGATTTTCCCCCGCCGGGACCGGCAGCAGTCCCAGCAGGACGATGGCCCGGAGTACGACGGGCAGTACGATCCCCAGCAGGAGCAGGGGGGCTACGACCCGAACTACGATCCGGAGCAGGGATACGATGCCCAGGGGGAGTACGACCAAGGCGGTTATGACCAGGGCGGCTACGATCCCAACAACTACGACCCCCAGCAGTTTGACCAGGGGGACTACGGCGACCAGCCCCAAAAGCCCAAGAAAAAGCTGACCTTGCCCAAGCTGCCGAAGCTCCCCAAGCGGGAGAAGAAGGAGCGGCGGGAGCCTGCGAAGCCCAGCATTGTCTCCAGGTTTATGGACTGGTACATGGAGCCCATCAACCGGCGGAAGAATCCGGAGCCCGAAACCGTGGACGAAAACGGCCGCCGCAGAAGGCGCAAGCGCCCCACCAGGGCCCAGATCATCAAGGAGGCCTATCTGCCCCCGCTGTTTGCGCTGATTGCGGCTATCCTCATTGTCTCCTTTGTGACCGGGGCTTTGACCAACGCCTTTAAGCAGAAAAAGATCAACGATGACAAAAAGGCAGCCGACGCGCTCCAGGCGAGCCAGGAGGCGGACCGGATCGCCAACGAATATCAGGACCTGCTGGCCAAGGCTGCCGAACAGGTGACCCAATACGACTATGACGGAGCCGTTGCCACCCTGGAAAGCTTCCAGACCGATAACACCGATGTGCAGACCGAGATCAATTCCAAAAAGGCGGAGTACCTCAATGCCAAGGCCAGCCTTCAGGAGTGGAAGGACTACAGCACCATCCCCAACCTCAGCTTCCACGTGCTGATCCAGGATCCGGTCCGGGCCTTTGCCGACAGTGAGAACGGCGGCATGTACAACCGGAATTTCGTCACCACCGAGGAATTCGAGAAGATCCTGAACCAGATTTATAACAACGGCTATGTGCTGGTGGATTTCAACAGCTTTGTGTCCAGCAATGTGGATCTGACCGGCAGTGCCAACTTTGCTTACAACACCATCTGGCTGCCTGCCAATAAGAAGCCCATTATGCTGACCCAGACAATGGTCAATTACTTTGAGTATATGGTGGACGGCAATAAGGATGGCGAACCCGATGCCGCCGGCGCCGGCTTTGCCAATAAGCTGGTGCTGCAGAACGGGGAGATCAAGGCCGCCTATGTAGACGGCTCCGGCCAGAGCAATGTGGGTGATTACGACTTCGTGCCGATCCTGGAGAAGTTTATTGAAGAGCATCCCGATTTCTCCTACAAGGGAGCCCGGGCGACCTTGGCCGTTACCGGCTCTCAGGGCGTCTTCGGCTACCGGACGGATACCTCCTATGTATCCTCCAGAGGGCAGGAGTACTACGATGGGCAGGTCAGCCAGGCCAAGGAAGTGGTCCAGGCTCTGCGGGATAAGGGCTACACCATTGCCTGCTTCAGCTATTCCAACAAGGATTACCGGCAGATCAGCGTCAACGAGATCCGTACCGATATCCAGAACTTTACAAATCAGGCCATCCCGGTGCTGGGGACTGTAGACACCATCGTCTTTGCCCGGGCTACCGATATTGACGACTACAGCGGCAACAAGTTTACGGTGCTCTATGAGCAGGGCTACCGCTACTTCGTAGGCCAGGGCACGGAGCCCAAGACGGACATCAATATTACCTATGTGCATCAGAACCGCCTGATGGTTACGGGAAATGCCATGGCTTGGCATTCCAATATGTTCAGTGAGATGTTTGACTGCAACGTGGTGCTGGACAGCACTCACCGAGGCAGCGTTCCCAACTGATCGTATACCTTATGACATGATAGAGAGCGAGGAAGACAGATGGACGCGGATATGGTCAGAGAAGTGGAATTCGGCCGCAAGATGCGGGGCTATGACATGGCGGAAGTGGACGCCTTCCTGGAGAAAATGGAGCGGACATTCCGCCGCAAGGATCTGGAACAGGAGAATCTGCAGCACAAGCTGGAGGAGCTCACCGGAGCCCGAGACGCTCAGGGGGAGAAGCTGGAGACCCTCAATGCCTCGATCAGCAGCCTCCGGGAGGAGAATGCCCAATTAAAGGCCCAGCTGGATCAGGAGCGCCAGAGCGCCGCAAAGCGGAATGAGCAGCTCCAGCAGCTTCAGGCGGAGCTGGCCAGCGCCCGCAGCAGTCTGGCGGTGGCCCGGTCCGAAACCATTACCGCCGAAAGCCGCTGCCACGCTCTGGAAACCACAGTCAAAGTCCAACCTCGGGAGGCCCGAAAGCCGGAGCTTGATTTGACCGTTGGTATCCAAACCGCTGCCGAACTGGCAAAGTCTTCCCTCCAGCAGATTTCCAAAGGAATCAAGTCGCTGAAAAAGAAATAGGCTCCAACCCCTGCCGCGCAACATGCGGCAGGGGTTTTATGTAAATTATGAAATCTTCTTGAACACTTTTTGAAAGCCCTTGATTTTGCTGGAAAAAGCTGTATAATGCTCCATTGGTAACATTATGTAACCGGATGTAACCAACTTGTGTTGATTTTTTAGGGCGGCTCCGGCGGCTCTGTGACCATATGGAGGAAAACCTCATGAACTGTATTCGAAAGACGGCGGCGGGCACCGCGGCCATCCTGCTAAGCCTGACCATGGCTGCCTGCCATCAGACGGCCCCATCCAGTGTGACCACCGTAGCGACCATGCCGGAATCCTCCAAGAGCACCCTGGCCGCTGTCCAGGTTCAGGGCGGAGAGGAGCTGGATAAGCTTCTGGACCAGGTGGAGGACAACGTGTTTCCCGGCACCGCGGGGTGCAGCCTGACGGCGGTGCGTTACACGGTAAGCCTGCTGGACTGGTGCAAAACCGCCGGTGTCAGCGATACGGAGCTCCGGGCGGATTTGACTGCCTGGGTCCAGGGCAAGGACACCGTGGAGTTGGCCCGGAAATTTGAGCTGGTGATGGATGTCTACGACCGGCTCATGGGGGATACCGCCCAGGACCTGCTGGATACCGCCGGAGTCCAGACGGATAACTATCCCTGGCCAGAATCTTGCCGACAGATGATGCAGACCATTCTGGAGGTCACCGGCGGCGTTTCCTCCACGGATCATTCCGGCCTGGACCTGATCCTGGAGGACATCCGGGACAATTGGGACGAGACTCAGGCGGGATCGACCCGTCAGGCGGTGGAATTGCTTGACTGGGCTGTGGGCTCTTCGGCTTCTGAGGAGCGGATCCGGGTCACGGTAACGGACTGGATGGAGCCCATGGGCAATGACGAGCAGAATGACTTTGCTGTAGGTCTGGCCCGGGTGAAGCGGTTCTGCGAGCTGCTGCAGTCTGCCGAAAGGCAGAAGCTGCTGGAAAAGGCGGAGCTGGAGGACCGGCAGTGGCCGGTAACGGCTCTGCAGAAGGTGGACATTGTCCTGGATGCTGCCGGAGCCAAAGGGGACAGCGGCTTTTTAGGACTTTTGAACCGGATCGCCGATGGATCCGAGGACCGGACTGCTCTGGCTGTGGAACTGCTGGACTGGGCCCAGACCACGGCACTGGACCGGGACGGCATATGGTACTTGGGAAAATCCTGGTCCTATGCCATGGACTCCGATACGTACAACAGCTTTCAGGATCAGATGGATTCCCTTTTGGGGCTTTGCGATCAGCTGCAGGAAAAACCGGAGCTTTTGGCGGAAAAGGGGATAGAGGAGCATACTTGGTCCCAGGAAGCTCTGGATCATATCGAGACACTGTTTCAGGCCACGGGCGACGGTACGATCTGCTACAAATAAGAACGAACTTTGTAAAAATAATGCTTGACAATTTCGCTTCCAGGCGGTATAATGCTAACTGTTCCGATTGCGGTTCGGGAAAAATACGGACGATTAGCTCAGCTGGCTAGAGCATCCGCTTGACGTGCGGAAGGTCATAG
>ERZ772861.2124-NODE-2124-length-14140-cov-3.578701_pt1 | contig 14140 bp, 8 predicted proteins | sample MGYA00512135_ERZ772861 | MGnify/ENA primary metagenome ERZ772861 (study PRJEB29015, sample SAMEA2737700) | human gut metagenome | biome: human gut; feature: human-associated habitat; material: faeces | place: China | collected 2012 ...
AAGCGCATGGCATACGCATATCAATATCTTGTAGAACAGGAAGAAAAGGCGATAGAATATGCCAAACGCTGGGCGGAACTTGATCCGGAGGACAGCAGTGCAGTTGCTGTAATAAATGAGTGTAATGAAGAACTGGAAAAGCGAAAAATAAAGTGTGAAAGTTGTTGTGATGATGATAATGGCGACAATAAGTCTATTGCTCCAGAAATGTACTCAGAAGATAAAATAGATATTATAGAAAAGCATATCGAGCACTATTATGGTAATTTTGAATTCGTTTTTCACGAAAAAGTATCACCGGACATTCATGTGGATATTTGTTTGATTCCTCCATCTGAAGAGTGTAACTGGTACACACTTGTGACAATGGGAATGGGGGCACACTTGATGAATGTACCTAACCAATTGAAAGAAGAACAGCTGGAACGGGCAGAACTTGTCATCTGTCTGCCAGAGTATTGGAAATTGGATAAAGAACATTTGAAAGACGAAAAATGGTATTGGCCTATACGGTTGTTGAAAGAACTTGCTCGCTTCCCGGGAGAAAACAATACTTGGCTTGGTTGGGGTCATACAGTCAGTTATGATGGACCTCTTTCATATACGACAGAGCTTTGTGCTTCCATTCTGATAAATCCCCCATGTGGAAATGTAGGTGGAAATACTTGTACACTACCTGATGGAGAGGAAGTCAATTTTTATCAGGTAATACCTTTATATAGAGATGAACTGGAGTATAAGCTCAAAAATGGAACGCAGAAACTTCTTGACAAGATGAATGACAATATTCTCCTTGTAAATCCGCACCGTCTTAATGTACTGAATCAAATAGATATTGAAACTAACCCAATACAATCCAGTGAAATTTCAATAAGCTCTGTTGCACGACAGGAAGTGATAGCACATATTGAAAAGTATTTTGGTAAGATTAACAATTTCTTGCATGATGACTCGTGTTCAGAATATCCATTGGACATAGCTGTTATTGCCCCGAGGAAAGAGCATAACTATTATACATTGATAACAGTCAACATGAGTAATCATGAAGTCCTTGAATCGGACGATATAGACGGCAATACCTGTCATCAAGAATTGCTTATCAATTTACCACCTGTGTGGAAACTCGGATTGTCTGATTGGACAGAAGAGAAATGGTGTTGGCCTATACGACTTATTACGTCGTTGGCAAGACAATGCATACGTCATAGGACCTGTATCAGCTGGGGAAAGACAATGGAACTTGGAGGTGAAAATACATTCTCAGAAGACACCAAGCTCTGTGCTATTGTTCTCCTGTCTCCAAGTATATTTGGAGATAAGTCAAGTAGATGTAAAACACAAGAAGCAGGAAGTGTTGAGTTTTATCAGGTTATCCCTTTATATAGGGAAGAGTTACAATTTATCCAAGATAAGGATATAGATGAATTCTTTGAAATATGTCCTGATGATGCGCTGGAAACAATTAATCCGTTGAGACTAAATGTTGTTACAGATGCAGAGAAAATAGGTTATGACATATCTTATATTGACGATGCGAAGAAACATGAAGAAAAGATAGAAGAGTTGCATTTGTCAGCAGATGAATTGGCTCCTTACAACCACATGGCGATTTATTTACGATGGTGTATAGAACACAATCTTATGAGCCAACCTTTCCTGTTTAGACATGGAGACCTGGTTGATAGGGTCAAAGTAGAAGACAGTATTGATTTAAGAGAATTTATTAGAGATAATGAGGATCTGCATGGCGGACTTTCTACTATCTTGCTAAACAGAGTGGGAACGATGTTTACCAAATGGTATAATTGGGAAAGCCGTAGTACACCTTATGCCTATATTAAAGATATACAGGCATATGCCATGGACTATTTCAAAGGCAGGATATGGAATAGTGAGGATGAGACAGATGCTGCTTATCTGTTGCTGCCTTGGACAGAAAAATATTATCATGATATGGCAGCTCTCATTGACAGCCGTTTCAAAGAGTGGGAGGATGAACCACAGACGGATCCACAATTCTTACATATACCGCAGGACAACATCAAATTACTGCTGAAAGATTGGAGTAAAGCCATTGAATGTACTGTAAGCAGCCGTGTTTTAGTAGATGGATGTGAAATAGCAACTTGCATTCGTCAAAAGCCCTTTGCTGAGGACATGGGTTGGGACAGCGGTTGGCTTTTCCTTGCTGATGGGGATGAAGATAATGACGAATGTCGATATGAATATTGTGATTTGAATACCATCTGCAACTATTCTCCGGACGTTATGCAATATTTGGATTTTCCATATGACACCAGACTGGTTCGCAAGGAAGACGGCAAGTTATATGTGGATGAAGACTGAAGTATAAATTAAAAACATTCAAGATATGAGACCAACACAATATGAAGCGGCTCTGGCTGCAATGACGGCCTGGCTCTCGCACCCGCAGGAACTGGGACACGAGCCGGCAGAGATAGAGTGTACGGAAACATTCGTACTGCACGATATGACCTACTACATCTTCAAATACAAGGATACCAAGGACAGTGAATGGCTGCTGGGTGTGAATGGTGGATACGAAGGAGACAGCTTGTCGGACTGCGGCCATACCTTCAGTGAGATGGAACCTTATAACGAAAAGACGGCTGTCAAGGATGCTACGGCCCTTGTCGAGATGGTGCGTTCCTACTGGATGGAACAGGCAAAGCAGGCCGAGGAACGTGAGAAGAAGGCCGGCACATTCGTGGGATTCGCCCTGCTCTCCGACAACAGCTGGGACAAGGAAAAATACATCAGAGATCTGAAAGAACAGTGGGACATCACCGCTGAAGAGAAATCTGACGAGGAACGGAATCCCGAGTCTCTGGTCTTTGACGTAGGTGACATGATGGCGGCGGTAAGCCTGATGCCTGCCCCCGTACCTAATGGCGAAGCCGAAGAATGCGCGAAGAACAATTACATGTGGCCGGAGGCCGAAAAAACAGCCAAAGAGCATAAGGCACACATCATGGTTGCCGTTATCGGCAAAGAGGAGTCCCTGATCGAAAGAGGCAAACTGTACGTGAAGCTGTTGTCTGTCTGCTGCCACCAGAAGAATATAACCGGTATCTATACCAGCGGTGTCGTTTTCCAGCCCCGTTTCTATGAAGGCTTTTCCGGAATGATGAAGGAGGATTCGCTGCCTATATACAACTGGATATGGTTCGGGCTTTACCGTACCGAAAAGGGAATCAGCGGCTACACCTATGGAATGGAGTGTTTCGGCAAGGACGAAATGGAGGTCCTTGACGTGGATGCCGACCCGTCAAAGGTGAGAGACTTCCTGGCCAGCATGGCAGGATATGTTCTGGAATACGATGCAGTTCTCAACGACGGAGAAACCATAGGCTTCTCGGCTGTCGACAAACATAGGATAACACGTGGACAGGGTGTTGCCCTTCCGGACAAAGTGACTCTGAAAATCTCATACGGCAGCGAAGACGATGCCGATGGCGGTCCCGATTTCCCGGATGACACGGATGAAGTGATGGACGATGCGGAAGGCCATCTGGAGAAGTTCAAAGAGAAGGATCTGCCGTTAGATACAATTACGGCCTACAATCATCTGGCAATATATCTACGCTGGTGCATGGTAAATGACCTTATGAGGGATGATTTTCTTGAACAGTTCGGAGACCTTGTGTCCCGGATCAAAAGCGGCTCGGCCGATGATGACCTGAGGGTGTTCATAAAGGACAACCTGAACGGGCAGCTTACAAGATTCCTGTTCAATAAACAGGGCCGTGCATTTGCCGACTACTATTATGGCAGTTACTATGGCGCCAACGAAACTCCATTTTATCCCGGAGACATTGACAACCACGCCCTGGATTATTTCGGTCCGGAAAGGTATCATTCCGATGAGTTCAAAGAGGAAGCATACCTGTTTGTCCCGTATGACGAGGATTATTACCAGGCAATGTCACAACGCATAGACAGACGCTTCGCCAACTGGCAGGGGCTGCATATAGACAAAGATACCGTTGAGCCAGACGAACTGGCCCGTGCCTTCATGGATTATCTTGATTGTGAATGCACCTATTTCCCATCCATGAGTGACGATGACCCTATCATGTCAGCCTATACCTATGCCCAACGGCTCGGCGTGCGGGAAGGCTTCATCCCCGTTCTGGTCAATGTCGATGAAGGTTTGTGGGAAAACATAATCGGGAACTCGGATCCTGAGAGCGAAAGCTCGGATGATTACACATTCAACCAGGAAAAAGTCAATGAATTCCGCAGAAGGCTGCTTGAGGCTCCTGTCATGGACGGGAAATCCATCCTTGACAAGCTGACCGGGCAGGACAACGATGATATTGATGAAGAGCCTGAAGGCGGATTCGACAACAACCGTTATTCGAGCTACTGGAATACCGATACGAACATGACGCATCCGCTGATCCTTGCCCGTATTCCGGTCACGGAGCCGTGGAAAATATTCGCGTACCTGCCATTCGGCAACTGGAACGACTGTCCTGACGAACTGATGGCCATCTCAAAGTATTGGTACGAGGAATACGGTGCTGTTCCGGGAACCTTTACCAGCGACCAGCTGGAGTATGAACTTCCAGCTCCCGTTCCGGAAGACAGAGCAATGGAAGCCGCAATACAGCAATATGCTTTCTGTCCGGATATGGACCAGAGCTGTGACGGCATAGGCAGTCTTGCCGACACGTTGCGTCAATCCAGAATATGGTATTTCTGGTGGGATTAACCGATTCTTTCACATTCAAAAGCATTTCAATATGAATCAAGTATTTCAACAAGACCTAAATACAAAGGAACTGCAGCCCGGAGGACCTTTACTTATAAACCTTCTGTTCAAGGAACCGGTTGAATTGCCGGATACGCAGAGGGTGGCTGATGTATGCCGGAAGCATTTCGGCAATGTAGAATGCCGCGAAGGTGATGACAAGTCTGTCTTCATCACAGCTTTGGACCACATGGTGGAGTTTGAGGACGGGAAAGCACCCGTGCAGTTCCTGATGACTTCGTGCATGGACTTTGACGGAAAGACCGTGGACGACTTCACCCGGAGCCAGATGTGGGACTGCCAGGAAAGCCGTGACCGTATCCTTGAGGAATGCCGGTACAGTATGCTCGCTACGGACTTCCTTGCCCGCGGCCTGTCTTCTCTGGAACGTGCCAATCTGGAAATGGACTACCTTGAAGCGCTCGCCGAACTGTTCCCGTCCTGCGAAGCGTTCTTCTTCAGCGGCAGCGAGAAACTGTTCGAGGCGGAGGAAATCCGCGGCAATCAGATAGAAGGTCCTGACCGGTTCATCCGCTATGCCGTAAACGTCCGTTTCTTCACGATTCAGGGTTCCGACGACATGCTGGTCGATACACTCGGGATGAACACGCTGTTCCTGCCTGACCTGCAGTACCACTTCCGCGGACTTGATCCGAACTGGATAGTGAACCATGCCTACAACGTGGCTTCCTATCTGCTTACAAGCGGCAACGAAATAGATTCGGGAGAAACCATCGATGGAATCAAAGACGGTGATATGGACCGCAGCATCCAGTGGAAATGCCAATACGAAGACGCGCTGATACAGCCCAAGCGTCCCGTACTTGACATCAACACGGGAGAATATGCAGCCGGGAACAGGGAATGATTTACCAATGACCAATTAACTTGTTGCGTATGCCATTGAACTTGACAGAAGAACAGATATTGCAGCTCGCTCCCGACGACTCATCTGTAAAGGCCGGCAAAGGACTTGCGACCTTGAGCAAATGGGTACTGAAGGAATGCAGCGGACGTGCCGTCTGGGGTCATTGCCAGGGAAGCGGAAAGAATCCCTACCAGACGGTGATAGACTTGAATGACATTGCGTTCAAGTGTTCCTGCCCGAGCCGCAAATTCCCGTGCAAGCATGGGCTTGGCCTGCTGTTGCTGTACGCCCGCCAGCCTGACCAGTTCACGCAGGCGGAAGAGCCGGAATGGGTGACGGCGTGGCTTGCCAAAAGAACGGAGAAGGCCGAAAAGAAGGAGCAGAAAGCCAAAAGCGAAACCCCTGTGGATGAAGCGGCTCAGGCCAAGAGGCAGGAGAAACGGCACCAGAAGGTACTGGGAGGCATATCCGACCTTGAGGTATGGATGAAGGACCTGGTGCGCAACGGATTCCTGAATGTTCCGGAACGTGCCTATACCCTGTTTGACAACATGGCCCGGAGGATGGTGGATGCCCAGGCACCGGGACTTGCGGGGAGACTGAGAGCCATGGAGGCTATAGACTTCGACTCGGAAAGCTGGAAATCCGACCTGACGGAAAGCATGGGCAGGCTGTACCTGCTCATGCAGAGCTACAGAAACATGGACGGCCTTCCCGAAGAATGGAAGGACGAGATACGCACGCAGATCGGATATCCCCAGTCCAAGGACAACGTCCTTGCCGGAGAGCCGGTGGCGGACAGCTGGCTCGTGCTTCACAAGCAGTCCCGTAAAGTCAACGATATCAATACCGACATCTACTGGTTTTACGGAAAGGAAAGCAGACTTTTCGCCAGATACCTGAGTTTTGCCGTTGCCGGTACCTTTTCCACCGAGAACTGGATTCCGGGCAGTGCCTATAAAGGGGCGCTATGCTTTTACAACGGCACGGGTACATGCCGGCGTGCATTGTTCCGGGAGTCCGTACTCGCGGAAGAAAACTTTGTGCCGGCGTGCAGCCCTAACCTGAAGCAGGCTGCCGCGGTGTACCGCACGGCCATGCTGACGAATCCGTTTTTCGAGGACGTCCCCCTGCTTGTGGATGACGTGAGGGTTGCCCGTAACGGGAAAGACTACACGCTGCTGGACAACGCGGGCAATGCCGTCCGTGTGGCGATGCCCGAGGAAACCTTCATCGACATCCTCGCCATTACCGGCGGCAATCCGTTCGCCTCGCTGGTCATTGTAAACGGGGATATATGGGAACTGAAATCCATTTGGTACAACAAAGAATATCATACTTGGAGAGATGAACGTAACTGAACCTATCATACAGGCTGCACTGCTTGGAACAGCCAACCGTGAATTCGTTCCCGGAGCCTTTCCCGAGTCCCTTCAGACTCTGGTTGACGGGATCCACGGGAAAGCCGAAGACACGGAATCGTTCCTGTACATGACAGCCGCATCCGCCTTCGCCTACAGGCGTGCCGGATGGGAACCGGCCGGAGCGGAAGGCATTGTCCCCGTGAAAACAGCCCCGGAAGAGGAACTGCCGTATTTCGACAAGGACCGGAGTCAACTCTTTTCCAGACTCCACGGTACACGCTATATGCTAGCCTACGCCTACCGTCTGGCGCAGGGGTCGGGAAAAATCATTTCGCCCGAATACCTCCAGCCGCTTATCCGGCGTGCCTATGACCGCAACAATCCGTTGCGGTTTGAAGAACGCAGGCTGCTGAAAAATCTCGTCGGGAACAGAGGCTTATGGCTGATCAGGCAGATGGGCCTTGTCGGAGAGGAATGCGGGATCACCGATTCTTGGGATACGGCCACCCACGGCGAGCGTAAGGAGATGCTTGCCAGATTCAGGCAGCAGGATTCTGCCGCAGCCCTTGAACTGCTGCGGAAAGACTGGAAGAGCGAACCGGCCAACCAGCGCAACGAGCTGCTTGAATGTCTCCGGATAAACATCAGCAAGGCCGACGAGCTCTTCATACAGGAAGTGCTGGAGTCGGACCGCAGCTCCATTGTCAAGGAAACGGCACGGAAACTTCTGTGCATGATTCCCGATTCAGCCATGGTGATGCGCTGCTGCGAACTCCTGCGTGGACATATCAGACACAACATGCTTACCGGATGGTCATACGACGAGATCGGATACACCCCGGAGATGAAGGCCATGGGGCTGTCCGAGGTAAGCTCCAACAAGAAAGAGGGCGATTCCGAATTCATCCTGAGGCAGCTCGCCGAACGGGTGCCTTTGAGTTTCTGGTGCGAGGTATATGGCTGCGGTAAGGAAGAGGCCGCGAGAAAATTCGCCAAGCATCCCCCTTTCAGGAAGTTCCTGGAGCTGGAGGACCCGATACTCAACTTCTCGGACGGGCTGTGGGCTTTCCACACCCTGAAGGAAGACCCTTCCTATCTGCGCAAGCCGGAACTCGTGGCGATGCTCACTCCCTCCCAGCGGGAGGAAATCAGCTGGCCGGAAACGGTCCGGGATTTCGGATTCATACCCGACTCATGGTACGGCAACGACTACGAGGCATGGGGCCCGAAATTCTCTTCCAGCGTCATGTCTTGGATTCTGAAAAAGGATTACCTGTACTATGCCGCAGACATGGCGGAACGGCTTGCCATGCATATCCCGTCACATCTAAGGAACCTGATCAAGGCCAAGGCCGCCTCTTCGGCGGAGGCTTCGCCGTCCATGAACGAGTTCTGCTCGAAGATGCTGGAATTCATGGATCTTAAATCTGAAATAGACACTTTGTTAAATGAAAAATAAATATTGATATTCATATGAGCACTTTACTGAGACAACATGCCGAGCAACAGTTTGCAGAGGAACTTCATGAACTGAAAAAGAACGAGACCAACCCGATTCCCGAAAACTGGGAGATGTCACCCCAATCCGTGGTCACCTACCTCATGGGAGGGATACTGAAGAACGGTTTTGAGGTTTCACCGAAATACATAGGCAACCGCCGCCTGATGGAGATTGCCGTGGCCACCCTTGTCACCGACCGGGCGCTGCTTCTGTACGGTCTTCCCGGTACGGCCAAGAGCTGGGTCAGCGAGCACATGGCGGCAGCCATATCAGGCGATTCGACGCTGATAGTACAGGGTACCGCCGGAACGGGAGAAGAGGCCATCCGCTATGGCTGGAACTATGCCCGTCTTCTCGCCGAGGGGCCGAGTGAGGGTGCCCTGGTACAGACCCCGGTGATGAAGGCGATGCAGGAAGGCAAGATCGGCCGCATTGAGGAGCTTACCCGTATCGGTTCTGACGTGCAGGATACGCTCATCACCATCCTTTCGGAGAAGACCCTGCCCATCCCCGAGCTGAACAAGGAGGTGCAGGCCATCCGCGGATTCAACATCATAGCCACGGCCAACAATAGGGATAAAGGTGTGAATGACCTTTCAAGCGCACTGAAACGCCGTTTCAACACGGTCATCCTCCCGTTGCCCGACACGCTTGAGGAAGAAGTTGACATTGTCCGCCGCCGCGTGGAGAGCTTCGAGAAAGTGATGCAGCTGCCGGCAGAGAAACCTGCCCTTGATGAAATCCGTCGTGTCGTCACCATTTTCCGTGAGCTGCGTCAGGGAGCCACCGGCGACGGCAAGACGAAGCTCAAGAGCCCGAGCGGCACACTGAGTACGGCAGAAGCCATATCCGTGGTGAACAACGGCCTTGCCATGGCCGGCTATTTCGGTGACGGCCAGATCCATGCGGAGGACCTCGTTTCAGGCATCCTCGGTGCCGTGGTGAAAGACCCTGTACAGGACAAAGTGGTATGGCAGGAATACATGGAGACAGTGGTCAAGAACCGTGAGGGCTGGAAAGACATCTACAGGGCTTCAAGAGATATGATTTGATTGACGTATTTTGCATGAGACAAGTAATATGACAGACATTCATCTATTGGGAATACGTCATCACGGGCCGGGCTCCTGCCGGAACATCCTGCAGGAACTTGAGCGTATCCGTCCCGACCTCATACTGCTTGAGGGACCGGCGGAGGCCGAGGCTCTCATGCCGTTCGTCTCCTACGGGCAGATGAAGCCTCCGGTAGCCCTGCTCGGCTATCAACCCGATGTGCCGCAGAATGCCGTATTCTATCCGTTTGCCGACTTCTCGCCGGAATGGCAGGCTTTGCGCTATGCTCTCCGGGAGAATGTCACCTTACGCTTCTTCGATCTCCCGCTTGCCCATTCCCTTGCCTTCGAAGCGGAAAGGAAGGATGGCAACGAGCCTGTAGAAGCGGATGATGAAGCTATTAAACAGCCGGGTGATCCGTTTGACCTGCTGGCAGAAGCTGCCGGCTATACTGACGGTGAATCGTGGTGGAACATGAACATAGAACAGCGCAGAGACGGCAGCGGCATCTTCGAGGCCGTCAAGGAAGCTGTGACCGCGCTCAGGGAAGCCCTCCCGGAACATACCTCCCGCAGGAACCTTGTCCGTGAAGCGTGGATGCGTCGCATGATACGAGCGGCCCAGAAGGAACCTTTCGGGTGCATAGCCGTAATCTGCGGGGCATGGCATGTCCCGGCACTGGAGAATATGCCGAAGGTGAAGGATGACAACGAGCTGCTGAAAGGGCTCCCGAAGGTAAAGGCGGAATGCACGTGGATTCCGTGGACGTATGACAGGCTCACCTTCCGCAGCGGTTACGGGGCCGGCATAGACTCTCCGGGATGGTATCATTACCTGTGGCATCATCCGGAAGATGACGGCACCTGGTGGGTCAGCCGTATAGCGGCCCTTCTGAGGAAGAAGGACATGGACATCTCGGTGGCCCACGTAATCGAGACAGTCCGTCTGGCGCAGACGACAGCTGCGTTGCGTGGATTGCCCGCCCCGACGCTTGAGGAATACAACGAGGCGGTGACCACCGTAATGGGCTTCGGGGACGATATGCTGCTGCAGCTCGTCAGGGAATCGCTCATCGTGGGCAACTGTCTGGGCAAAGTGCCGGAAGCGGTACCCAAAGTCCCTCTCCTGATTGACGTGGAACGGCAGCAGAAACGCTTGCGTGTTCCTTTCACGGCGGAAATAAAGGAGATGACACTTGACCTGCGCAAGGAGACCGACCTGGAACGCAGCCTGTTCTTCCACCGCCTGGCCCTGCTTGACATAGACTGGGCCAAGCCGGAAACCGCAGGCGGCAAGGGTACTTTCAAGGAAAAATGGAGTCTTTACCATAGACCGGAACAGATTGTCTGCATCATAGAACGGGCAGTCTGGGGCAATACCGTGGAGGAAGCCGTGCAGAAGTACGTCTCCGACCGCATGACCGGAATCACCAGAATCCCCGAACTGACGGGACTTCTTGACCGGGTCATTCCGGCCAACCTTCCGGAGCTTGTGGAAGCGATGACCATCCGTCTTGACCGTCTGTCGGCGGCATCCACAGACATTGTGGAGATGATGGAAGCGGTTCCCGACCTGGTGAACATCGTCCGTTACGGCGATGTCCGCAATCTGGATTTCAGCAAGGTGGGCAACATGCTCCGGGCCATGGTGGCACGTATCCTTGCAGGAGGTCTGCTCGTCTGCATCAACATCGACGAGGAGGCAGCCGGAGAACTTCTTGAACACCTGTCGGCTACCAACTATGCCGTATCCACGCTTGATGACGAAGAGCTGAACGGCATGTGGTATGGGTTCGTGCAGCAGATCCGCAATTCATCAGGAGCGCATCCGCTGCTCTCCGGGTACGCGGCACGCATACTCTACGACAAGGGCAGGATATCGCGTGAAGAGATGCGTGACACCTTGAGCTTCTATTCATCGGTGGGCAACGCACCTTCCGACATCGCATACTGGTTTGAGGGATTCCTGCGTGCATCAGGTTCGGTACTGCTGCTGGACGACAACCTGTGGCAGCTCGTGAACGGCTGGCTCTGCGGTTTGAGCGACGCAAATTTCATAGAACTGCTGCCGGTGATCAGACGTACATTCAGCAATTTCACTACAGCCGAGCGCCGCAAACTCGGCGAGAAGGCCAAAGGATTCGAATTGAACGGAACCGATACCGGAATCGCCTCCGGGGAACATTCCTGCAATGACGGGGATGCATCCAAAGTAATACCCCTGCTCGGCAGACTTCTGGGAATCGGATAAAAAAGGAACAGAACATGGAAACAGAATATTTGAAAAGATGGCGTATGGCTCTCGGCGGGAATGCCGCTGACGGGACGGGTGTAACGCTGACGGTGGAAGAACAGCGCCTTGACAGTTCGCTGGAAGCCGTCTATGACAGTGACCGCCGCGGCGGACTCGGGTCGTCGGCCCCAAAGGTAAGCCGCTGGCTTGGCGATATCCGGGAGTTTTTCCCACAGACCGTCGTGCAGGTCATCCAGAGGGATGCCATCAAGCGTCTGCATATCGATTCGCTGCTTACCGAGAAGGAGATGCTGGCAACAGTTGTCCCTGACGTACATCTGGTAGCTACACTGATGTCACTCGGCAGGGCCATTCCCGAAAAGAACAAGGACATGGCCCGTCAGGTTGTACGCAAGGTCGTGGATGACCTGCTGCGGAAGCTCTCTTCCCCGACCCAGCAGGCCGTCACCGGTGCTTTGAACCGTTCGGCGAGAAGGCGCAATCCCCGTTACAACGAGATAGACTGGAAGACGACCATCATAAAGAACCTGAAGAACTACCAGCCCCAGTACAAGACCGTCATTCCGGAAGTCAGGATAGGCTACGGCAGAAAATGCAAGGCTCTGAAGGACATCATTCTCTGTCTCGACCAGAGCGGTTCGATGGGAACCTCTGTCGTATATTCCGGCATCTTCGGTTCGGTACTGGCCTCCCTGCCGTCCGTCAATACGCGTATGGTGGTGTTCGACACTTCGGTCGTTGACCTTACCGATGACCTGCAGGACCCGGTTGACCTGTTGTTCGGTGTCCAGCTCGGCGGAGGAACCGACATAGCCAGGGCCCTGACTTACTGTCAGGGTGTGATCACACGGCCGCAGGACACTGTGCTGGTACTGGTGACCGACCTCTATGAAGGCGGTGACGAGAAGGAGATGCGCAAGCGTTTCGCCTCCATTGTGGCCAGCGGTGTGCAGCTGATTGTGCTTCCGGCCCTGAACGATGACGGGGCGCCCTGCTACGACAAGCGTAATGCCGAGTATCTTGCCGGTCTGGGTGTTCCCACATTTGCCTGTACGCCTGACAAATTCCCCGACCTGATGGCTGCGGCATTGAGCAAGCAGGATATCGGGATGTGGGCATCAAAGAATATCAAAGAAAAATAGAGGAATATGGAACTTTCAGATGAACTGTACGACAGAATCGAAGAACTGTCAGAAACGGGAAATGAGGCGATGGAAAGCGAAGATTACGCGAAAGCCATCTCCTGTTTCCAAGAGGCACTGGACATCCTTCCTGAACCGAAGGAAGACTGGGAAGCATATCTCTGGCTCGTCGGCTCAATCGGTGACGCCCATTTCATGATGGGGAACTACGGCAAGTCGCTGGAGTTTTTCCGCAAATGCTACAATATCGGAGAGACAGACAATCCTTTCATCCTGCTGCGCCTTGGCGAGAACTATCTGGAAATGGAGGATGAAACCAATGCAACTGAATTTCTTCTCCGCGCCTATATGCTCGAAGGGGAAAAGATTTTCAAGGAAGACTGGAAATATTTCCAATGGCTGTCCGGGCATGTGAATCTCAAACAAAAATAATAACAAAATTATACGGCACTCATGAAAAAGGAAATAACAGACAGAATCAGGCTACTGGGCGGCAACGTAGCAAACCTGAAAGGGAATTCACTGAAAGAGGATCTCTGTGCCATTACATTCGATACGGCCTTGTTCCTTAAACCGGTGGACACGCCCTGGCTGGCTGCCGAAGATACAGAGCCGATTGAAGGTTTGGGCGATTGGGTGGATGAGCATATGGAGTTGTTCAATTCTGACAGGGAGGCGTTCTATAAGGAAATGACAGATACGTTCTTTACCTTGGATGAAGAACCTCGCCGCCAACTGTTTTGGGTTGCCAGACCATTTACGCCATTCCAAAAAGGGACACCGGATTTTGAAGAATGGAATGGTTGGTTTACGGATAATGCAGAGCTGGGTGAAATCATCAAGTATTCAAATTGTGCCACTCCGGATTTTGTAGAGCTGCTTTATACGGACGGTTATCCCAATTACTATCTCATCTGCCTGTCAGATAACGACCCTGAGAATCCTGTCGTCTGGAGTACGGATCATGAGGAATTTTTCACGGAAGTAACCAATGAGGGACGACTGAATGATTTTCTCGACAGGTTCATGACTAAGGAGGAATTCCTGAAATTGGTGAAAAGTAAACTTGAAGAGTGAATATAATAGTTGGATTAATGCTTTATTTTATAGCAAAGCTATAAGAATGGAGAAATTTCTTCAAAATAAATATAATAAGCGGTTTGCCCCCCCCCCTGAAAATCA
>ERZ772861.2128-NODE-2128-length-14125-cov-2.982303_pt1 | contig 14125 bp, 10 predicted proteins | sample MGYA00512135_ERZ772861 | MGnify/ENA primary metagenome ERZ772861 (study PRJEB29015, sample SAMEA2737700) | human gut metagenome | biome: human gut; feature: human-associated habitat; material: faeces | place: China | collected 2012 ...
AGGATACCGGCAAGCCGAGAAGCAGCGCCTTGGAGCCGTACAGCAGGCACTCGTAGTTCATCATCCTGCTAAAGCCCTTCTGCGTCATGCCCACCGATTTCAGCATGGCAAACTCCCGGCGGCGCAGGCTGATATTCGTGGAGATCGTATTGAACACATTGGCCGCGGCAATCAGGGAGATCAGCACGATAAAGCCGTAGGCAAATACTCGGATAATGGTCACAACATTCCGGTTTGTCTCGGCGTTTGCGGCGTAGTCGAAGAGCTGCCGGCTGCTGAGACCGTTTTCCGTCAGCACGGTCGCCAGATTTTCAAAGCTCGCGGTGTGATTGCTCGAGGTAAGGAAATACTCTGTATTGCGGAATTGATTCAGCGCCGCCTCGGGAACCACGCTTTCCAGCATGCTGTACGGATAGATCATATTGATGGCTACCGGTGTGCTGCGGCTGACAAAGAACGGAGCCTCCTCAATGGTTTTTTCGGACCGCAGCGTGTACTTTGCAAAGGATTCCTCATAGGGCAGCTCGATGATGTCGCTCTCGTTGTCTCTGTTTTGATAGAGAACGACCTTATTGCCATTCTCATCGATCCGGCTGTCTTTTCTGTAATATCCGTCGATCTCTACATAGTAAAGCCCCTCGATCACGCACCCATCGCCCTTGAGCGTGTCCAGTGTGACAAACTTCTCAAGCCGGCGGTCAAACTCAATATTACGGTCAAGCGCGATGCCCAGGGGTTTGTCCCGGTCATAGTAATCCGCTTCCTTCAGGTTGTACTTTTCCAGTAACCTGTTGAACTCGGCGTCCGCAACGAAGTACAGATAACCGGAGATGCCAAGCTCCTTCGGCGCTGCGTCCTCACGCTCCATGCCGAAGTCGGCAAAACGGTCGGCAAACATTGCCGTGACATATTCGCGGGAGATGTCGCCCTGCAAAAACTGCTTCTTGGTATAGGTGCCGCCGGTGACATTCTGCTCGGAGAAAAGAAGCTCCAGAAGCGCATCGGGTGTCATGGCGGAGGAAGCGTCCGACTCCGCCGCATAGATCAGGTCGAATTGATCGGAGGCCAGCCCTCCCTCGGCGGATTCCATCATGTAGTCGGTGAAGGCCGCCGCAGAAACAAAGAGGACGATGCTCATAAAGAGGCTGACGACGGTGGTTCTGTATTTTTTCCGGTTGCGCTTATAGTGCTTGCCGGCAAGGACGCCGGGAAGTCCGAACAGCTTGTAGGCGAGCTTCGAGGTTCGGACGGGTCTGCCGCTTACCTTGATGTCCATGCTCTGGCGGATCGCCTCCACGGCGGAAACTCTGGTTGCCCTTTTTGAGGGAATCCATGCCGAGATCAGAACCGTGACAAGTGCAATGACCGCAGCAATGACGACAGCCTGCCACGAAACACAGAGCCGCATGGGAATGTCCACACGGACAATGGAGAAAAATTTATCTCCGATCAGGAGGAGCGTTATGCCGATACCGCCGATACCCACCAGAATGCCCAGTGGGATGCCGACAATGCTGACCGCCAGCGCCTCAAACAGCACCATTCTTCGAAGCTGCTTTCTGGTGGCGCCCACCGAGGACAGCAGGCCGAATTGCCTTGTCCGCTCCGAAACAGAAATGGAGAATGCGTTATAGATGAGCGATACAGAGCCGAACACGATCAGCGCGATGATGATGGCGGCAAGACTGTAAAACGCGGTAAGGAAGGAATCGAACGGAGCCGTGCCGGAATACAGCAGGACCTTTGTATTGTAGGCATAGCGATACTCTTGCGTATAGCCCATTTCCTTCATGAAGTCATACACCCCGGCGGGCTTGTGCAGCTTGAAATAACAATGAATCGGAGCGCGATCGGCGGATTTGGGATCCGCTGCCGTAAGTGCTGTGTACCCGGGCGCGGAATAGTCCTCAAAGGTAGGTCTTTCATAGATACCGACCACCGTGTAGGTTCTTGGTTCGGTGTTTTCGAGCCTTTCGCCGCTCATAATCTCCACCTGCGTTTCGCTGTCATAGGTGTATACGGGCGTGTCCTGTCCCAGCCTCCGGCCGTCAAGTGTCCTGTCACCCACATCAAGCGTGACGGTGTCGCCGAGCTTATAATTCACCTTGCCGTTTGATGTCAGGTGCTCCGGCAGAATAATTTCCGTGGAGTCCTTCGGCAGCGTACCTAAAATGAGATGCACCGGCATTGTCTCAAAATAGCCGGAGGCCACATCGCCGCCAAGCACATACAGATAGGGCTTTCGCTCGTTGGCACTGTCGATCTTCGCATAACCCAGAACCTGCGCGTAGGCTGCGGAGGAAACCCTGTCGGAATCGCGGATGTCTTCATAGTCCTTGTATGCAGCGTCATAGACCGCTCCGTACCAGTCCCCGTCGATGTGGATCGCACAACGCAGCACGAAATTCTGCATACTGGAGACAAGGGTCGTGGACGCGCAGATCATCGCCGCCGAGAGCATAATGCCGATGATCGTGACGATGGTTCTCGTCCTGTTTTTCTTCAGGCTCTCTAAGGTTACCTTGTTGAAAACATTCATCTGCGGATCACCTCGTCTCTGGTGATTTTCCCGTCCTCAATGGAAAGGATTCGATCCGCCTGCAGTGCGATGCTCTCATCGTGGGTGATGACAAGGAGGGTCTGCCCGTATTTTTCGTTGGAAACCTTCAGCAGTTCCACGATCTCCCGGCTGCTTTTGGAGTCAAGATTTCCGGTGGGCTCATCGGCAAGCACCACCGCAGGCGCATTCATCAGAGCCCGGCCGATGGACACCCGCTGCTGCTGGCCGCCGGAGAGCTGGTTCGGCAGGTGGTTCTCCCGGCCGGTAAGATTCAGGGTGGCCATCAGCTCAGCCAGTCGATTTTGATTGACCTTCTGTCCGTCCATAAGCACGGGGAGCGTGATGTTTTCCGTGACATTGAGCACCGGAATGAGATTGTAAAACTGATAGATCAGTCCCACCTGACGGCGGCGGAAGATGGCAAGCTGTTCCTCGTTCTGCGCGTACACATCCTTGCCGTCCATAAGCACCCTGCCGCCCGTAGGCCGGTCCACACCGCCGAGGATATGAAGCAGGGTGGATTTGCCCGAGCCGGACGGACCGATCACGGCGACAAACTCTCCCTTCTCCACCGAAAAGGAAACGCCGTCCAGCGCCCGCACCTCGTTCTCACCTTTTCCGTATACCTTTGTAAGGTTTTCAACCCGCAATATTTCCATTCTGAAACACTCCTTTCGCTTTTTACATCCTCATTTTACTTTATACGGATGACACGACGGTGACTTCAAAGTGACGGATCTGTCACTTTGAAAAAAGGGAGCCGCCTGTCAGACGGTTCCCTTATAAAAGCGGAGAGTAAACACAGCACCCGCATTTTTTCGATTTTCTGCCTTGACGGTGCCTTTCTGGCCCGCAATAATCATGCGCGATAAGGCAAGCCCGATACCGAAGCTCTTGCCGTCGGAGTCTTTTCCCTTATAAAAGCGCTCAAAGATGTGCGGAAGGTCCTCCGGAGAAATCCCGGTGCCGTTATCCTTGATTATGATTTCGGAATACAGGGCATTTTCAACCGCTTCAATTTCAATCTTTCCGCCGTCCGGCGTATGCTCCATGCAGTTTTTCACAATGTTGCCGACAGCCTCGCTTGTCCATGCGGGATCTCCGTAAAAATCCCCTTCGGCACGAATGATAAGCTTCTGCCCGCGCAGCTCGATGGGGATGAGCAGGGGCGAGCAGGATCTTTTTATCAGCGTTTCCAGGCTGACCGTTTCTTTGTTGAAGCTTACCGTTCCGGCATCCAGCTTTGAAATTTTCAGCAGAGTGGTGATCAGCCAGTCGATGCGGTCGAGCAGCTCGTAAAGCTCGTTTGTCAACTGATGCCTGCACTCATCGGTCAGACCGGATGCCGACAGCCGTTCTACCAGCAGATTTATCGAGGTTAGCGGCGTGCGGATCTGGTGTGATATGTCGGCTAAGGAATCCGCCAGATATTCCTTGTCTTTCATGAGCTTTTGCTGCTGCTCACGCAGGCGTATGGTCATCTTATAGATCTCACTGTGGAGGATGCTCAGCTCGCCCTCCGAATAGTTATCAAAATCAATTGAGCTGTCGCCGTGCAGAACATGATTGACATCGGCTGCAAGAGAGGCTATCCTCCGATACCTCTTGTAAGTGCCGATGCAGAAGATCAGCATAAGTAGCAGAGAAAGAACGACAGCCGTCAGTCCGGCACGGAGGTCGAAAAGAAAGCAGACAAAACAGGCGATTACGGCAACGGAAAGCTGCCACAGCAGTGCGCCGCGCACCTCTTTGTTTTTCAAAAGCTTCATCATGCGTCCACCTTGTATCCTATCCCGCGGACCGTCTGAATGATTTTCGGCTCGGCGGGGTCGTCCTCGATCTTCTCACGCAGACGCTTGATATATACCGTCAGCGTATTGTCGTTTACATAGGCTCCGGCAACATCCCACATTGAGTCAAGCAGCCGCTCGCGGGTAAGCACGATCCCGCGATTGTTGATGAAAGCCAGCAAAAGGCGGTATTCCAGCGCAGAAAGAAACAGGTCTTTGTTATTCTTCATTGCGGTGCCTTTTTCGGTGTCCACCACCACATCGCCGAGCCTTACGGTCTTTCCCGTACTGCCGGTGAGCCTGAGAACGTTTTTGATGCGGGAAAGAAGCTCTCTCGGGCGAAACGGCTTCGGTATATAATCGTCGGCACCGAGGTCAAAGCCCGTAACGGTGCTGTATTCATCGCCGGAGGCGGTCAGAAAAATGACGGGCAGGTCAAATTCGGATTTGATGGCTCTGCACGCGGAAAAGCCATTGCCCTCCGCCAAGGACACGTCAAGCAACACCAGATCCGCTCTTTCTTCCGCCAGCACCGCAATAGCGGCAGACTGTCCGGACACGCTTCGGACAATATATCCTGCACCGTTCAGATATTCGGTCAGGTTGGCGACGATTGTCTTATCGTCTTCCACTAACAGTATCTTGAGCATAATCGAACCTCTGTTTGTTAAATGAAGAATAGGCGGGAAAGATGAAAAGCCGCGCCGAGGCTTGAAAACGATAGGATCCTGCTGCGATGCCGGGAGTACGGGTAAATGCAGAGGCACGGGGGTGCCCGGGTCATTTTTCAGACGGAAAGAACGGTTGATCTGCCATTATTATACTACATGAACATCAGAAAAGCAAGGCGACAAAGTCTGCTGCGATGCGCCGGGAGGAGTCGGTAAGAATGATTTTATAAATGAGCACCTCCACCTTAAGTTGCGCTGCCGGCTTTAGCCTTTTGACTGACAAGCCAGACTGTCATATCCCGCAAGGTCTCCTCGATCGGGCGCGGTCGATATGCAAACCTCTCCGTTGCGGCATTATGAGTAAACCGTCCGTTTGAACCAAGAACAGCAACAGAATAAGGTGTGAAGAAAAGCGGCTTTTTCTCTTTCAGGCAACGGCGTTCAAAGTAAGGTGCTGCAAGCTTTGCGAGTTTTAACGGCAAACAAATGGGACGATATATCAGCTTGGCTGCTTTTCCGACGATCTGCAGCATTCTGCGGATGGTGATGTAATGTCCGGACAGAATGTAACCCTTACCCGACTCGCCGCTTTCCGCGCAAGCCAGAATTCCTTTTGCCACATCACGTACATCTACAAAATCATACCCGCCGCGCACGGCAAAGGGCAGCCTCCCGGCAAGGAAGGATTTTGCCATTGATGTAAAGCTTCCGCCTGACACATCACCGGGACCGATGATTCCGGAGGGAAAAACAATGCTGACGTTAAGCCCCTGCTGTGCTGCACTAAAGACCAATTCCGTTGCAGCTGCTTTACTTTTGGCATAATCGCCGTCTACAAGTCCCGGAGAAAACTCGCAATCCTCTGTAATGACGCAATTCTTAGGTTTTTCCGGTATAGCATGTACAGAGCTGACATAGATCATTTTTCCTATGTGATGCTCCAGGCATTGTCGGACGACCTTACAGGTGCCGCCTATATTGACCTGATAGAGCTTTGAACCGGATCTTGAGGCGACGGAGATAATGCCGGCGCAGTGAATTACACAGGTTTTGTCATCAGCGTCTGCAAAGAACTGCTCAAGCGAGGCATCTTCGCATACATCGCCGACGACTGCATGAACCTCTCCCGGCAATAAAGCCGCATAAGGGTCATTATGCAGCACCAATGCGTCTACCCGTACATTGAGGCGTACCAGCTCCTTAACGATTGCCCGACCGAGAAAACCGGTGGCGCCGGTAATCAAATATCTGTTATACATACAGAAAACCTCCTTGAGATATCCATACAGATGTTGACTATCTTTCACAAGTATAGTATACTTAATATAAAAGATAAAAGCAATCGGCACTCACAGTTTATCTGAAAGAAAAACAACATCTCCTCGTTAAGTGTTGCCTAATTTTGTAAACTTTTTTCGGAGGAATTTTGAATGGAGAAAACAGACGCCAGAAAGCGCTATACACAAATGGTGCTTAAGCAGTCTTTACTAAAGCTGCTGAAAGAAAAACCGGTCAACAAAATTACCGTAAAAGAGGTGTGCGAGCTGGCACAGCTGAACCGGGCGACCTTCTACGCACATTACAGCGATTGCTTTGCACTGCTGGGGAGTATTGAGAACGAGCTTATCGGAGCGTTTGAACAGTCCCTTCGTTACGTAAACTCATTTGATGTTACGGCTCTTATAGAGGCTATTTACGATATGATCGATCAGAATCGGGAGGCGTGCAGTGCTCTGATTCTCGGAAATACAAGCTCAACGGTTCTTAAGCGAATGATTGCACTCGCCAAAAAGGACAGTATTGCTTACTGGCGAAAGGAACTGCCTATGGCCGGGGATGCGGAGCTTGAGATGATGTATACCCACCTGTCAAACGGTTTGATGCATGTTGTTGTGGAGGGCTATGATCAGTATAGCAAAAAGGAAATCATTCGCTTTGTCAGCCGAGTGGTGAAGATCAGCCTTTCGCTGCTCAAAAAGCCCGCAGAGTCTTTTGCGTAACTCAAAGAAGAATCAGAAAGAGGAATAGTTATTATGAAAGAAATAAAAACTGTTAAGAGAAGCTCTGAACAATATCCGTATCCGCCATGATAAGGTAAACGCCATTCTCGCTAAACAGTCGGCGCTCGAACGTCAGGTTTAGGAAAGCCGTAAAGAAGAGTCGAAAACAACCGAATAGTTTAAGGCGAGGGATATCCGCCCTCGCCTTTTTGAAAATAAGTGTTATTGACTTTGTGCCGGAAGATTGATACTCATCAGCCATTACTGTTTGCAATGGCCTGATCGATAAGCTTTTGCAGCGTCTCTGCCTGTTTCTTGGCGGTTATCGCACCGACAATCGGTTCGCCTACGATGTTGCCGTTCTTGTCAACAACATATGTTGTTGGATACGAGTACAGTCCGGAGGTGAATTTCCCGGCCTCGCTTTTTGAATCAAACCAAATGTTTTTGTAGGATACGCCCTTCTTTGTCAGAATGTCCTTTGCATCGTTTATCGCCGTTTTATCTCCGTCAAGAGTGAATGAGTTGATTCCGACTACCGCACCGCCTTTTTCGGCAAGCTTTTTGTTCAGTGCTTCCAGGTCGGCAAGCTCACCCACGCAGGGGCTGCAGGTGGTAAACCAGAAATTTACTACGGTAACGGTGTTTCCCGCAAACAGTGTGCTGCTCTTCACTTCGTTTCCGTCAAGATCCTTACCGTCAAATGCGGGGAATTTCATCAGATCGCCTTTTTCTGTCGGTTTGCCGTTCTCTGCCGGAACGCTCATATCGCCGTCGGACGGCTTTTTTCCGCAGCCGGGGAACTTTTGCTCAAGAACCGTCAGCTTTCCCTCAATCTCACGAATCTGTTCGGCACCTTCGTTAAGCAGCTTCAGCTCATCCGCTTTGAACTGGCTCTTGGCGCCGTCGATCGTTTTAAGCAGGAAGTCACCGTAGTTTCCACCGTCCTCGATCATTGCCATTCCTTTGTTGGCAGAGAGAAACACCTTCTCCCAAAGAGCGCTGTTTTCGGAAAGAATGGCGTTTTCCTGCTCCATCAGTTTTTGATGAAGCTCGGTTGCTTCGTCCTTCGTGCCGGGTTCCATTGCCATAAGAGCTGCAATTGCTGCCTTTTTGTTTCCGTCATCTTTCTTGTTGTCTTTGCCTGTGCCGCAGGCAGCAAGGCTGAATATCAGCAGGAAGGCGGTCAATACGGTTAAAATTCTTGTTGTTTTCATTGTGTTTACTCCTTTTCTGTATCGGATATTTGTTTTGTTGTTTCCGTCTTTTCTGCGGGACGATCGCTTTCTTTTCCGTTGCCGAAGCCGTAGCGGAAGCTAACGGCCTTGGTGGGGCAGGCACGGACGCACATGCCGCAGCGGATGCATTCGGTGTGGTCGGGGGCTTTGGTTACATCCACATCCATCTTGCATGCCTTTGCACATTTTCCGCAGGAAACGCATTTGTGTTTGTCAACCTTCATTCCGAAAAGCGATACCTTGTTAAGCAGTGCATAAAACGCGCCCAATGGACACAGCCACTTGCAGAACGGGCGGTAGAAAAGCACACTCAACACGATTACTGTAATCAGAATACCGAGCTTCCACGAAAAGAGCGCACCGAGTGCGGCGCGTATGCCGGAATTGACGGCGGCGAGAGGTATCGCTCCCTCAAGTACTCCTTGCGGACATAGGTACTTGCAGAAGAACGGATCTCCCATGCCAACATCGTTTGTGATAAGCATTGGCATCAAAACCACCATAAAAAGCAGAACAGCGTATTTTATGCAGGTCAGCGGCTTCAGCTTTTTGGTGGAGATCTTTTTGGTCGGAATTTTGTGCAGCAGCTCCTGAAACCATCCGAAGGGACACAGAAAACCGCAGATGAAGCGGCCGAGCAGCACACCGAGCAGAATGAGAAACCCTGTGATGTAGTAGGAAAAGCTGAATTTTGATGATCCCACCACTGCCTGAAACGAGCCGATCGGACAGGCCCCCGATGCCGCCGGGCAGGAATAGCAATTAAGTCCCGGTACACAGACAGCCTTTCCTTTCCCTTGATAAATTCCGCCCTTCAAGAAATTGGGCAGATGAAGGTTGGTCAGCAGTGCTGCACCTGCTTGGAACAGTCCCCGAAAGCGTGAGAGAAACTGCGATACGCCGCCTTTTTTTTTCTTCGCATTTTTGTTATCCAATTCCCACACACTCCAAACATAGCCGGACCGCCTTGCTTAGCACGGTATCCGCCTCTCCGCGCCAGACTCCGTAACACAGCATCGCAGTTCCGCAGATAAGCAGCGCAGCCTGAAAAACGGCTTTTTTCGATCGAATCAATTCGGTCACCCCTTTCTTTTGTGTTCTCATTGTAACACAGAGGATATAAAATTCCCGTTAAGAACGAAAACTTAACGAAAATTTTATTTTCATGTGATATAATATCCGCAGAAAGTCTTGCCGCGCACGACTGTGGTATTGACGGCCTCGCAAAAATGCCGTTGCGAGCAAGCATTTTTGCTTTGCGGTATAATATAGTTGAAAAAACGGAAGGAGATTTCCTATGCATATTTTAGTGGTTGAAGATGAACGCGCTTTATGCGAGACGATAGTTCGCAGCCTCAGGCGGCTCGCTTACAGCGTGGATTTTTGCTGTGACGGAAACAAAGCGATTGAACTGCTCGGTGTGGAGCGGTACGATCTTGTTTTACTGGATCTGAATCTGCCGGGGGCGGATGGGATGACGGTGCTCAGAACGCTGCGGCAAACCGACAGAGATACAAAGGTGCTGATTCTTTCGGCGCGCAGTGAGGTCGCTGACAAGGTGGAAGGGCTGGATGCCGGAGCAAATGATTATCTGGCAAAGCCTTTTCATTTAGAGGAGTTGGAAGCAAGGATACGCAGTCTTACCCGTCGTCAGTTTACACAGAATGATGTGGTTCTTACCTGCGGTGAGCTTTCCTTTGACACTAAGACCCGTATCGCCTCGGCTGACGGACAGGAGCTGTCGCTTACCCGAAAGGAAATCGGGATACTTGAATACCTGCTGCTCAATCAGGGTCGGCCCGTCAGTCAGGAAGAGCTGCTTGACCATGTATGGGACAACAGCGTGGATAATTTCAGCAATTCGATTCGGGTACATATTTCCGCACTGCGGAAGAAGCTGCGTGCCGCACTTGGTTTCGACCCTATCCGCAACCGAATAGGGGAAGGGTATGTTACGGAGGAAGAGAAATCGTGAAAAAGCTGTCCTTGCAATGGCGGATCACCATAATGACGGTACTTCTTATCGGAGCAACCTGTGTTTTTATGAATGTTCTGATCGGATATTCCGGCAGGCATTATATGGATTCCATAGGCTCTTATATTTCGGGCAACGTGGAAACGGATGGGGGAAAACCGGAGTATTTTGATCCCGAGCAAAAGAAGCTCGACGAGGAATTGACCATTGTTGTACACGGGGCGCAGGAATCATTTATTACCACCAACTGGTATATCACGGCGGTGGTAACGGTCTTCGGCGGTGTGCTTGCGTACTTTTTAAGCGGACACGCGCTGAAGCCCCTGCGCACTTTTACTTCTCAAGTGGAAAAGGTTCAGCTGAACAATCTGACAGATATGAAGATCAGCGAAGATGTACTGCCGGAGTTCCGGCAGTTCAGCCGGTCGTTCAATCAAATGCTGGAACGTCTTGACGAAGGCTTTACCGCGCAGCGGCAGTTTACGGGAAATGCCGCTCATGAGCTGCGCACGCCGCTTTCGCTGATGCAGGCACAGCTTGAACTGTTTTCCGCAGAGCATCCCGAGGTATTGCCGGAAACGGCGGATTTTCTGCGCCTGCTGCGTGAACAGACCGAACGCATGACGCAAATGACGAAAACGCTGCTTGAAATGAGTGAGCTCAAGACGGTACCCTGCACTGACCGTATTGAATTGGCTCCTATGGTTGAGGAGATCTTTGCCGACCTTGCTCCGCTTGCGGACAGAAACGGCATAATCCTTGAAAGTGAAGGCGACGGGGTTATGATCGGCAGTGATACGCTGATTTACCGTATGCTCTTTAATCTGACCGAAAATTCCATACGCTACAATCGCCCGAACGGAACGGTGCGTATTATGATTACCGATGAAAAAAATCGGTTAGTCATTCGGGTCACAGATACCGGCTGCGGCATACCGGAGAAATACAGAGAAAGCATTTTTCAGCCATTTTTCCGGGTGGATAAATCCAGAAGCAGAGAAAACGGCGGTGTGGGATTGGGACTTTCGTTGGTGTGGGAGATCGTCGCACTGCACGGCGGTGAGATTCGGGTAGAGGAAAGTTCGGAAAAGGGAACGACTGTAGCGGTGAAGTTCCCGACAGACATGAAAATAAAGTAGCGTAGAAACAGCGGCAGGGAATGTTCCGTGTCGCTGCTTTTGCCGGTCAGCTTCCGTAAATATGAATCACTGTGTCAGCTTGCGTATAACACCGTTGAGGAACACCGCCATCTTTTTCGGCGACTGGCGGTTCTCACGATTCAGCCATTCCCGTATCACTGCATATCCGCCCTGATAAAAGAAAAGGCAGAGTTCGTTCCGTTCTTCCTCTGTGAAAGTTACGGGAATCGCCATATCAAGCTGCTTCCTAATAGTGGGCAGGTCGAACAGCTTGGTTGAAAAATCCTTGTCAGGCAGGGAATTGATAAGGACCTTGAAATGTTCTTCATCGTCAAGCAGAGCCTTCAACATACGACACAGGCAGTCCTCGCTGTCAGAGCCGTTGTCGGATAGAATTTCTTCTAATTTACGAAAACAGTCATTTTCAATGTCGGTTAAAAGATCATACTGACTGCCGTAGTATTTGTAGAATGTGACCCGGTTAAGTTGGGCTTCGGCACACAACTCATAGATAGTGATTTTTTCAAGAGGCTTTTCTTTCAGCAGCTTTATCAATGCGTTTTTCAGCAGCATCTTACTCAGCCGCACTCTTTGGTTCTCCATAGACTCTCCTTTCGGCTAACAAATGATGCAAATTTGTTTAATTCAAAGCATAGGCGCTTGGTTGTGTTTGCGTCATGCTTTTTTAAAATGAACAGTCTGTTGACTTTACATCTGATTGTAATTATACTATAGACACAAGGACTTGTCAACAGTAACCCGGGAGGTGTGCTTATGAAAAGGCTTACAAATTTTGTTGTAAACAAACGGAACATCATTCTTTCCGCTATGCTGATATTGACAGCGGTCTGCGCTTTTTTGATACCGAAGGTCAGCGTAAACTCGGACATGACCAAATATCTGCCGGACGATTCCTCGATGAAACAAGGTATTTCTCTTATGGAAAAAGAATTTCCGACGATGGGGGAATCCTACACGATTCGGGTGATGTTCAAGAGTCTCAGCAGTGAGAAAAAGACAGAATTAAAAGATGCGCTTGCCGCAATTGAGAATGTAGACGGCGTGACCTATGACATGGACAGCGGCGATTATAACAGCGGGGAATATACCCTCTATATTCTCAACACCAAATACGGATATGACACCCGGGAGGAGGCAGCCGTTGAAAAGCAGATTAAAGAAAAGTTCTCCGACTATGAGGTCACGGTGAAGAACGACGACGCCTCGGCTCCGGACATTCCGCTTTCGGTATATCTTGCGGCGTTCGGAATCATTCTTGTCGTTCTGCTCATCTCCTGCGGCTCATATTTTGAACCGATACTGTTCCTTGTCACAATCGGCATTGCCGTTGTGCTGAACCTCGGAACAAACTTCTTTCTCGGAGAAATCTCGGATGTCAGTTTCGGTATTGCGGCGGTGCTGCAGCTCGCGCTGTCGATGGATTATTCCATAATTTTGATGAACCGTTACCGGCAGGAGCTGAAAAAAACCGACGATCGTAAGGAGGCAATGGAAAACGCCCTGCGCGCCGCCTTCGGCTCGATCACGGGCAGCGCCGTAACCACGATCGTCGGACTGCTGGTGCTGGTATTTATGAGCTTTAAAATCGGTGCGGACATCGGTATTGTATTGGCAAAGGGCGTTGCGTTCAGCATGCTGTGCGTGTTCACCGTTTTGCCGGCGCTTATACTGCTGTCGCATAAGCCGATTGAAAAAACCGAAAAGAAAAAGCGAACGGAAAAAGCGCATAAGAAAGGTCTTTCGGCGGTGCTGGGCGGTTTCAGCTACCGCTTCCGCGGCGTTATCGCGGTACTGTTCGTTCTGCTGTTTATCGGCACAGGCTATCTGCAGTACGGGACGAAAACCGTCTATACACTGTCCGAGAAGGACATGATTGCCGATGTTTTTCCGAAAGACAACACACTTGTCCTGCTTTATGAGAACGCAGACGAAAACAAGATTGCGGAGATTGCGTCGGTTCTGGAAAAAAAGGACGGGGTGAAGAGCGTTGTTTCCTATCCTACGACGATCGGCAAGCAATGTTCCGTAAAAGAAATGTCGGATATGCTCTCGGTGATGGGCGGAGGCTTACAGGCAAGTGAAAAACTGCTGCATCTCGTTTATTATCACTACCATGCAAACGGCAAGACAGCGCCTATGACACTGTCTGATTTTCTTGGCTTCCTTTCGGGCACAGTGGCGGCTGACCCGATGTTCTCCGATTATATAGACCAAGCTGCGGCGGGACAGCTTGCAGCGCTGAAACCTCTGACAGACAAAGATTCACTGACCGCTCCCGTGCCGCCTGCCGCACTCGCGCAGTCGCTCGGTATGAATGCAGAGCAGGTGACGCAGCTCTTTATGCTTCGTTACGGGTCGGAATACGCGCCGGACAAAACCATGTCGCTGTATGAATTTGTTTCATTTCTTACGGAGAATGTTATCCCGAATCCTCAATATGCCGCTGTGCTTGACGATACGGCAAAGGCAAAAATATATCAGACAAAGACGATTACCGACGCTGTTGTAAGCGGCAAGGAATTCACGGCTGAGGAAATGGCGGAATTCCTCGGCGGAATAAGCGACAAATTTAATGAGAACACAGTTGAACTGCTCTATCTGTACAGTGCGAGCTTGAAACAGGGAAACGCACAGACTGCCATGTCTCCGGAAATGTTGGTAAAGTACATTGAAAAGTTGGCTTCCGAGCAATCGTTTTCGTCTCTTTTTTCCGCCAAACAGAAAGACGGCA
>ERZ772861.2131-NODE-2131-length-14101-cov-2.528620_pt1 | contig 14101 bp, 25 predicted proteins | sample MGYA00512135_ERZ772861 | MGnify/ENA primary metagenome ERZ772861 (study PRJEB29015, sample SAMEA2737700) | human gut metagenome | biome: human gut; feature: human-associated habitat; material: faeces | place: China | collected 2012 ...
CGTTTTTGAAATCTCCTATTCCATCTTGATGCAGCGCCTGAAGGGAAGCAAGAGTCAGGTTCTCATTCGCGAGATTCTGCGTTGCATCTGCACGATGGCGTTCATCTGCGACACTCCCGATGAGACGCTTAGCGAGATTATGTCCTGCATCACCACTCTTCTTTCCACTTCAAAGGACAATGGCGTGATCGAAACGGCCATCTCGATGTGGACGCTTCTGTCTTCTGTGCAGCCTGCATATAGTATCCTAAGCGACTCGCTCCCTTCGTTTGGGCTTTCTACCGATTCGTCCAGCTGGTCCTGGACCGCCTCACAGTCAACGATATGGACGTGCGTATTGCCGCTGCGAAGTGCCTCGCCTTCGTCAATGAGCTGGTTGTCGCGGTGAGTGCGCATCATCCCGATCATTCTCAGACGCCTTCCTACCAGAGCGACAAGCCTATTACGGAGATCGAGAGCTCGCTGTCGGCGTGCTTGGCGGAGTACAACCGCTACTGGAAGGGATCGAAGGACAAGGACAAGAAGATGATTCTGAGGGAGGTGTCGCGGGCGTGCTCTGGCAGCGGCCATCCGGACATGCATTTTATGTTTAAGAGGAGCGGGGTCAGCGAGATCTCCATCGATCTGTCTCACTGGTCCGAAGTGGCGCATTACGAAATGCTGCGCGATCTACTCGGACACGGCTTCTTGTTCCACATTATTGTTGCTTGCGTATGGCGTGATGTGATGCGTAGGGGAATCCGTTGCTGAGTCAAATCTTTGGGAGATGCCTTACCGTTCAAACTGTTAACCGCAAAGAAAAGCACTCAATGCAGGCGCAGGGAAGCGAGGATAAACGTGATGGCCGAGTGGAATAGTGATGTGTAGGCTCCGCTATCAAGGAAAACCGAGAGAAGCACATGCGGGAGCTGCAGGCGTACGAGGACATGTGTATTGATGATGGGTACTTCTCTGTTTGTTCCTTCCCTTTTCCATTTGCATTTTATAGGTCGAATGGAGGGCTGCGAATCCCAGTATTACTCAGGCTTGGTAGCGGAGTGTATGACATCTTTGTACAGGAGGGATCTCACAACGACTTCTGGAGGCAATGTGTCCATAAAGAGTCCAGATGGACGGATTTGGATGACTCCTACCGTGGGTTCCCTTGGGGCTGTTGATTTCGATAGGGAGTGGATAAGTGCAATGTCAAACCAGAGCAAGTGTGTTCGATTACTCCGAATGGAGAAATTGTTGGCTCCTTCAAACCAACGAATGAGTGGAAGATGCATTTTGACATGTACTCATTTGCAATGCAGCATCATCCTCTAGTTATAAGGAGCGAGATGATGTCAATGCAATCGTGCACACACATACTCCGAGTCTTCTCACATGCGCGCTTTCGCATCAGCTTCCCCATCTCCATTCCTTCCCTGCTATCCACGCCTTTTTGGGAGACATTTCCATGGTCCCATACCGTGTCTGTGGCAGTGATCAACTGGTCGTTTCTTTCTTCCCTTCTCAGTACTAGGCATCTGCCTGTGCACAGAGTGTAAGAGAGAATCCTCATTCCAAGTGCTTCCTTCTTCTCAATCACGGAGTTCTCGTCGTGGGATCGAGTGCTGACGAGGCATTTAATCGTCTGGAATTGCTTGACAGAATCGCCAGCCTATATCTAGTCTCGAAGCTGCATTTGGATTACACTCCTCTTTCTTCCATTCCTGCTGCTCCCCACCTGCTTCACGAAAGCACGTTCCGAAATCCGCAGTATCAACCCTGCTACGAAGAACTCTTCCGCTTCTCCAAGCGCGCTTATGACCACGTTTCTCCACTTGTTCTCCTTCATACTTAGCATTTGGTCACGACAGAGCACCTCTTCTCGATGATCGATCCGTATCAGCCGACAATCCTTCATACAACCCTTCCTCTTCTTCGTCTGACGTCAGCAGATGCTTCCACTGCCAGTGTTTCCGAAACTGTTAATGGAACGCATCTCGACTATCATTCACGAATGTAACACTCTTCCCATTTTGTGATGATTAGCTATGAAAGGAACACCTCTGTTCGTGTCATATTCGAGTGCTTGCCACTTTACACATCAGCCTTGCTTCTCCTGAAGAATTGCTATGCCACTGAGTACTACAAGACGAAATAGATTTATGGGATAGCATTATGCCCGAATCCTTCATCGTCATTGGGAAGATCAAGTACAGCTCCAAACAAGACGCGTCTCCTGCGTTTGCAGCTTCTTGTATACAGGAGGGTGCTACCGTTCTCCTGATTGAGGAGTATGGTGTGATGGTGATTGGAGAGTCCGCTATGCAGGTTCAATTGTGACTCATTTCATAAGGACTAGGCATACGATCGTTTGGAAGTGTTGGAAGCGACGAGCAAGGCAGTGTACATGTGTAACGATACTTCAAGAGGCGTCTTTGGTTTGTCAGCTGAGGAGATAGCGGAGGTGAAGAGCCGGTTTGGTTGTAAACTCATTCCGAAGGGATGATTCGTTTCTGTTTCCATTTCAAACCCTATTGTTCTCCCACCAATGTGTAATATCCTGATGGGAATCGCTCACGGCAATACACTCTCCCGATCTCTCCGCGGTCAATCTTTTGAACATCGATACAATACTTGAAAGCATTGCAAAGGGCAATCGCAACACGCGTATTGCCGATTCCGTTCTTCATGCAGAAAAGGACCCTACTTTTGGCAGATCAGCCGTTTCATTCGTCTTCGGTTTTAAGATGAAGTATTTGGTTTATGACTGGTGATTGCTTGAGATATGCTAAAAGATGTATACGAATTTCAAGTGGTTATAAAAGGAGCCGTCAATATTCGCGACGTGACTACGCTCGGCAAGCATGACACATATGCCTTTATTCAATATGAAAATTACTCTTATAAACTATCTACGCACCATTCCTATAGCACGAATCCCAGTAAGCTCTCCGTTGTCGTTGTTATGATGTAGCGTGGAATGCGGAGTTTTCCTTCCATGGGAGCAGCGACTCCTTCAAGGTGGTTCTATATGACGAGGGGGCGTTCAAACCAAAGTTCATTGGAGAGGCTGTGGTGGACCTGCGCACGCTGAAGAAGGAAATGAACTGTAATGGATGCGCCCTCTGTCTGACTTGCAGCGATTAGTGTGAATCTAACCAATCCATCGCTCGAGAACTGCAATTGCGGCGAGCTCATCCTCAGCGTCACCTTTGCAAAGAAGAAGAAGAGCACGAACCAATGCGCTATCGTTTCATCCACCTGCTGCGCCCTGCCCTGCTCTAGCAATTGCTGCATCAATGTTTGCCCACCCATCAGTGTTCGCATGTCGCACTGCAGACCCTTTACCTGCGTCCCACCACCAACGGCACCGATGGATGCACATGCTCCTCATCTCCCACTAGCGCCTCGTAGGAATGTCGCTCTGAAGGACTGCCCTCAGATGCTCAACGCGAGTGGCATCCACAAATCGTCTTCTCACAATTCCCTGGGTAGTACGGAAGTGGACAGAGAGTGAACCCATAGGTGCGGGTGATTCTCCCCGGTTTACCCACCAGAATAAGACGAAGAAACAAACCTACCCCGCACGGTGTCCCCTTGGAAAGCCCAACATGAGGACGCCCACCATGTACCCTATTATCCCGAAGAAAGCGAATTAATCCCTGTTTCTTTCCTCACACCCAAATCACCCCAATTTCTGGCACCCCTTTCAACCGTCTCAACTGCGGCAAACGAAAGCAATTCCAACATGTCTCTGTCGCTGGACGGTGAACGAACGAGCGGAAATGATATTAGAACACAAAACAGTAGGTTTTGCAGTGTGGTTGGGTAACTCCGCAGCGACTGCCTGCATGGCCGTCGCCAATATTGTAAAGAGCTCGCTGGGTCCTGTTGGTCTCGACAAGATGCTGGTGGGCCGTTTGCCTCTCCCATTCCTTGTTTAGGTGGACAAAGTCGGAGATGTTACCATTACAAATGACGGCGCGACGATCCTTCAAAAGCTGGAAGTGGAGCACCCCGCCGCGAAGGTGCTGGTGCAGTTGGCGGATCTTCAAGACAAGGAAGTGGGCGACGGAACGACGAGTGTGGTCATCTTCGCTGCCGAGCTGCTGAAGGTGCGTTGTGGATTGTTTGCGTCACGCGTAGAACGGTCTGGATCTCATTCACTTGTCCGTCCACCCCACCATCATCATGAGTGGGTACCGCCTTGCACTGAAGGAGTGCGTGCGTTACATCCGCGAGAACCTGCTGGTCTCCGGCGATTTGATCAATGACGAGGTGCTCTTCAATGTGGCGAAGGTTGCGACTCTCCCTCCTGCTCATTCACAGACGACTCTCAGCTCCAAGATCCTGGGCGCGGAAACGGAGCTGTTCTCGAAGATGGCGGTGGATGCGGTGAAAGGCGTGCGCAAGGACCTGGGGTGACTGAAACCATGGTGTGTAAGGCGTAGCAACGGGAAGTACAAGTACCCCGTGGAGAACATCGGCATCATCAAGGCGCACGGTCAGAGCGCTTTGCAGAGCGAGCTGGTGAACGGCATCGTGCTGGCGAGCAGCCGCGCGGCGCAGGGCATGCCGACGCACATCTCGGACGCGCGCGTGATCGTGATCGACTTCGCGTTGCAGCGCTACAAGACGCAGATGGGCGTGGAGGTGAAGACCTCCGACCCCGACGAGCTCGAGCGCATCAAGGCGGAGGAGCTGGCGATCTCGCGGCAGCGCGTGCAGCACATCCTGGACACGGGCGCCAACGTGGTGGTGTGCGGCCACGCGATTGACGACCTGTGTCTGAAGTACCTGGTGGAGGCGGGCTGCATCGGCGTGCGGCGCGTGGGCAACGACGACATGATTCGCATCGCGAAGGCGACGGGTGCGACGATCGTGGTGGTGGGCGCGGCGCGCGGGCGTGAGGCGTAGAACACGAGCGACACGGAGGGCGGCGAGAGCATCGACCCGGCGGTGGTGGGTCACTGCGCGACGGTGGAGGAGCGTCGCCTGGGCGACTGTGCGAGTGGCGTGCATGTGTGAGGCGTAGTCGACTTCCTGTTCTTCGAGGGCATGACGGCGCGCGACAACGCGTCGTTGTCGGTGGTGCTGCGCGGCGCGAACGACATGATGTTGGCGGAGATGGAGCGCTCCTTCCACGACGCGCTGTGCGTGGAGCAGCGCGTGATGGAGAGCAAGTCGCTGGTGGTGGGCGGCGGTGCGGTGGAGACGGCGCTGTACCTGCGGCTGCAGGAGTTCGCGCTGTCGCTGGCGACCAACGAACAGCTGGCCGTGGAGGCCTTCGGCAAGGCGCTGCTGGTGATCCCGAAGACGCTGGCGGTGAACGCGGCGAAGGATGCGACGGAGCTGATCGCGCAGCTGATCGCGCAGCACGCGAAGAAGACAGAGGGCAGTCAGTTCACGGGGTTGGATTTGGGCAAGGGCGAGGTGGCGAACAACTTCGAGCGGGGCGTGCTGGAGCCGACGATGAATAAAGTGAAATGCTTGAAGTTCGCGACGGAGGCGGCCATCACCATTCTGAGAATAGACGACATGATCAAGATCAATCCTCCTGTAGGGAAGGGGAGCGGGAATGACGTGTAGCCAGAGCCGGACGCTGGAAACTCCACTCCTCGGATTATGTAACTGGGTTGTCTGCGTGTTTGTTGCTCACTCTTGCATTGACTCCCTTGCACATGGAGGCGGGAAAGACGATTTTGAGAGAGAGGACGGCTCCCAACGCGAGGGTGGAGCATATTCCCTGCGAAATCCAGTTCAATGGGAGTGCTCCCGTTTCGAGCTACTTCGTGGTGAACGACGACAACAAGGTCAAGGAGGCGATGTTCCGAGGCCGTTTGCTGAAGGGGGAGCGCGTTTCCCTCCCGGAGGGTGTTAACGGTATCCGAGTGAATGACAGAGTGAATGAATAGGAATGATGATCAGCAAGACCAAGAATTCTCAGGGAGAAGAGAGATATGTCGAAGTGGCTTCTTTCCACGAGATGACGGAGTGGCACACGGACACGGATCCGAAACCGGAGGAGAAGTCAACGATACTGCAGGGATTCGACATGATGCGGATTCTGAAGGAAGTGACTGCTGTTTGCAGTGGTAACGTGTAGTGCAACCGCGTAGAAGAGTGAAGCGATGTATCATAGAAACAGTGGAAAAGGACACTAAACAAACGGGTAATCCTCTGTTGTTTGTTGAAATCGCGCTCGTCACTCTCTTCTCCAGCGTTAGTGGGAGGTGATCCTTCACGATATAGGAGGGAAGAAGGAGGGATCCGTGTGTGTGCTCATTCGCCTTCAAGCAGGCTTCGATCCACTGGAACACCTCCTCGTACAGCATCATGATTGCGACATTCTTGCTCTTCGACCGATATCCGTAGGGAGGCTAGCCATCACGCATCACTCCCACCTCCACATTGGACAGAATCACCCACGGCTTTTCCTTCTCCATCCTCTCCTGAAACTGATGGAAGGGACACGCAGCAAACTGGAAGGGCGCCAGCGATTCACTCCCGATGAGCCTCTGTGTGTTGTGAACCGCTCCTCGAATCGCCTTCTCACTCGCATCATATCCCAACAGCGGATAGTCCCTATGGGACTCCCACATTGAGTTCCCTCGCTCGCTCTCCATGCCCCACACCTCCTTGTAGACAGGCAGCAGCCGTCGCCGTTGGCACGCAGGCGAGTCGTTGTGGGTGAAGGAGAACCACTCCTGCAACAAAGTGCCTGTGCCGCAGAAGGGGTCCACCACGCGGTAGGGCACTCCCGCGGGGAGAGTGTGGAGAGTGGAGTAGGCGACGGCTGCAGCCAGGGTCTCGCGCAGAGGCGCTGCGTTGATGTGGGTGCGATAGCCGCGTTTGAAGAAGCCGCCCACGGAACAACTCACAGTGCAGGTGTCGTGAGAGAAGAGGAAGAAGAGGGAGAGCGTCTGGTCGGAGTCCGGAGATGTGGATTTCATGATCCGCGTGTTGAGAATGCACTGCTCGATGGCTTTCGTGTGATAGAGGGAGGATTGGTGAGATGTCTAGATGGGACCCTTCAACCCAATCTCCATACTACATGAATCTTCACTGAGTGATGTGCAAAGTCAGGGTCGACGGAGGCGAGATTCAGGTGATTCACTCCATTCTCCAACTCATACCACTTGGAAGCATGGAACTGCGCCAGTCGAAGTCGCACCGTTTCTAGTCCTTACCATATATGGATTCCTTCACCCACAAGTCTGGAATGGGAGACAATGGCCGCACACTCCTCCTTTTCCACTGTACGCGTTAATTAGTCCATGAATATGCTACGTGCAATCTCAATTCCGCCTTTCAGCTTCTTCATCGCAGCTCCCCGTGTTGACAACCGACTAACATAGGCTGATATCTCATCACGTAGCAAGTGTTCTAGGCCTGGTGTAACCACCAACAAGTACTTGTTCATGGAGAGAATGGCGGGTGCCAATTCGCACGAATAACCGTTTTCCCGCTTTCTCTCGGCTCATTCCCTTCTTGTCTGTTCGTCCAGTTGCTACGCACAATGGAGGAGCCAGAGAGTATGCAGTTAGATGGAAGAGTCGTAATGGATAGCGAGTCGTTCGACCCAGATCGCTGAGAAGAAGGAGGAGAAGATGGAGGAGGACGAGTATTTGAAAGCAAAGCACAAAGAAGTGAAGAAATGGTACAATGAGCAACCCTCCCTCCGAGAGAAGTCTGGTTTGCATGGAATTGTGATGTGTAGATATGGGAGATTCCCGCTGTTTTGGCAGGAGCTGAAGGAATGGGGTCCCTGGAAAGATGTGGAGAGCGCGTACTCTAAGCAGCAGCAAACAGTGGAATCGGCAAAGGAAACACAAACGAGGAAGAGTCGGTGGTCCGATGCTTCCTCCCGTCTGAAGCGTTCTCGCTGGGAGCAGAAGCGGCGCTATATCCAACCTGGTATCTTGTCGGAGTGTGGAGATGACGAACAGGACTGAATGTGGCGATTCTCTCTGGAGTGATCAGTCTGGAGCAAGTGCAGGAGATCCAGCTGCGAGTGCGAGTGCGGGAGTTGACAGACCGGATACGCAACGTGGAGGCAGAAGCGGAGCGCATTTCACAAGATCCCAATCGTTCTCCTTCTCCGCCTCCCGTCTACGACGATTCCGGTAACCGAACGAACACGCGTGCGATGCGCATGCACCGCGCCTTGGATATGGAGCGAACGGAGCTAATCGAGGAGATTCTGAATCTGAATCCTTCTCTCCGTGTACGTGTTGTTGTGGATCCTCACACCCAGACCCTCCACCACTGCAAGTATCAGCGCAAAGTCTACATTCCTCAGGACGAGCACCCGACCTACAACTTCGTGGGTCAAATCCTGGGTCCCCGCGGCAAGTCGCACCGCGAGTTGGAGGCACGCACCCACACCAAGATCATCATCCGCGGAAAGGGCTCGAACCGCGACGGGAAGGAGAGCATCGACGGGATTGGGCGCAACGAACCGCTGCACGTGATCATCACGGGCGATTCGGAGCAGGGCGTGAAGGCGGCCGAGGCGGTGATTCGCGACATCTGCACGGCGAAGGATGACAAGGTCAATACATTCAAGCAGGCACAGATGCGCGAGCTGGCGATCATCAACGGACAGCTGGTCGGCGATACGTACTGTTCCATCTGCGGCGAGAAGGGACACAACCAGTATGACTGTCCACACCGTCAAAGTTTGGGGGTGGTGGGGGGCGTGAGGGATAGAGCGGTTCACGCCGGCGGAGGTGACGTGTGCCATCTGCGGCGAGACAAGCCATCTGACGCGGGACTGCCCTCAGCGGCACGACCGGAAGAAGGTGGAGGAGAGTCGGCAGAGGGACCACGCGTATTTGCAGTTCATGGAGGAGTTGGAGGGGAGGAGTGCGGTGTCTTCGACACCTGCATTGCCGCCTGTGCCTGTTGTGAAGAGTGAAGAGGTGATGCCTGCGATGAACATGCCAGATGCGATGCCTGGAATTTCTACAATGCCTGGAATGTCTGCAATGCCTGGAATGCCAATGGGGTCTGGAATACCACTGGGATCAACAATGCCGGCAATGCCTGCGACAACGACCCCTCCCATGGGATCTGGAATGCCTGGAATGTCCATGATGACGACACAGCCTACGGCGCCTGCGATGCAGCCTGTGGAACCAATGCCGATGATGCGACCGGGAGTGATTGGATATTCGCAGGAAGCACTTCGGCAGAGTTGGCAGCAGAATCCGATGCAGAACCTACGTAGGTGAGAGGGGAGGAGATGAAGGGTAGAACAGATGATGTACTTCATGATTCAAGCGGGAATGCTTCCGCCACCTCCCAGCAACAACTCCTAGCCCTATTTGTTTTCATCAAATCATAGCACGTCCCTTCTTGTTTCTCTATCCTAGCATGGACAAACAGAAGAGCAAGAAGACGAAAAAGAAGACGAAGAACTTGCTTGACAAGCTCGATAGTCAATTCGCGAGTGCTTGTAGAATCACATGGACTGGAATGAGTTGCCTAGTGAATCAGAAGAAGAAGGAAGAGAAGAAGAAGGAATTGCCCACATCGGAAACGAAAACGCCTCCTCCCTCCACTCCAACAAATATAACAAATACAACAGATACAGCACCCACAGTAGAGAAGAAGACAGTCGTGGAAGAGAAGACCCCAGCAAAGACGGAAGGGAAGGAGAGAGAACTGCATTCCAGCATTCGTAACGTGAATTCAAGAGGAAGGACAGGTGGATTCAAGACGGAAACGGTGCTGGGCGGAATTCCTCCCTCTATTCAGCGCCCCGCCTATAAGCAGATAGTGGTTTCATGTCGGTGCAATGACGAGTAGTCAGACCACACGATTCAGGACTATTTGACGAGTATCATCAAAACGGGTTTTCGAAAGCTGGAAAGAGTAGTTGTTGTTGCTGAATGGCAATACATAGTCCGAGGGAGAGTTTGAGGAGATCTACCGCGGTGCTTCGATTTCAGTTCGCAATACCCGAACGAGAAAGCCATCGGCAGTACGCAAGGCGCATCCTCGTTTGGCGAATGGGAGACACGAGTGGATGAATGCGAAAGAGCGGAAGGAGCTGCTGGAGAGCATAATCGCGATGAATGTGAAGTGATTGCTGCTTGATGCATTCATTGTAGTTACGAGGACTATGTGGGCATGAATGAAGCATGGATGCAGTACTACGCCTCCTGTATGGAGAATGCGACAGAGTGGGAGAAGAAGTGAGAGTTCACCTCTAGTGTGCGAGCAACCCTTCAGATGATGGCAAAGGAGGGCTGCATTGTCCGAGGTGAGAGGTGATGACAATGATGAAGGGTAGTGGTGTCTTCGAGCATTCCTTCGGATGTGTGCGTGGAAGGAATGGTGGTGCTAGAGACGGAGGGTCTGTTTGTGCTATTGCTGAGGGAAGGAAGAATGAGGAAGGTGATGAAGAAAGGGCACGTGTTTGAAATTGTGGGGTTGAGTGGGAGACGAGTTGTGCTTCACGGAGACTGGTTAAAGTACACGAATCCGTATGTGCGTGGGAAAGCAGAATCGCGTGTTCCCAAGTACAGCGATTGTTCTGTTTGATGAAGAAACAAGGCTATAGGATACAGTTCATGAGAAAGGAAATGGCGGATTCCACGCCTCGCACTTCCAAGAGGGATGTAAAGGACTTGATCATATCGCTGTGCAATTCATCGCACTCTTCTTTCATTTCTTCATCTAACACTGAATGCGTTGCAATAAGAGGACCTGAACACTCCATGGAAAAGTGAGGGTAAATCGAGGGAGCGGCCACTCCCTCCGGTGAGAATGAAATGGACCAGGAGAGTAGGAACTTCGGCTTCTCCCTATTCATCATGAATGTGGGTGAAACCAACGAAGGAGTCAGTAATCCGTCCGTGCACATGAATACGGCATTCGAATACTCTCCATACTGCAGCACCACATTCCGATCCCATTTCTGCTTCATCCACTTCCACACACACCTCCGGTACTGCATCTCATTGCAATAGGATCGCAATCCTATGAGAAGCATCGTGGGCTCCCGATTTGTTTCAACCTACATAAGAGGAAGGAAATAGTCGTACCAGTCGTTTCAGTGGTTCTAATTCCCATTTCCATGCACTCAAAAAGGATACCTCCATCTTTTCAATGTAGGGATGTATGTTCACTTCCTCTACGACGATCATCGTTAGGGTGAAGGGGATCTCTCCAACAATTGCATGAATCTATGTGTGAATTGAATGGAGAGCAAATCGCTACTTCATATTGTCTAGCAGGAAGCCCGTTGAAAACGAAGATAGAGTCTTCATGGGAGATGATTTCCATCTCCGAAATGGAAGCAGATAAGTGGAGTTCCTCCTTTCCAACGGAATCTCCTTTGGCAGGCATAATGTGATTGTTCTAAGTGTTACCGAAGGGAAGGTGATGAGTGATGTGAAGGTGGGTGGGTGTATTCAAATGGAAACAGCACTAAAACAAGGAGGCTGAGAATCACTGCAAATCAGGATGAAGGCTGAGTTACTGTTTTATGTCAGTAGAGGAAGAGTGTAAGGGATAGCACTGTGTGTACTTGATAATACACTCCTTCATGTTGGGAGAGTCTATTCTTAAGCAGAAGAATGATGAACAACTGTTAATCCAACATGGTGTTTTGTGGAAAGAATGAACAACGAAAGAATGCTGAGTGTCCAGGTTCACATCTACTCTTCACATCTATCTCTGTTCCTACTATCGATTCTCACGTATGCAATGCGTTGGAAGCTGTATTTCATTCTCAACACTTGCAACTCGGGAAGGTCTATTTATCAGCCTATCCACAGAACGGTACAATATGCAAGTCGTGGTAGTAATCCGTTCCATACAGGCAGTAACGAGCAAAAATGGAGAACCCCTCGTACATCAGATCACCATTCTCATTGAATCGCTTTCCCTAACCAAATGGCAGTCCATTCATCGTACATCCCTCCCATCGTTCTCCAGCGTCATTCAAATCGATAATCCTGCGATCGTTTTGATCACAAGCAACAGACGACAATGATCCATCAATATGAACATAAAGAGCAGCAATGATTCGTTTCTTACTCTTGCTTGCCACAACGAAATAGTCGGACTTCACAACTCGACTATCATCACCATAAACAATCGTGTCTTCGTCAACAAGGGTGATTCCAAAATCATGCGTAACAGAATTGGCTAGGAAATATCGATTCTTGAAGGAAATGAGAGAATCGGGGTGTAGAATGGCTTGCTTCACTGAATCTGAAGAAGCACTATTCTGCAACTCAAAAGGAGTATCCATGGGTGTAAACAATATGGATTGTGCTGAAAACCATGGTTGGCGATGTATAGTGATCTCCTTGATTATCAACTCCTGATGGATCACTGTTTCCTAGGTATAGTTTGGAGTGGAAATCCTTCATCCCACCTTCGTTTGGTGTTATCCAAGCTCGTTATTCACCATTCATGAATGAATTGTCATTGCATCGAATTCAAGAAAGAGAAGGAAAACTGCATGGGCAATGAGTTCCTTTCCATATCTACATCACAACACTCAGTATCCACACAATTCAGCCCGATTGACTATTCGTCTCTCATACACCTTTCAAAAGCAGCCAGTTCTATCTCTATCCCTATTCCCCATTTTGGAAGGAACATTTACCAGTATTCATCCATTCTTCTGTCGCACTGTTTCCTGCTCCGTAGAATATACTCCTTCTGGATAAAGAATAGAATCATGAGCTTAATAGTATCCTTTTGTTCTCGTGTGGTGATTGTGCTATTCGCGTTCCTTTTTGTCCTATTTCATGTTCGTTATTCCCAGTATGCAGAATGCATTGAACGGAACAAGTGCTTTCTAGGAGATTTGGCAATGCCAACATTTCATCGCTTTAGACATGTCGAACATGTGGAAGAGTCTCCGATGTTTTCCTTCTTATCGGAAAGAGCTGTGAACAACTCGATTCTTCTCATGATGGTTGACTATGGCTATTTGAATATGTGGAATAATAGTTATCGATGTGGAGATCTATCGCAGTATTCCAATGTTGTGATCTTCTGCTTGGATTCCAAGTCCTTCCATGTTGGCTATTTGCTTTCGACTGATGGCTAGGTGTTGAAGACCGAGGGCTACTCTGTTTTGTACACTCCCATTGGAAGCAGTGTTGCTGATTCCTCCTCCTTCTCGAGCCAGTCGTCAGCCGTATTCAGACAGAAAATGCGGTGGAAGATCACCCTTATCCTCCAGGTGCTGCGACTGGGATTCTCTCTCCTCTATGTCGATTCCGACGTGATTCTTCTGAAGAACCCCTTTCCCTATTTGGAAAGGTTCTCCAACTACGACGTAATCGGACAGAAGGACGGATACAACATTTGCACTGGCTTCATGTACATCACGCCATCCAATCAAACGCTCGCTCTCTTTTCCGAAGCCGACCACCTCGTGCACGAGCAGAACATGCGCGACCAGGCAGCCATCGTGAAGGTCCTTGAGGAGCGAGCCATCCCGCATATGCTGCTGCCCAAGGAGCAGTTTCCCAGCGGGTATGACTTCTTCAGAAGGTACCAATTCTACTGGGAGCGAAAGGGTTGGTGCGAGGGGGCTGCGTGATGAATAGACTCGGACTACTTCATCTTCCATAACAACTGGGTGCGAGGGCGATTTGGGAAGGAGTTGCGATTCAAGGAGATGCACATGTACGATCTGGATGTAGACGGGGAATACAGTGGGCAGAGGAAGTACCTGACTGTGGAGGTGGTGAATTCGAGTCAGGTGGCTGATGAGCTCGCCACTCTCGCGCGAATTGCCAATGCGCTGAATCGGAGCCTGGTGCTTCCTCCTCTGCGGTGTATCAATTCTACGCGGAGGTACTGCAACCTATGCTCCTTCGACTTTTCGGAGTGCTTCAGTGAGAGAATCGCTCTCTTCAACCACTCTGTGAAGGAATCCGTTTTCTTCACGAATCAGAAGGTACCTCAGCGGATAGTCCAGGAGAATGCGAAGAACCCGATCCACAGTTTTGAAAGGGGGTGTGTCGATTATGCAGTGTACTCAAACGTGTTCCCGCCCTACAAGGGGCACCACCATACCATTCTATGCCATTCTTGTGAAGGTGAGAAGGAATCATGCATCATCGAGGAGGGGCTGAAGGATCGCTCCATG
>ERZ772861.2144-NODE-2144-length-14040-cov-5.616160_pt1 | contig 14040 bp, 19 predicted proteins | sample MGYA00512135_ERZ772861 | MGnify/ENA primary metagenome ERZ772861 (study PRJEB29015, sample SAMEA2737700) | human gut metagenome | biome: human gut; feature: human-associated habitat; material: faeces | place: China | collected 2012 ...
GTAGGGGCGGCTCGAAGCCGCCCGCTGCGGCGCAGCCGCTCAACATTCAACGAACTGCCCAGTTGCGTCAGTTTCGGGAGGCTAAGAGCCTCCCCTACCAGGCGTGGGCATATAAGCTGCCCTATCATCCTTTACAAAATGTTTACTCGTGCAATCGTCGTGGCCGTTGTTTTGCAACGCTTGCCAAACACATCGGGGGTGTGATATAATATGAATAAAAGGAGATGCGGGTATGATTGAAAAAATGGATTTCCCTTACAGCCCCAAGGGCAAGAATCGGACGCTTCACATTTATCTGCCGGAGGACTACGCCTCCTCCGAAGAACGTTACCCGGTGATGTACTTTTTTGATGGACAGAACCTATTTCACGACTGGGAGGCCACCTATGGAACCAGTTGGGGACTAAAGGACTTCCTGGACGGCTGGGCGAAGAAAATAATTCTTGTGGGCATGGAGTGCAGCCACGAGGGAAATGAGCGGCTGGATGAATACAGCCCCTATTCCTTCTCCATGGGGCACTGGGGCTATGTCCGGGGCATGGGCGCAAGAACCATGGACTGGATTGTGCAGGAGATAAAGCCCATGATTGACGGCTGCTACCGCACCTATCCCTTTCGGGAGGCTACGGGCATCGGCGGCTCCAGCATGGGTGGGCTCATGAGCCTGTATGCTGCGGCAGCGTACAACAATACCTTTTCCAAGGCCGCCTGCCTGTCCAGCACCATTTCTCCCTGCTTTTCCACCCTGGCGCGGGAGATTCTGCGCCACCGCCTGGGTGCCGACACCCGGATGTACCTCAGCTGGGGCACGGAGGAGGCGGGGCGCGCTCAGACGGACGAAAGCCTGGACTGGCTGACCCAGACGGCACGGAACAATCTGGCAGTGGAAGCGCTGCTGCGCCAGCAGAATGTGGATACCTTCCTGTACTGCCAGCGCTTCGGCGGGCACTGCGAGGCGGACTGGCAAAAACAGGTTCCACAGTTTATGAACTACCTTTGGATGGGATGATTATGAAACCGTATCAAAATTTCGTATTTGATTTATATGGCACGCTGGTGGACATCCGCACCGAGGAGGGGCAGCCCTCGTTCTGGCGTTCGTGCAGCCGGTATCTGGGAATGCAGGGCGTTCATTATGAGCCGGGGGTACTGCGTCAGAAATACGAGCAGGGCGTGAAGGCACTGGAAGAACAGAAACGGCTGGAGCTGCCCCAGGGCGCGGAGCCGGAAATTGATATTGGGGCGGTGTTTGGCACGCTTTACCGGGATGCCGGGGTGGAGGCAGACCAGCGGACAATTGCGGATTTTGCCCGCACCTTCCGGCTGCTGTCCCTGAAACGGCTGAAGCTGTTCCCAGGGGTGGTGAGACTGCTGGATGCCATCCATGAGAATGGGAAGCAGGTGTATCTGCTCTCCAATGCCCAAACCCTGTTTACCCGCCCGGAGCTTACGATGCTGGGGCTTGACTGCAAGCTGGACGGGAGCATCCTCTCCTCTGAGGCAGGGCGGAAGAAGCCCGACACCGGCTTTTATCAGCTGATAATGGATATGTACGAGCTGAACCCGGCGGAGACGGTGATGGTGGGCAACGATGACCAATGTGACTGCTGGGGCGCGCACAATGCGGGGCTGGACAGTGTTTATGTCAGCACCTGGCAATCCCCGCAGCTTTCCGGCCCGCTGCCGGAAAACTGCATTACCATCCATAAAATTGCCGATTTAACAGATATGATTGAAGGAGCTGAATAAAAAATGGATTCCATGAACCGACTGACGCAGCGGCTGAATGCCGCGGGCTTTGACACGGCGTTGGTTACCGACCCAAACGCCATCCGTTATTTTACCGGAATGAAATTCTCCCCCGGCGAGCGGCTGCTGGCGCTGGTGGTGAAAAAGGACGGGGGCTGCACCCTGCTGATCAATAAGCTGTTTTTGTATGATGGGGCGCTTCCGGTGGTGTGGTACTCCGATGCCCAGGACGGCGTGGAGGTGCTTGCCGGTCTGCTGGAAGGCACGGTTGCGGTGGATAAGAACTTTCCCGCCCGCTTTCTGCTGGGGTTGCAGCAAAAAAAGCCCCAGCTGAAATTGCAGCTGGGCACGGTCATTGACGAGGTGAAGGCCATCAAGACCCCGCAGGAGCAGCAGAAGATGATGCGCGCTTCCATGGTCAATGATTCCGTTATGGCTGAGGTGGCGGGCATGATTGCCGTGGGCAAGAGCGAAAGCGCCCTGCGGGACGAAATCGATGCGCTGTTCCGGGTGATGTCCCAGGGCAATTCCTTTGATACCATTGTCGCCTATGGCGACCATGCTGCCGACCCCCATGGCGTTCCCGGTGACCGGGTGCTGAACGAGGGAGAAGCCGTGGTGGTGGACATGGGCTGTGTGGTGGACGGCTATTGCTCGGATATGACGCGCACCTTCTTTGTGGGATTCAACCCTGAGATGGAGCTGTATGACCTGGTGCGCCGCGCCAACCTGGCGGGGATTGCCGCCGTAAAGCCGGGCATTCCCTTCAAGGACATTGACCGCGCCGCCCGCAAGGTCATTGAGGATGCAGGCTACGGCGAATTCTTCACCCACCGGCTGGGGCACGGCATCGGCATGGAGGTACACGAGCCTTTTGATGTGTCTGCCACGGACGAGGTGATTGTACAAGAGGGGATGTGCTTCTCCATTGAGCCGGGCATCTACATTCCCGGCCGGGTGGGCATCCGCATTGAAGACCTGGTGTGCGTCACTGCCGATGGCTGCCAGGTGCTCAACAGCTACCCCAAGGACAAAGAGGTTCTGTAAACAAAAGGAAGAAATGTGAAATCGTATGCTGAAACGAACGGAATGATTTGAAATGTATTTCGCGTTGGGCTTACGATGCCCCGGGGCGGTCGGCTGGCCGCCCCGGGGAAAAGAAATTTTACACAGCCCCTTTACAAACGGGGGAAAGTCTGCTATAATACATCCGCAATCGAGATATGCGCCAGTGGCTCAATGGATAGAGCATCGGATTCCGGTTCCGAGGGTTGGGGGTTCGAGTCCCTTCTGGCGTACCAAAAGACGGGTTATCCTTTTCGGGATAACCCGTCTTTTGAATGTGGCAGGCGTGGCTCAAACCCATCTCAATCAAACAGTCCGGCGCTTTCAACGCCGCCATACAAGAATATCCTCAATAAAATTCCCGCTTTTGGGAAACCTAAGCCGGAAGGGGGATGCTTATGGAAAAATGGGACATCATCATCCTGGGGGCGGGGTGTGCCGGACTGACGGCGGGGCTTTATGCTGCCCGGGCGGGGAAACGGACGCTGATTCTGGAACACAAGCTCCCCGGCGGACAGACGGCGCTGACAGGGGAGATACACAACTATCCCGGTCTGCCCGGAATTGACGGAGTCAGCCTGACCCAGCGCATGGCGCAGCAGGCACAGGAGGCCGGGGCGGTACTGCGATGTACAGCGGTGGGAAGCGTCCGATTGGCAGAGAAGCGTGTGGAAACTGCTGCCGATGTTTTTTGCGCCGATGCCATGATTCTGGCGGTAGGGGCAGAGCCAAAGCCCCTGGGCATTCCCGGAGAGGCACGGTTCCGGGGCAGGGGCGTGAGCTATTGTGCCTCCTGCGACGGCTTCTTTTACCGCAATCGAGAGGTCTATGTGGTTGGCGGCGGCAACAGCGCCGGAGAAGAGGCGCTGCATTTGGCCGAGCTGGCGCAGCAGGTGCATATGCTGGTACGGAAGGACAGGCTCCGCTGTGAGGCCGCCATTGCCCGGCGGCTGGAGCATCATCCGAAGATTCGGCTGGAATACAATTGCGCCCTCCGGGAAATTCTGGGGACGGACAATGTGGAAGCCCTGGTGATTGAGAACACAGCCACCGGGCAGCAAGCTACCGTGTCTGCCCAGGGGGTGGGGGTATTCATTTTTGTGGGCTACCGTCCGGCGACGGCTCCCTTTGCGGGAGCGCTCCCAATGGACGAAAATGGGTATTTGCTTACGGATGACCGGCTGGAAACGCCGCTGCCTGGAATTTTTGCGGCGGGAGACGTGCGCCAAAAGCCCCTGCGGCAGATTGTAACCGCGGTGAGTGACGGTGCAATTGCGGCGGTTCATGCTTGTAAATATTGTTCCGGTATGCTATGATAGCCCCAAGGAAAGAAAGGGGCGGATTTTGTGGTCATCAAAAATCGGACGCTGGGCTACAGCGCCATCCAGGGTTTTTACTGGATGGGCTATGCCTCCATCATGGGCTTTGCCAGTGTGTTTTTGCTGAACGTGGGGTTTGACAACAGTCAGGTTGGCCTGCTGATTGCGGCGGCAGGGCTGCTTTCCGCGTTGCTCCAGCCGCTGGCGGCTGCCTATGCCGACCGCCCCAAAAGCATGGCATTGAAATGGATCATCTTTCTGCTCACTGCCCTCTGCTTCGGGGGCAGCCTGGTGCTGATGACTGCCGGCGGACAGAAAATTGTGGCGGGGTTGTGCTATGGCCTGTGCATGGTGCTGCTTCAGCTGACCACCCCGCTGGTCAATGCCCTGGGCATTGCTACGGTCAACAGCGGAGAGAAGATGAATTTCGGTGTCGCCCGGGGCTTTGGCTCCCTGGGCTATGGCGTTGCTGCCTATCTCATCGGCGTGCTGACCGATTCCAAAGGCGCGGGGGCAGTGCCGTTGTGCATGGGGGCAACCCTGTTGGTTTTGCTGCTGGTCACCCTGGACTATAAAAAGGTGAAAAGAATACCGGAGACACCAAAGGCAGCAGCCCCCGCTCAGGGCGGCTTTCTGCACCGCTACCCCAGGTATTGCCTGGTGCTGGTGGGGCTGGTGTTCCTGTTTATCAGCCATGTGGTGCTCAACAGCTTCACCTATCAGATTGTGGTCTATAAGGGCGGCGACAGCGCCCAGATGGGCAAGGCCATGGCCTTTGCCTCCTTGCTGGAGCTGCCCATTATGTTCCTGTTTGGCCGGATGCAGAAAATGGTGCGCTGCCACGTCTGGTTTCGCATTTCCGGCCTGTTCTTCCTGCTGAAAACGGCGGGGACGCTGCTGTGCAGCACCATGGGCGGCTTTTTTGCGGTGCAGCTGTTCCAGATGGGCGGCTGGGCGCTGATGACCGTCAGCTCCGTGTTTTACATCAATTCCATTATGGAGCCTCGGGACAGCGTCAAGGGTCAGGCCTGCTACACCACCTCCATGACATTGGGGAATGTCCTGGGAGCGATTCTGGCTGGCCGGATTCTGGATGTGCTGGGTGTTCCGGCCATGCTGGTGTTCGGCACGGTCTGCGCCCTGGTGGGTGCGGTGATTGTGCTGGTGTTTACCCAGAAAACAGAATAACGTCAATAAAAAAGCTCAGACAGCCAGTGTTTTGTGGCTGCTTGAGCTTTTATTCAAATGTGCCAGTTGTGCGGCGCGAAGCTCCCTCGGCTCCGCCTCTGGGGAAACTGTCAGCCCGAACGGGCTGACTGAGGGGGGCGTGCGTTGAACGGTATGTTGGACACTGTTTTGCTCACCCAACCGTTCTGTTCCGTAAGGCTGCGGGCGGATGCGATCCGCCCCTACAGTGGTGTGTGCAAAACTGGGGTGCGTATCGTTCATTGCGGCACACCCGCTCAGCTTCGCGCCGAACAGATGAATCAGCGTTCCGCTTCGTCGGAATCGTCCATATTAGAAAGCGCATAAAGAATCATTTGATTCAGCAGCTCATTCCGGCTGATGCCCACGGCGGCGGCTTTGCCATCGATGTTTTTCAGCAGGTCAGAATCAATGCGCATGGAAATAACTTCTTTTTCCGGCTTCCGAGCAACAAATTTTGGCATACCGTCACCGCCTCCTTGTATTGACTATTATAGTCTGTTTTGATAGAATGATATATATTCTAAAATAGACGGTGAAAATCGAATACATCTATAAGGCGGGGAGATGTTCAAATGAAGATGAAATCCATAAAGTGTCCGGGCTGTGAGGGGCCGTCATTCGTGGATACAGAGAAGGACACAATTGTTTTCTGCCCGTATTGCGGAATGAGGATAGTGCTGAATGATTCCACTTTTGAGGATGACCGTACAGACCAAAAGCCTGACGGCGAGGAAGAAGCGGAAGGAATTATTTGAGATGGATATAAAACGCGCAGACAGCCAGTTTTATGGCCGTCTGCGCGTTTGTGAATCTTAGACTATTTTTCAATCAAACATGGCGCAAAGCGCCCTTGGCGCCCCTTTGGGGTGTTGCAGGGCGCAGCGAATCTTTCAAAAGTATGATTGCCGGTGGTAATCATACCGCTCAAGGAATGAGTTACAGGGTGGTATCTGTATCAGCAAGCCCCAACTCACTCATGAAATTGATTAAAGAAGATTCCCTGTATAGTGGTTCTCTGGCAATACGTTTTTTCTTGGCAGCTTTCATAAAACCAGCCACATACTGTCCAAATTCGGTTTCGATTGCAGATATGTCAGTAAGCAGTTTTTGATACTGGTTTTTTGGAATACATTGCGATAACGGAAATTCAATGTATTCTGAATCATTTACGATAAGTGCATATCGGTAGTCAATTCCAGCTTGCGGCCTATTCTGAGTTGGAACGGAATGCCCAATACGACCGAATTTCCGAACATCGGCACCGAGGTTATTCCGTAGTGGAAGATAGAAAGTGCTACTGTCGGCGACTATCTGGATACACAAATGCGCTCTGTGGGACTGCTTGCCTGTGTTGCCTGAATCCAGCATTTTAGAAAAGTGTGCATTGTCAATAAAGTACTGCTCTTTGATAAAACAACAGGTGATTGCCATTTTCTGTTTCTCCTAAAAGAAAAAGGAGGAAGATTACCTTCCTCCCTTATTGCAATTTCTTCGGTTTTTTATTCGCCAGGTGCTTCCGACAAACCCCTCACAATTTCTTCGATTTTTTATTAGCCAGGCACTTTCGACAAACGCCTCAAAAGAAAGCTTCGCTTTCTGAGGTTATTATATGTGTTTGACAGTAAAAAATCAAGTAGGAATTTCTGATTTTTCGAGATTGTTTCAGTCCAACACCACGCTCTGCTTTTTCCCGTTTTTCTTTCTGGGGTACTCCCGGATGCGGGTGACAAATTCCAGATTGACGATTTCCAGCTCGCCGGTCTTCTTTTCAATCAACATACCGCTGTCGGTCACTTCCTTGATCACGCCCTGCACGCTGCCATCGTTGGAGGTGATGGTGTAGATAATGCACTCCTGCCCGATAAACCGCTTTGCTAACTCATTCATAACGCAATGCTCCTTATTCTGTTTTTTTCGTTTCAAAATCTGCTTGACTGCAACCAGCCTTCTCCGCAGGGCAATCCGGGAGAGAATCACCAAAAACACAATGATGAATAAAATGATGTAATAGCTGTCCATTTGCGCATTTCTCCCATGTCAGGAGATTTTGTTCCCGGCCTTGGAACAACGCATGGCTTCCTTGCAATAGGCCGACAAATTCACCATCCACACCAGACACACCACGAGGGAGGGCAAAAAGCCAATGTCAAACAGAAGCGCGCAGATGGCAAGCACAATGCCAAGACTCGCGCAGACCACATTGGTGGCGGCGTATGCCTTGTAGGCGCATTTGCCGACCACCAGCTTCTCGGCTTCGTCGCATTCGTCCATCCATTTCTTTTGGAATTTCATGTCATAGACGGACACGTTCTTCTCTGGATTTGTCCGCTTGGCGGCATCCACGCACTTTTGCTGGAGGAGAATGGCCTCCACCAGAATGCCAAAAAATCCGGCGATGCCGATAAAAAACACGATGGTTTGTTCCCTGCTGTCAAAGGTGGAAAAACCGCCGGAATAGGATGCCGCAATGAGAAAATAAGAGAGCACCAGTGCTGCGCTGGAAATCCAGATGACGGCGGAGAGCTTCCGGTCGATGGAATCGGAGATGTCTTCGTCCTCGCCGTCCCAACTGCGAAGCTGCCCTGCGGCGCGGCGATAGATGGGGACGCAGACCATCGGCAGGACGACGGCTGCCGCCAGCATCAGCCAGGGGGCGACGCGGGTTCCGAAGAAGTCTCCGGCTGCTTTCAGTGTCCCGGTCATTCCGTCCAGGCCGTATCTGGCGGAGCAATAGCCCGCAATGCCGCCGATGATGGCGCAGATGGCGACAACAAGCAAAAATGTTGGCAGTGCCTTGCGATTGGCTTTTTTGATTTCATCATTTGTCATTTCCCGTTTCCTCCTCTAAATAAAAGACTTCCTCTACCGTCACGCCGCAGACCTTTGCAATGGTCAGGGCGAGGGTGACGGAGGGCGAATAGTCGCCCCGCTCAATCAGGCTGATTGTCTGCCGTGATACGCCGCACAGGCGAGCCATTTCCTGTTGATTTACATTGAGAATGGCTCGAAATACCTTTAAGCGATTTCGCAGTATCATACAGCACCTCCTATCGACAATTTCTTTTGCTTATTTGACAACTATCGTTGTCAAAATAGATTATACGCTTGTCATGCTCGCTTGTCAATAGGGAGAATGGAAAAATCACGGCATCTGTTTTCTACAAAAAATCTGTTAATTTTGGGCGGTATTTTGCGTTTCCCCTGTTGACAAGAAAAAAGAGAAGCAGTATAATAAGCTTGTGCTTAGAAACAATACAATTCTTTAGGAGGCGCGCTATGACACAGCGGGAGCGGCAGGTTTTGCAGCTGATTGAATCAGACCCCCTGATTTCGCAACAGGATATTGCCAAAAAGCTGGGCATCACCCGTTCCAGCGTGGCAGTTCACATCTCCAACCTCACCAAAAAGGGCTGCATTGCAGGCCGCGGCTATGTGCTGCGCAGCGGCAGCTATGCCGTGGTGGTGGGCGGTGTCAATGTGGACATCGGCGGGCGCTCCTTTGCCCCGCTGGTGGCAGCGGACTCAAACCCCGGCACCGTGTCCATCAGCCTGGGCGGCGTGGGTCGGAACATTGCCCATAACCTGGCGCTGCTGGGGGCGGATGTTCATCTGCTCAGCGCCTATGGCGACGATGTCAACGGCGAGCGGGTGGCGGCCTCCTGTTCCGAGCTGGGCATCGACCTGAGCCACGCCCTGCGGGTGGCCGGGGGTACGACCTCCACCTATCTGTACCTGACCGATGAGCACGGCGAGATGGCACTGGCCGTGTCCGACATGGAAATCTGCAAAAAAATCACCCCGGCTTACCTGGCGGCGCAGCTTCCGCTGCTGCAAAACGCCCAGGTGGTGGTGGCCGACACCAATCTTCCAGAGGAGAGCCTGCAATATCTGGCGGATAACTGCACCGTGCCCCTGTTCATTGACCCGGTTTCCACCGTCAAGGCCAAAAAAATTGCCCCCATCCTCAGCAAAATTCACACCCTCAAGCCCAACCGCCTGGAAGCGGAGCTGCTGTCCGGCGTGAAGATTGAAAGCCGGGAGGACTTGGATAGGGCCGCCGATGCCCTGATGAAAATGGGGCTGCACCGGATGTTCATCTCCCTGGGGGCCGACGGCGTGTATGCCGCCATGGGCGACAAGCGGGCGATTCTGCCCAACCTCCCCGGTCATATGGTCAACACCACCGGCTGCGGCGATGCCTTTATGGCGGCCATCGTGTGGGCGTACTTAGAGGGCATGGACTTGGAGCACACCGCCCTGGCCGGTCTGGCAGCCGGTTCCATCGCCATGGAATCCGCCGAAACCATCAATCCTGCCATGTCCGCTTCCGGTGTTCAAAGCCGGATGCGGTAAGAATACGCCATTTCATTCATTTTTCTCACAAAAAAGCAGAAAGGAATCGAACAATATGAACATGAATCAGTACTTGGATGTCAATCCCGAAGTTGCCGCCGCCCTGGCTGCCGGCAAGCCCGTGGTGGCGCTGGAGTCCACCATTATCTCCCATGGTATGCCCTATCCTCAGAACGTAGAGACTGCACTGAACGTGGAGAAAATCATCCGCGACAACGGCGCTGTGCCCGCAACCATCGCCATCATCGGTGGCCGCCTGAAGGCCGGCCTGACCGCAGAGGAGATTGAGTACTTCGGCAAGAAGGGCCGCGCCATTCACAAGGCATCCCGCCGTGACCTGGCTGTGCTGTGCGCCCAGGGCGAGGACGGCGCTACCACCGTCACCACCACCATGATTATTGCCCACATGGCCGGTATCCGCTTCTTCGCTACCGGCGGCATCGGCGGCGTGCATCGCGGTGCCGAGACCACCATGGACATCTCCGCCGACCTGGAAGAGCTGGGCCGCACTCCCGTCATGGTTGTGTGCGCCGGTGCAAAGTCCATTCTGGACTTGGGTCTGACCCTGGAGTACCTGGAAACCAAGGGCGTGCCCGTGCTGGGTTACCAGACGAGTGAGCTGCCTGCCTTCTACACCCGCAAGTCCGGCTTCGGCGTGGACTACCGCATGGATTCTCCCGCAGAGCTGGCCGCTGCCTTCAAGGCACAGAACGACATGGAGCTGGGCGGCGGTATGCTGGTCACCAACCCCATCCCCGAGGAGTATGCCATGCCCAAGGATGTGATTGATGCTGCCATCGACAAGGCCATTGCCGAGTGCAATGCCCAGGGCATCAAGGGCAAGGAGACCACCCCCTTCCTGCTGGCACGGGTGGCCGAACTCACCGGCGGAGACAGCCTGGCTTCCAACATCCAGCTGGTGTACAACAACGCCAAGCTCACCGCACTGACCGCTGTGGAGTACTGCAAGCTGTAATATTCCCGGGCGCAACATAGACGCAAAAACCACATCGACTGCCCCATAAAAAGGGACGGCTGATGTGGTTTTTTTATGAGCGGGGAAGCATGGCTCTCCCGATGGATGGGGGTTCAATAACGACACGCAGTTTTTGAAAAAAGCGTGCAGAAAGTGTTGCTCCTTCAATTGTATTCAAAAACAGGGGAGAGATTGCGCAAGAAAATCCCCGCTGCGGGTTATCGCAGCGGGGATTTCCTTTGGGAAAGAAAGAAGAGAGATAGAAAAGAGGATCTGTGTTATAAAAGGAGCGGCTCACGGCTTCCGCTTCCTTTCATGAATATAGAATACCGGAGGCATTTGAACGATGTGTCACAAAAATAAGAACAAATTATAAATAATTTTTGTAAAACACAACGGGACAGCTCCTTTTGGAAGCTGCCCCGTTGGCGATTCAGATAATCAATTAGCCGTTGGCGCGCATCTTAGCGAAGCACTCGCTGCAATAGACCGGACGGTCGGACTTGGGCTCGAAGGGAACCTTAGCCTCGCCGCCGCAGTTGGCGCAGGTAGCGGTGAAGAACTCACGGGGGCCACGGGTGCTGTTCTTGCGGGCATCACGACATGCCTTGCAGCGCTGGGGCTCATTCTGGAAGCCGCGCTCTGCATAGAAGGCCTGCTCACCGGCGGTGAACACGAACTCCTGGCCGCAATCTTTGCACTTCAAAGTCTTATCTTCGTACATTGGAAATACCTCTCTCCGTTATAATTGCCCCGTGAAAGTCTACCGGAATGGTTGAATACGCAGGGTCTGGAATTATGTGACCCAATTTCGGTCACGCTAGGGATTATACACGTTCCTGGAACGTTTGTCAATCCTTTATGAAAATATAATTTGATTTTTTCTCCCATTTATGCACCATGCCGGATGAATGGATTGTATGTCGAGCACGGACAGAACGACACCTCATAGAGACAGCTGCATCTGCCCCTCATAGGGAATATGCAAATGCTCATAGGCAAGGGGGGTGACACAGCGCCCCCGGGGGGTGCGGGTCAAAAATCCCAGCTGCATCAGGTACGGCTCATACACGTCTTCCAGTGTCACTGCCTCCTCACCAATGGTGGCGGCCAGTGTTTCCAACCCCACCGGGCCGCCGTTATAGTTGCGGATGATGGCGGTGAGCATCCGTCGGTCGATGGCATCCAGCCCCAGCTTGTCCACCTCCAGGCGGCGCAGCGCCAGGTCGGCGGCCTCCTTGGTGATGGTGCCGTCGCCCATAATCTGGGCAAAGTCCCGCACCCGGCGCAGGAAGCGGTTGGCAATACGGGGGGTACCCCGGCTGCGGGAGGCAATTTCCATGGCACCCTGGGGGTCAATCTCCATGCCCAGAATGGTGGCGGAGCGGGTGACGATCCGGCTTAGCTCCTCCGGGCTGTAAAGCTCCAGCCGCAGGGATACGCCAAAGCGGTCACGCAGGGGGGCGGACAGCTGACCGGCGCGGGTGGTGGCTCCCACCAGGGTGAATTTGGGCAAATCCAGCCGGATGGAGTTGGCGCTGGGCCCCTTGCCCACGATGATGTCGATGGCAAAATCCTCCATGGCGGGGTAGAGAATTTCCTCCACCACCCGGTTCAGGCGGTGGATTTCATCAATGAACAGAATGTCCCCGGGGTTCAGGTTCGTCAGCAGCGCCGCCAGGTCGCCGGGCTTTTCGATGGCCGGGCCGGAGGTAATGCGGATGTTGACTCCCATCTCGTTGGCGATGACCCCTGCCAGAGTGGTCTTGCCCAGGCCGGGAGGGCCATAGAGCAGGGTGTGGTCAAGGCTCTCGCCCCGCTGACGGGCGGCCTCAATGTAGACGGACAGATTCCCCTTTGCTTTTTCCTGGCCGGTGTAGTCTGCCAGCAGCTTGGGGCGCAGCCCCACCTCTGCCGCATCCTGGGGCACAAAGCTGGGGGTAATAATGGGCGTGTCCAGCCCTTCGGAATATTCCAGGCTCATCGGTTACCTTATCCTTTCATCACCATGGCACGCAGGGCATGGCGCACCATTTCCTCGGTACTGGCAGCGGGGTCAACCCCTTTCAGGGCTGCGTTGATTTCAGAGGGGGAGTAGCCCAGCTCTTGCAGCGCGGCGGTGGCCAGCGCCAGATTGCCGCTGCCCTGGGGGACGGCGGCAGGCACACCGGCGGAGAAGTCCAGCTCCATGCTGCTGCCGCCCACCTTGTCCTTTAGTTCCAGAATGATTCTCTGAGCCAGCTTTTTGCCAACACCCTGGGCGGCAACCAGCATTTTTTCGTCCCCGGTCATGACCGCCAGGGTAAAATTCTGGGGGCCTCCGGCGGACAGGATGGACAGCGCCGCCTTGGGGCCTACGCCGTTGATGGCGGTGAGCAGCTCAAAGCAACGCTGTTCCTCTTTGGAGCTGAAGCCATATAAATCGTGAGCATCCTCCCGGATGGACTCGGTGACAAACAGCCGCGCCGTGGTGTTCAGCTTCAGCTGTGCGGAAGTGTAAGCGCTGATACGGCAGCCGTAGCCTACGCCGCCGCAGTCAATGACGGCAAGCCCTGGCTCTAAAATGGACACGTTGCCGGAAACGTAATAAATCATGGTATCTCCTACTTTCTTTGGCTCTGCGCCAGCAGGCTGGTGCTGCTGCGGGCGTGACACAGGGCAATGGCCACGGCATCGGCGGCATCGTCAGGCTTGGGCACGGCGGCGAGATGCAAAATCCGCTTGGTCATGTCCATGACCTGATGCTTGCTGGCATTTCCGTAGCCCACCACAGCCTGCTTGACCTGCATGGGCTTGTATTCGTAAATGGGAACGCCTGCTTGCTGCACGGCCAGCAGGATAACGCCCCGCGCCTGGGCAACGTTGATGCCGGTGGTGACGTTGTGTCCGAAGAACAGCTCCTCGATGGCCACGGCATCCGGCTTTTCTGCCAGAAGCAGCTGCACCATGTCGTTATAAATAACACTCAGCCGCCAGTAAAAATCCGAGTTGGGGGGTGTGGTGATGGCACCGCACCTGAGAAGCTGGCATTGCCCGCGCTGGGCATAGACAATGCCGAAGCCGGTGATGCCATAGCCGGGGTCAATGCCGAGAATCTTCACAGCCCACCCCGATAGATGCAGATAATCTGATAGATGACCAGAAGGGTGAACAGCACCACGCCCACTCTGGCTGCCCATACCTGCCATGCCGGACGGGGCACATAGCCCTCCTCCTGTTTTTCTTCACTGTTTTCCATGATATTCACCTCAAAGCATATCATAACACATTTGTTCTGGTTTTCCTACCTTTTTTTGCAGTAAATATTTGAGATGTTGCATACGCCAACTGTAGTAGAGCGTACAGGCTAAAGATTTGCACCCCTTGGCT
>ERZ772861.2147-NODE-2147-length-14017-cov-9.880390_pt1 | contig 14017 bp, 14 predicted proteins | sample MGYA00512135_ERZ772861 | MGnify/ENA primary metagenome ERZ772861 (study PRJEB29015, sample SAMEA2737700) | human gut metagenome | biome: human gut; feature: human-associated habitat; material: faeces | place: China | collected 2012 ...
TACATATATCTCAGGTTAGTGGCGTTTTTTTGAAGAGTCAATGTCAGTGCAGTTGCACTGATACACTCACGAAATTATTAATGCCCTGTCGGCACTGAAAATGTTTTCGGCGGTGGTGGCGATATATTTAACTGTGTGGCTTTAATAACAATCAGTTTATCGACAGTCCGAAAAACCGATGCCAAAAAGCATCGGTTTTTTGTGTTTATTTTTCTCCGTCGGGTCTGAAGGTGTGTTCCTTGAATGCTATGCAGTTTCCGCCTATGCGTTTTGCAACACTCTGGGAGCGCATCGCCCTGACATATATATCGTCATAGGTATCGCCGGGCATACCTCTTGCGGCGCTTACTGTCGCTGTTATGTTACGGTAACGGCTTGCCTCGGTAAACGGTATCTTCATATCCCTTACGGCACTGCGTATCTCCTCGCTGAGTACAATTGCATCCTTATCGGCTTTTACCGTAAGGCAGACAAGGATAGTATCGCCCTCATATCTGCAGATAATATCCGTCTTAGACTTTGATATTATCTTTACGCAGTTGGCTACGGCAAAAAGCACTTCATCGGCTTTTTCCGTGCCGTAAATGCGGTTGTATTCCGCAAAGTTATCTATATCGACAAGCAGCAGTGCAACGCTGTTGCCGCTTCTGAGAAGCTCGGTCGCCTTTTCTATGCCGTATGCCCTGTTATAAAGGTCTGTACGGCTGTCCATGACCGCCGACATCTTCATCCTCTCTTTGTCGTCCTTTATACGCTTTGAGTTTATCATTCTGGCGGTGTAAAGGCTGTACATCGAGCAGGAAATAAAAAAGCCGAGCAAGGCAAGTCCCCACACTGTGAACGGGTAATAGCCCGAAACATCGTTTATATTACAGAGTATCGTATACCACACGGGAATTATGCCGAGAAATAAGGCCGATGCGGCAGGTGTGAATACGGGAACGGCGGCGAAAACCATTATTGTTACAGCTGTCTGCGAAAGTCCGGTCGCCCCGAAAATACAGCCGGTGACCTTTATGCAGTATGAAATCAGATAAAGTCCCCAGAATACATAAGGATAATATGACGGGTATTTTCCGCTGAAATAAAATCCGAAGCCTACACCGCACACTGCGGTGAACAGTATCAGCACCTCTCCTGCAATCTCTGCCGAGCCGCCGTCGGTAATTACATTCTCGAACAGAACCGACATAAACGTGCATATTATCATTATGATCGCCGCTATCGGAATGATACGGCAGTTATATCGTGATATGCAGGCGGCGAGCAGACTTTTTCCGCTTTTGCCCTCTATCTTCTGAGTAGAAAACTTTGCCGCAGTTGCCATAGGCAGACGGTTTTTAATTTCATTCGCTCCGAGTGAAAACAACTCTGTAACTTTCATTATTTTTTATTCCTTCCGGGAATTATCCTCACCGTTATCCGCAGGTTCGGTGAAATTTCTTCCGCAATGCTCGCAGAAGGACGAATTGCCGTTTATCTTTGCGTGGCAGAACGGGCATTCGTCATAGTGCTGAAGCTGAACGCTTCCGTTGTCGATTTCAATATCGTCAATTTCGGGGTGGTCTGTAAACAGGCTCTTACGCTTTCTGAAATAAATGTAATTAAGCAGTGATGCGACACCCGAAAATGCTATCATCACTATCATATTTCTGACAGTATCGCTGAATGTATAAACCTCAGGAGCGACCATAACATTAAGGCATCCTGACATAAGCTGTCGCACGCCGTTTATAACAGGAACAGAAATCAGAAATGCGACTATCAGATTATATCCCGACACTGCGAGCGTACCCATTCGTTTGAACACAAGCACACACAGCACAAGAAGATAGACCGTTACCAGAAAATCCGCTACGGCGATTACCGTGAATAATTCCATATTTATTCCGGACGTTCCGGACATTTCGGCAAAGGCAGCCTGTATCTTTTCGATGGCTTCGGGATTGTTAATTGTGGCGGCTATAAGAATATAGCTGATTATACCCGATATGCAGTTGATGATATTGAGTATCATCGACACATAGCGGAAAAATTTAAACCACCTGAGCGGTAACGGATAATAATCCATTCTTAGCTTTGCACGATATTTTCTTAATTCACGTTCATTCTTTTTTGCGTTTTCATCCATTTTGTTACGTCCTTTCAATCACTGAAAAGGCTCCTTCTGTTTTTGAAATATCTTAAATTCAGAATGAGCCATACTGCCATAAATACTACTGAGAAAATTGCGAAAAGTATATTTGTTATGCTGACATCAAAACCTTCAGTATCTTTGAACAGCACAAATCTGAAAAGCTCGCTTGCCGAAGTGCTGACTGCGTTTACCGCAGAAGTATAGATGAGGAAAAATTTAAGGAAACCGTAAGATTTTTGCGTCAGCTCGGAAAGCTGTCTGAACATTATGACGCAAAGAGGAACAACAGCCGCAAGCAGTACCGACATTACGATATTGTATGCAATAAAGCCGGGTATTGCGGCGGCATTTGCCTGTTTTTGCACTTCATCGCTGAATGACGCAAATACCGACACAACGCATACTATAGCCGAGTAGCCCGACATAACAGCCTGCAGTACCGTTATCACGGTCTTGAATATGCGAAGCCATGTGACAGACAGCGGATAGTCATACAGCTTCTGATTTGCATAGTGCATTCTGTCACTGCGACTGTTTATCACGGGCTTCTTAGGTTCTGTCTTGTATGAACTGTTCTTTCTCTTTGCTTTTGACATCTCTTGTCGTTTTCCTTTCGTTTGCCTGAAATAATCGGATTAATTGTCCGCCTGCTCCGCCTTTTCGGAATGTGTGCAGGTTATATTAACAAGGCACTTTCTCGGACAGGCGGATACGCAAGTGCCGCACGAGGTACATTTGTCATAGTCGATAACAGCGTGGTTATCCGCAACGATAACCGCACCGTGAGGACATTTTTTCTCGCATATCTTACAGCCGATACAGCCGTTTGTACATACCGTTCTTGTGACCTTGCCGCTGTCCTTTGACGAGCAACGCAGAGCAACTGTGCTTGTTTCTTTTCGGAGGAATATAAGGTGATTCGGACAGGCGGTAACGCACTTTCCGCAACCGCCGCACTTAGCAGGGTCAACCACTGCAACGCCGTCAGTAATCGTAATTGCGTCATTACCGCAAACCGCTGCGCAGTCGCCGTAGCCGTCACAGCCGAAGCGGCATTCGCCCTTGCCGTTGTAGAATTTCTCAACAGCGGCGCAGGACTTTGTTCCTGTGAATGTAAATCTGTCCTTAGTCGCTTTTTCACAGCCGTTGCAACGAACATAGGCTACCTCACGGACAAATTCTCCGCCCTCGGTACCCATTATTGCGTTTATCTTCTTCATAACATCTGCTCCGCCCGGCTTACACAGGTTAGTCGGTGCGCCGTCATGAGCTACGGCGGCGGCATAGCCTGCACAGCCCGAATAGCCGCATCCGCCGCAGTTTGCACCGGGAAGTGCCTCGGTTATCTTTGCCTCGGTTTCATCGGTCTTTACAGCCAGTACCTTTGACGCTATCAGCAGTAATATACCCGAAAGTGCGCCGAAGCCGAGAAATATAAGTATAGGTAAAATATATTCTTTCATCGTCTTTCCTTTCGCTTAACCGCCGAAAATTCCGTCAACTACGCCGCCGAAGCCTATAAACGCAAGCGATACTATCGAAGCCGCCATAAGCGTTATCGGCGCACCCTGAAGTGCCTTAGGTATATCACAGCGTTCAAGTCTTGAACGTACACCTGAGAATATTATCATAGCTATCATAAAGCCAAGACCCGCACCGAACGAGTTTACAACGCTCTCTAAAAGGTCGTAGTCTTTTGTAAGGTTGAGCAGTGTAACACCGAGTACGGCACAGTTTGTGGTGATAAGGGGAAGATACACGCCGAGCGACTTATAAAGCGGCGGCATATATTTTTTCAGCACCATTTCAACAAGCTGAACGAATACGGCGATTACAAGGATAAACGCTATCGTATTCATATACTCTATTCCGAGCGGAACAAGTATACCGTAGTAAATAGGATAGGTAACAAGGCTTGCACAGACCATTACGAATGTAACCGCCGCACCCATGCCTATAGAGCTGTCGAGCTTCTTTGAAACGCCTAAGAAGGGGCAGATACCGAGGAATTTCGATAATACGAAGTTCTCGGTCAAAATGCCTGTCAGCAGTATTATCATCAGATTTTTTGCGATTTCCATTACTGCTCACCTCCGTTACTGTTTGCCTTGTCGCAGGCACCGGGGCAGCCCTCTGCGTTGGGGCAGTTGTGACAGCCGATCTCACGGGGCTTTTTCTTCATAAGGCGGTTTACAACGGCTATAACGGCACCGAGTACAAAGAATCCGCCTGCGGGGAGAATGAACAGCGTCATAGGCTCTATAAATTCAGGCATTACGGTAATTCCGAACCACTGACCCGAACCGAATATCTCACGGACAGAGCCTACAAGCACAAGCGTCAGCGTAAAGCCGAGTCCCATTCCAAGACCGTCCATTATCGACGGAATGACCTTGTTTTTAGATGCGAACATTTCCGCTCTGCCGAGAATGATACAGTTAACTGTGATAAGGCTAAGGTACATACCGAGGCTCGAATAAATATCGGGGGCGAATGCCTGTAATATAAGGCTTACAAACGTTACAAAGCCTGCTACTATAACTATATATGCAGGAAGTCTTACCGTGTCGGGAATCACTTTTTTAAGCAGTGAGATAACTATATTTGAACATACAAGTACAAACGTTGTGGAAAGTCCCATACCTACACCGTTTGCCGCCATTGTTGTAATGGCGAGCGTGGGACACATACCGAGCAGCATTACCATGTTCGGATTTTCTTTTATAAGTCCTTTGGTAAATTCCTTCAGATTACTCATTCGGCTGTACCTCCTTATCCATTACCGAGTATGCCTTCACGGCAAGATTTACAGCCTTCGCCATACCTTTTGAGGAAAGCGTCGAGCCTGTAATTCCCTGTACCTCGTTTTCGTTTTTCGGCTCTGACTTGACTATCGAAATATCCGACTTCACGCCGTAGAACCTCTGCAGGAATGCATCGTCGTTTATTTTTGAGCCAAGACCGGGAGTTTCGCCGAGTGCGATTATGCTTATACCGCTTACTGCGCCGTTTTTGTCTATCGCTATTACTGCGTCGATACCGTCTGCGGCATAGCCGTCAACAACAGTTTCAAAAAGGAACGTGCCTTTTGTCTTGTTCTTTACTATCTTTGAGATACTACCGAATTCTTCGCCGTCCAGCTTTGCCGCCGCCTTATCGGTGATAAGCGCATATTCGCCCTCGCCGTCTGCGGCGATACAGCCTGCTTTCAGATTATCCGTCAGTACGCCGGACGTATCGACATAAGTCAGATTATATGTGACTATCAGCAGTGCACAGATAAGAGTACAGATAATTGACAATACAAGCACGGGCTTGATTTTTTTCAGTACGTTCATTTCTTACCGCCTTTCTGCTCACTTGCCGCACCGAATGCCTTCGGCACTGTGAAGCGGTCGATAAGCGGAGAAAGGATATTCATAAGCAGTATCGAGTATGATACGCCCTCAGGCATACTGCCAAAGCGACGTATGAGCATAGTCACAAGTCCGCAGCCGATGCCGAAGATTATCCTGCCCTTTGTGGTGATGGGAGTAGTCGCATAGTCGGTAGCCATGAATATTGCACCCAGCAGAAGTCCTCCCGAAAGAACGGACGCTAACGCACCCTCAAGGCTTCCCGTAGAGAATATCGACAGCACGAACACCGTACCGATAAAGCACAGAGGCGTTACGGGCGATATTACACGGACAGCCACTAAGAAAATTCCGCCTATAAGCAGTGCAAGAGCGCAGGTTTCGCCTATACAGCCGCCTGTTGTTCCGAAGAACAGGTCAGCGAGCGAAACGGGCGTTTCGCTTACAAGAGGTGTCGATGTAGTTACTATCTCTCCTGCGTTACGGTAATAGAACGGCTCTGCCCATGTTGTCATATAAGACGTGAACGACAGCATAAGCACTATTCTGCCTGTTATCGCAGGGTTTGCAAAGTTCTGACCGATACCGCCGAAGAACTGCTTTACTATTACTATTGCTACAAAGCAACCGATTATCGCCATATAAAAAGGCAATGTGACAGGCAGGTTGAACGCAAGAAGCATACCTGTTACCACAGCGGACAGGTCGCTTATCGTGTTGTTTCTTTTCATTATCTTTCTGCAAGCCCACTCGAAAATCACGCAGGACGTGCAGCATATTACTGTCATTATGAGCGCTCTCAGCCCAAAGATCCACACAGACGCAACAAGGGCTGGGAGCAGTGCTATAATAACGCTCAGCATTATCTTCTGAGTCGTAACACCCGACTTTATGTGCGGTGACGGCTCTATTATAAGTTTAGACATATATTATACCCTTACTTTCCTTTCCTTGTTGATTGCTCACGCAGAAATGCCTTTGCAAGCTGATTCTTTTCCGCAAGGTTACGCTTTGCCGGACAGACAAAGCTGCAAGCGCCGCAATTGACGCAGAGGTTTACCTTCAGCTTTTCAAGTTGCTTTGCATCTCTCCTATCAAATGCGTGTTCAAGCTCTGTCGGCAGAAGGTTCATACTGCAGGCTTTTACGCACTTGCCGCAACGTATGCACTCAGACGGCTCATATACGGGGCTGTCTGCAAACATAAGCACTGCGTTGTTTGTTTTGGAAAGCGGATAGTCGGGGTCGAATGCGCACGCACCCATCATAGGTCCGCCGAGTATTATTCTGTCGGGCTTGTCGGAAAGCTCGGCGTAATACACTATCTCGCCTATAGACATTCCGACGGGAACAATGAAGTTTGACGGCTTCTTCACAATATTTCCGTCAACGGTTATTCTTCTTTTTACGAGCGGCATACCTGTTCTTATATACTGTGCGATAAATGCCGCAGTAGAGGAATTGACCACTATACAGCCGCTTGCAAGGGGCAGTGTGCCTTCCTTTACCACTCTGCCTGTCGTGCTGAAGATAAGCGTTTTCTCAGCACCCTGCGGATAGCTTGATTTGAGCGGTTTTACCGTGATGTTGTCGTGCTTTTCGCAAAGCCTTGTCATTTTCTCGATTGCCTTCGGCTTATTCTTTTCGATGCCGATAATGCACTTCGGTATACCGAGATATTTCAGCATAAGCAACACGCCCTCAAGAACGTCCTCGCCCTCCTCCATAAAGCAACGGTAGTCGGAGGTTATGTAAGGCTCGCACTCCGCACCGTTTATAATAAGGAAATCGGGCTGTTTTTCTTTTGGGTCAAAGCCGAGCTTCAGCGAGGTAGGAAAGCCTGCGCCGCCAAGACCTATGGAGCCGCTGTTTCTTACCGCCTGTAAAAACTGCTCCCTGTTTTCTACAGTAGGCGGACAGACGCTGTCGCTGATCTGTTCGAGGCCGTCATTCTCAATAACGACCGACTGCATATTTCTGCCCGATATATGCAGGACATCGGTTATTGCCGTTACCGTTCCCGATATACTGCTGTGAACGGGTGCGGACATAGCCGCCTCACTGCTGCCTATCACATCGCCTATTTTCACCTTGTCGCCGACCTTTACTGTCGGGGTACACGGTGCGCCGAGATGCTGAGCCATACTTATCACTACCTTGTCGGGCATGGGTAGCTTTACAGTTTCGCTTTCGGCGGAATGTTTGAAGTGCGGCAGCTTTACCTGATGTAAAAGCATAAATTATACCCTCCGGATTCATTCCCGTTTTATAGTTATATACAGTTTTATTTTACACTAATTAATGCTTATAGTCAAGAAAAAATGCGTGGCGGGGAAATTTCCTGCCGTACAATTTTTGTGAATGATCATCCGGACAAGCAATACCGTCCTCAGACAGCAAACCGCCGTGTACGGAATTGTACACGGCGGTAATGATTTTATTTGCTTTTATTATCCATCATTGTGGCTATGTGGGTAGCCATCATTTTTGCGGTTTCGGAGCTTATCCTGTCTTCACTTTTCGTGTCGCCGGTCAGATGAATTATTTCCTTACGCTTTCTTTCCTGTTTCGGCTCGGGGAGTGCGTTGAAGAAATCCTCCGATGAGATTTCCTCGTACTTGTCATAGTTATCGATATAGGAACGTGCCGTACCGATTATCTTTGAATATCCGGCATCGCCCGAATTCTTCACCTCCGTGAAGAACTGCTTTACACGCTCGTCACGCACCTTTGCAAGACTGGAGGCAACGTATGCGTAGGTGGCGGAAAGCTCCGGATTTCGCATAACGTTCAGCGCAAAATCAATAAAATCGTCCTTGCTGTGATAACGCAGGTAGTTGCAGGCGGCAGTTACGCTGTTATAATAATTTTCCGAAATTATCACCTTGCCGTCAAGCTCGGTCTGACCTGCAAGCAGAGCGTCAAGCATAGGCTTTGTAAGCTCGTCTATGCCTTGTGCGCAGGCTACCATATCCGCATCGGGATAACGCTCGGAGAATATGTCAAGCTGCTTCGGTATTCTCTTCTGGCTTGACTTCGGCACTATCCCCAGCTTCTGCTTTATCGTATCGTATGTATCCGGTGTAACGTATTTTCTTGCGGTGAGTCCGATTCTCAGCTGCTCCTTTGTCAGAGATTCAAACGGCACTCTGAATGACGCAGAGGAAAAACCTATGGATTTAATCTCCTCGTTTTCGTCCGTTATCTTCCATATATTTTTAAGCGGCTGTATCTGTACCGTATAAAAAGGTCGGTTTTCTATAGCCGCCGCACAAGCCGCATAATGTCCCTTCAGCAGTAATGAGTAAAGGCCCGAAAAATGAAGGGATATTCCGAACAAATCTCCGTTTCTCATTCCTTTCACGCTTGCCTTTTTTATCAGCGAGGGGTCATAGGACGAGGGCTTTTCGGTAGGAATCAGAAACGGTGCGCTGTACGCCTTATCGCCTATCACTCTGATATTTCTGCTGCTGTTTCTGAGCTGTTTTGACACGCCGTATCCCGACCAGAAAAACATATTTTCTCCTGCCGTGGGATATGTTTCAACATAGCTTACCGCATAAAGTCCGTCAGAAAGCAATCTCATAAGCGGCTCAAGGGCATATTCGGGAGAACCTCCCGCCGCCAGCTTTTCATACGCTCTGTCTATGCTGTCGGCAATTATCGAGCCGCCCGATGCACTGCCGTATTCGCTTATTACCTTGTCTGCGTCATCATCGTTCATTCCTCCGCTTATTGCCATTACCGGCTCATCGTGAGAATAAAGACAGTATTTATCATATTCGGAATTAATCCTGCAGATTCCTATCTTTGAAAGTCCGTTTTTGACCGAGAACACAAGCACTTCGCTTTCGTTTATATTTATCCGTTCACAAACTACCTCGGGTATTATTTCACTCATTATCCCCTGCTCCTTTCCGCTTATTTATCCTGCGTTCCGAGCGCAAGGTACTGTTCTATCCTGTCAAGAGCCGCTGTGTCGAAAAGCGATTTCGGTATCCATACAAGCGGTGCGTTCCCTCTTGTGACTATGAACATTGACGAGGTTTCTATATAATTATCATTCATTCCGAAACGAATTATCTCGTGCGGGCTGTATACGCTCTCCTCTGCGGCGGATACTCCTGCGGGGCATACGGCAAACGTTATCGTTTCATCGTTATCCGCACAGCTTCTGATAAGACCCGAATATTTCATCTTTGCGATAAGCACCATTACAAGATAGGTCAGTACCACAGCACCTACGGCGCAGAAGAATGTGCCTATGGACAGATACCACCATGTATCCTGTGCAAAACCGATATACATCTGGAAAATAATTGCGGTGGCAACACACGCAAGTATCCCTATGCACCAGAGCAGTCTGCCCATTTTACCCAGAACGAGCGACAGCACGGAAGAACGTATCTCTTTGGGATTGTATTCGCCTTTTGCAAAAACAGCTGAATCGGGTATATCGTAATTTGAATAGAAGCGCTTGTCCGGAAGCACCTCTACGCTAACGTCACACACTGTTTCCTTATCGGATACCTGCGACAATATCAGCGTCTTTGCCGCTGTAAACTGCGTCCTGCCCGTAAACGCCCTGTCGGGTATGTGATATGTCTGCTTTCCTGTAGTGACAGTGATACTGCTTTTGTCGATTTTAACCGCAGAAATATCAGCCCACTCGTATACGTCGGGGTGGGCGTCACCGGGATATATGACCGAAAAATTATCGGATATTATGTAAGTCGTTCCGTTACTGTCGGTCATGACCTGACCGCACAGATGTTCAAACGCCATTAAAAGCCTCTTTTCCGCCTGAACCGCATTTTACCGCCGCAGGCAAAATTACTCTGTATATTTATCGGCAGATATACAGTTGAATTTAAGTTTATCGGCAAAAAAATACGGCTGTAAGCGTATGCAAAATATACATCACGTCACCGACAGCGGTATTTATGTGAAAAATATACTGAAAACCGCCCTCAAGGCGACTATTTATATGCAAAGAAATCTTGACTTTTATTTGTGAAGCGGTTATAATTATTTGTAAGCACAAAATTTAACGTGCGGCTTTGCTGTATAAAAATACAGTATATTCATCAACACTTATAAAGGGGTAGGTCGATAGATGGCGTCAGAAAAAATGACGGTTGCAAGAGCTATGGTAAAGGCTCTCGAAGCGGAGGGTATAACTACTGTATTCGGTTATCCGGGTGCGGCTATATGTCCGTTTTATGACGAGCTTATAAGCTCGGATATACGCCATGTGCTTGTGCGCCACGAGGTAAACGGCGGACACGCCGCAAGCGGTTATGCCCGTATGACCGGAAAGCCTGCCGTTGCTATAGCAACATCGGGACCGGGTGCGACAAATCTTATCACGGCAATCGCAACCGCCCATATGGACAGCATACCTATGGTGCTTATCACAGGACAGGTAAGCTGTGAACAGATAGGCCGTGACGTTTTCCAGGAGGCAGATATAACAGGTGCGGCTGAGCCTTTCGTAAAGCACAGCTATCTTGTCAAAGACCCTGCGGAAATGCCGGTCATCTTCAAAAACGCATTTTACATCGCAGGCTCCGGCAGACCGGGACCTGTGCTTATAGATATGCCTTTTGACGTTCAGAAGGCAGTAATAGATTTTGAATATCCGAAAACAGTAGATATACGCTCGTATAAGCCCAGCATTCAGGGAAACAAGCTGCAGATAAAGCGTGCCGTTGCCGCCATAGAAAAGAGCAAAAAGCCTCTTATCTGTGCGGGCGGAGGCATCTTTACCGCAGGTGCGGTAAATCTGCTGAGAGAGTTTATGCAGGTGACGGATATACCTGTTGTCAACACAATGATGGGCATGAGCAGTGTTCCTGCGGACGATCCGTTGTTCTACGGAATGATAGGTATGCACGGCGTAAAGAGTGCAAACTACGCTATCAACAACTGCGACCTGCTGATACTTCTCGGTGCGAGAGTAGGCGACAGAGCGGTCACCGCAATAAGCAGACTTGAGGGCGCAACTGTAATACATATAGACGTTGACCCTGCGGAAATAGGCAAGAACCTTGCCGCAACGATACCCGTTGTAGGCGATGTAAAGAATATACTCGAACAGCTGCTTGAATGTGTGAAGAATTACGACCACTACGACTGGAAGCAGGAACTGAGTGAAATAAAGAAAGCACAGGACAAGCCGATTGAAGAAGAACCGGAGGGTTGTGTAAATCCCAAGGCTTTCATAAGGCTTCTCGGACAGAAGCTCCCCGACAATTCCGTTGTAAGCGCCGATGTTGGACAGAATCAGATATGGACCGTCAACAATATCGGTCTTAAAAACGGACGATTCATAACATCCGGCGGTATGGGAACAATGGGCTATTCCGTTCCTGCCGCTCTCGGTGCAAAGGCGGCACGTCCGGACAGCGAGGTTGTCGCAATATGCGGCGACGGCAGCTTCCAGATGCAGTTTATGGAGCTTGCGACGATGATACAGCATAACATTGCGGTAAAGGTGATAGTTATGACCAACAATCGTCTTGGTATGGTAAGAGAGCTTCAGACAAACGGTTACGACAACAGGCTGACAGCGGTTTTCCTTGACGGCAGTCCCGATTTTATAAAGCTGGCTGACAGCTACGGCATACCTGCAAAAAGAATTACCGATATAGCCGATGCGGACAAGGCGATTGACGAGATGCTCTCGTCAGAGGGCTGTTATCTGCTTGAAGTCAGAGTAGCCGAAAATGAAAAGACTATACTGTAAAGGGTGAGCCTATGAAGCATACTATATCAATACTTGTAGAAAACCACGCAGGCGTTCTCGCAAGAGTTGCGGGACTTTTCGCAAGACGGGGTTTCAATATAGACAGCCTTGCGGTAGGCATTACAGAGGACGAGAAAATCTCCCGTATCACAATTATCGCAGACGGAACGGCATATACCTTGGAGCAGATTGAAAAACAGCTCAACAAGCTGATAGACGTTATAAAAGTACGTCATCTGCCTGCGGAGGAGCTTTTATCAAGAGAGCTTGTACTTATAAAGGTAGCCTGCCAGCCGTCACAGAGGGCTGAGCTTATCTCGCTCGCCGAGATAGCAAAGGCAAAAATTTCCGATATAACGGTAAATACGATGACGCTTGAATTATCCGACAGCGTTCCCCGTATAAAAACGTTCGAGGAACTTTTACGTCCGTACGGAATAAAGGAAACCGTCCGTACAGGCTCTATAGCAATGCAAAAAGGCGGGGCTTCTATGAAGCTGTAAAAGCCACGCTTTAATACACGGAGGCAAAACTCCGAAAACAAATTTAAAGGAGATCTTTAAAATGGCAAAACTTTATCATCAGGAAGACTGCAACCTTTCTCTGCTTGACGGCAAGACAGTTGCAATAATCGGTTACGGCAGCCAGGGACACGCTCACGCTCTTAACTTAAAGGACAGCGGCGTTAAGGTAATCATCGGTCTTTACAACGGCTCAAAGTCATGGGCTAAGGCTGAGGCTGCAGGTTTTGAAGTATACACAGCGGCAGAGGCAGCAGCTAAGGCTGACATCATCATGATCCTTATCAACGATGAAAGACAGGCTGACCTTTACAAGCAGAGCATCGAGCCTAACCTTACAGCAGGCAAGACACTTGCATTCGCTCACGGCTTCAACATCCACTTCGGTCAGATCGTACCTCCCAAAGACGTTGACGTTATCATGGTTGCTCCTAAGGGACCGGGTCACACAGTACGTTCAGAGTACACAATCGGCAGAGGCGTTCCCTGCTTAGTTGCAGTTCACCAGGACGCTACAGGCAGAGCGCTTGACACAGGTCTTGCTTATGCCGCAGGTATCGGTGGTTCAAGAGCCGGCGTACTTATGACAACATTCAAGATGGAAACAGAAACAGACCTCTTCGGCGAACAGTGCGTTCTCTGCGGCGGTGTTACAGCCTTAATGAAGGCAGGCTTTGAAACTCTTGTTGAAGCAGGCTACGATCCTCAGAACGCTTACTTCGAGTGCATCCACGAGATGAAGCTTATCGTTGACCTTATCTACAAGGGCGGTTTCCAGATGATGAGATATTCTATCTCCGATACAGCCGAGTTCGGTGACTACGAGGTTGGTAAGAGACTTATCACAGACGAAACAAAGAAGGAAATGAAGAAGGTTCTCGGCGAAATCCAGGACGGTACATTCGCTCGCAACTGGATCATGGAGAACAAGATGGGTCGTTCACACTTCAATGCAGTAAGACGTATCGAAAGCGAACAGCAGCTTGAGCAGGTTGGTAAGGAAATCCGTAAGCTGTATGCATGGAATGACGATGCAGGCAAGTCTATGGATGAAATTGCAGACGCTAAGTTCAGCAAGTAATCCTACTGTTTTCTAAACAAGGATATTATAAAACGACCGCCGTACAGAGATGTACGGCGGTTTCGGTTTGTAGAAAAAGTCTTTTGTTTGATATGCTTCTGCTATATCGTTCAGCTTTGACTATGATAGCAAGCTACCGATAGTTCTTTTTGTCGGACAGCACTTCTCGGGTTCG
>ERZ772861.2152-NODE-2152-length-13984-cov-3.246177_pt1 | contig 13984 bp, 7 predicted proteins | sample MGYA00512135_ERZ772861 | MGnify/ENA primary metagenome ERZ772861 (study PRJEB29015, sample SAMEA2737700) | human gut metagenome | biome: human gut; feature: human-associated habitat; material: faeces | place: China | collected 2012 ...
GATCGCCGCGGCCTGCGCCCTGCGCAAGCGCCTGACGGCCCAGCTGTCCGCCGCTGTCTCCTGCCGCAAGGGGGAGGAACTGCCGGTAACGGTAACGGTGGCAAACAGCGGCCTTCTCAGCTGCCTGCGGGTGCAGGCAGACGTCCAATGCCGGAATCTGCTGACCGGCGAGGTGACGCATGCCGCAGCCTGCCTCCCTGCGGCAGGGCACGCCAAGGCCCAGACGGTATGTACCCTCCGGCCCCGGCACTGCGGCAAGCTGGAGCTGACGCTGACGGCCCTGCGGGTCTACGACATGTTCGGTCTTGTGGGGGCGAAGAAGCCGGTGGGGCTGACAGCCCCGTCTCTGGTGCTGCCGGATGTCTGGCCGGTGGAGCTGACGGTGTCGGAGCGCCGGAGCCCCGACATGGACAGCAGCGAATACTCCATGTATCATCCCGGCAATGATCCCAGCGAGACATTCGCCCTGCGGGAATACCTGCCCGGCGACCGGATCAAAAACATTCACTGGAAGCTGTCGGAAAAGACGGATCACCTGCTGGTGCGCCAGCTGGGTCTTCCGGTAAACAACGCCATTCTGCTGGTGCTGGACAACACCGCTGATACCGCCCCTTCTCCGGAGGAGCGGGAGGCGCTGGGCGAGGCGGCTGTCTCCGTGTCTGCGGCCTTATGCGAGGCGGGCCTGCCCCATCAGGCGGCGTGGCTGGATCGCGAGACCATGGAGCCGCGGCTATGTGCCATCGGCGACACGGAGGAGCTGACGCAGGCCCTGTCCGGCCTGCTGTCGGCGGAGACGGAGCCGGACACCCGGACGGTGACACGGCGTCTGGCGGAGACGCAGGGACTGGACTACGCCCACGCGGCGGTGCTGTCTCTGCGGTCGGAGCCGGAGGACCTGACCACCGCCTCCGGTACGCCCGTGACCCACGTGGCGGTCTCGACCGCCATGCTGCGAAGTAAGGAGGGGATCTATCTTGCGCTTTAATGGCGCCCGCTTCGGCGGACTTCTGACCGCATCCCTTCTGACGGCGGGGCTCATGACCCTGCTCATCACGCTGCTTTCCCTGCCGGTATCGCCCCTGTGGCCGGTGCTGCTGGGCGTTTTAGCGGCGGCCACCGTGTGTCTGACGGAAGGCACGCGCCTCTCGTGGCTGCCTGACGCAGCATGGATGGCGGGCTGCCTGCTGACGGTGCTGGCACTGCCGGGTACTGTGACCAACGGTCTTGCCCAGCTGCTGGACGCGGCGGTGCAGACGTGGCAGCAGCTCCACGCCCGCAATTACACCAGCTTTCTGGCGCAGGACGACGGCGCCGCGGGCCTGACGGCGGTACTGTGCCTGCTGGGCGTGGTCTGCGGCCTGTGGTGCATGGCCTGCGTGCGCCGCCCCAGCGACCTGCGCTTCTGGCCCATGGCGCTGGTACTGGCTGCGGCGGCGGTGCTGTTTGCGCCCCTGACCGCCGTATGGTGGCTGCTGCTGGCGGCTTTGACGCTGCTTTTGCTCTACGCCGTGCGCTTCGGCGGACGGCACGCGTCCTCCGCCCCGCTGCGGGCGTGGCTGCGTCCTGCGGCGCTGCTGCTGGCCTGCGTCACGGCGCTGGGCTGCTGGAACGGCGACGCCGCCCACCCTGCCGCCGTGGATACCGCCGCCCGCTGGACAGCGGCACGGGCGGATATCCTGCGCTACGGCAGCAACGCCGCCGCAGGTCTGCCGGAGGGCGATATGACCGGCATCGGCCCCCGCCGCACCACGGAGGACACCATGCTGGAGGTCACCATGACCCAGCCGATCTCCTACTACCTCCGGGGCTTCGTGGGCGAGACGTATGCCAACAGCCGCTGGAGCACGCTGGACAGTAAGACCCTCAGTGAGGACGCGGATACCTTTTACTGGCTGCATCAGGACGGATTTTACGCCCAGAGCCAGCTGACCACAGCGGCGCAGGCCGGTGTGTCGGACGTGCTGGGCTATGACAACACCGTGACGGTGCAGAACGTCGGCGCGTCGGGGAAGTATCTCTATGCGCCCTATGAGCTGCTGGCGGACAGCGATGTGCTGGACGCAGCCCAGATCGGCGACCGCACCCTGCTGGCAAGCGGCCTGCGGGGGCAGCGGACGTACAGCTTCCACGCCAGCGATAATATCATCACCCAGTACCAGCGGCTTGCTGCGGCACTGCTGGAGGAGACGGAGCAGACCGATGCCTTTCTGAATACAGAGGCGGCCTATAACCGCTTCGTCTACGACCACTATACGGACATCCCTGATGATATCCGCGGTTTTCTGGAGGAGAAGCTGGGCGGCTATCAGAAAGACGAGGGGCAGGTACACTTCGATTACCGGCGGGCCAAGCAGAACATCCTGTTCTATCTGACCACCTACATCACCTATGAGGAGAATGTTCTCCCCATTACCGGCGGCGATTTCGCCCTGACGTTTCTGGACGGCACCCAGACCGGTTACGATGTCCACTACGCCACGGCGGCGGCCCTGATGTTCCGTTACTACGGCATCCCCGCCCGCTATGTGGAGGGCTTTCTGGTAACAAAGGACGATGCAGCCCATATGACCGCGGGCCAGACGCTGCCGGTGGACGGCAGCCGTGCCCACGCATGGGTGGAGTACTATCAGGATGGCCTTGGCTGGCTGCCCTTTGAGGTCACGCCTCCCTATTTCTCCGCCATGGAAAAGGCGGAGCAGTACCAGAGCATCTCCGGTCTGGTGGGTCAGGCCCCGCTGGAGGACACACCGGAGCAGCCGGACGACACCGACGCCCGGGACCCCGTGACAGAGGCACTGCGGGAGCTCTGGCTGAAGCATGGCATGACCGTACTGCTGGTGCTGCTGGTATCACTGGCCGTGGTACTGGCGGCGGTGCTGCTGGGCCGTATCCTGCGGGAGCGGCGGCGGACACGGCAGCGGAAAGCGTCGTTTTTCGGCGCGGACGCGGCGGCCGCCATCGACGCCATCTTCCGCTATACGATGGATGTGCTCCGTGCCCGGGGCATGGCGGCGCGGAACTGCCCGCCGGAGGACTATGTGGCCTATATGGATCAGGACCTGCGGGAGGACTACCTGCTGGCGGCCCGACTGTGGCAGGAGGCCCGCTTCCGGGGCCGGCCCATGACGGAGGAGCAGCGCCGTCGGGTACTGCGCCTGAAGGACGAGATCTGGCGGCGTACCTGGCACAACGCGGGGCTAAGGCAGCGCCTGCGCCTGAAATACGTGGAATTCCTGTAAGGAGGGGATCGGATGAAACAGAGTATAGCGGCCCTGCTGCTGGCAGTGCTGGTGCTGCTGCCCGCCTGCGGCGCGCAGCCTGTGCCGGAGGCCCCGTGGCAGACGGCCTGCCGCGAGACGGGGGCCTATCTCCAGACGCAGGGCGCCCCCACGGCGGGCTCCATCGGCGGTGAGTGGGCGGTGATCGGCCTGAGCCGCGCGGGGCTGCTCAGCGACACGGCGGCCCGGAGCTACGAGCGGAGCGTGGAGGATTACGTGCAGCAGGCGGGCTCCGTGCGGCTGCACCACGCAAAATCCACCGAGAATTCCCGCACCATCCTGGGCCTGACGGCCGCAGGCTGCGATGCCGCCAACGTGGCGGGCGTGGACCTGACGGCGGGTCTGAGCGATATGACCTTCGTCCGTGCCCAGGGTCTCAACGGCCCCATCTGGGCGCTGATCGCTCTGGACTGCGGGGCTTACGATATCCCGCAGTGCGCCGACGGCGAGGAGCAGACCACCCGCGAAGGCCTGGTGGCGGAGATCCTGTCCGCCCAGTGCGCCGATGGCGGCTGGACTCTGATGGGCGACGTTTCCGACGTGGACATGACCGCCATGGCTTTGACGGCTCTGGCATCTTATCAGGAAGATGCTGAAGTCAAGACCGCAGTTGACGCGGCGCTGGCATATCTGTCCGGGGTCCAGCAGGCGGACGGCGGCTTCATGAGCTGGGGCGAGAGCAACAGCGAGTCCTGTGCGCAGGTGATCGTGGCCCTGACGGCGTTGGGCATCGACCCCGCATCGGATGAGCGCTTCCTGAAGGACGGCGCGTCCCCGTTGGACGGCCTGTGTGCCTTTGCCTGCACCGGCGGCGGTTTTCGCCACAGCGCCCGGCAGACGAAGCCGGATGGCATGGCCACGGAGCAGGGCTTCTACGCCCTGACGGCCTACGACCGCTTCCAGCAGGGCAAGACGCGGCTCTTTGACATGACGGACATCGCATGATGCGGCACACCGCCGGTCCTCTCAGGAATCGGCGGTGTTTTTTTTACCGCGCCGCGATTGCATAAGCACACGCTTTATGGTATGCTAAAAGCACCCAACGGGGCGAAACAGGGGAGCGCCCCCAAATTGCAGAAAAAGGAGAAAGACTATGGGACTTATCAGAGCGGCGATGGGCGCGGCCGGCGGTACGCTGGCTGACCAGTGGAAGGAATATTTTTATTGTGACGCCATTCCCGAGAACGTGCTGGCGGTAAAGGGACAGAAAAAGACCACCCGACGCTCCAGCAACCGTCACGGCGATGACAACGTCATCACCGACGGCTCCGTCATCGCGGTGGCGGACGGCCAGTGCATGCTCATCGTGGACCAGGGCAAGATCGTGGACATGTGCGCCGAGACCGGCGAGTATACCTACGACATGTCCTCGGAGCCGTCCCTGTTCTGCGGCAGTCTGGGCCAGGGTCTGAAGAACATGTTCGGTACCATGGCCAACCGCTTTACCTTCGGCGGCGAGGCCCCCAAGGATCAGCGCATCTACTATTTCAACACCAAGGAGCTTATCGGCAATAAGTACGGCACGCCCAGCCCCGTGCCCTTCCGCGTGGTGGACCAGCGGGCCGGCATCGACATCGACGTGGGCATCCGCTGCTTCGGCGAGTACAGCTACCGCGTCTCCAACCCCATGCTGTTCTACACCAACGTCTGCGGCAACGTCAGCGAGGACTACACCCGCGACCGGCTGGACAGCCAGCTCAAGACCGAGCTGCTGACGGCCCTCCAGCCCGCCTTCGCCAAGATCGGCGAGACCGGCATCCGTTACTCCCAGCTGCCCGGCCACACCATGGAGCTGGCCGACGCCCTCAACGAGGTGCTGAGCAAGAAGTGGCGCGACCTGCGGGGCATCGAGATCGTCTCCTTTGGCGTCTCCAGCGTTACCGCCGATGAGGAAGACGAGAAGATGCTCAAGGAACTGCAGCGCAACGCGGCCTTCATGGACCCCACCCGTGCGGCGGCGCATCTGGTGGGCAGTCAGGGCGACGCCGTGAAGATGGCGGCGGCCAACAAGGGCGGCGCGGCCATGGCGTTCATGGGCATGAACATGGCGGGTCAGGCCGGCAGCATGAATGCCCAGGACCTGTACGCCATGGGTCAGCAGCAGACCGCCCAGCCGGCGGCGTCCCAGCCCGCAGGCTGGACCTGCTCCTGCGGCCATACCGGCAACACCGGCAAGTTCTGCGGCGAGTGCGGCGCACCCAAGCCCGCACCGGCGGGGGAATGGAAGTGCTCCTGCGGCGCGGTGAACACCGGCAAATTCTGCGGCGAATGCGGCAAGCCCAGACCTGCCGACGAGTGGACCTGCTCCTGCGGCAGCGTCAACAAGGGCAAGTTCTGCGCCAACTGCGGCAATCCCCGTCCCTGACACCGTGTGACATGTGAAAGGAGAAGACCATGCAGTTCATCGATTACTATTATTATGAGTACCAGATGGCCCCAGCCCCTTCGCCAGCTTCCTCTCCCTGCTGCTGGGCGTGGCGGGCATCGTGGCCTGCTGGCTGCTGTTCAAGAAGGCGGGTAAGCCCGGCTGGGCCTCCATCGTACCCTTCTACAACGTCTATACCCTCTTCGAGATCACCTGGGGCAGCGGCTGGCGCTTTTTGATGCTGCTGATCCCCATCTACAACATCGTCCTGGGCATCCAGACCTGCATCAAGCTGGCCAAGGCCTTCGGCAAGAGCGGCGGCTTTGCGGTGGGCCTGATCTTCCTGCCCTCCGTGTTCACCATGATCCTGGGCTTCGACAGCTCCGTCTATCTGGGCGTCCCCGGGAAGGGCGGCTATCAGCAGTCTGCACCCAATCAGGATTACGCCCCTCGTCAGGACTATGCGCCCCGGCAGGACACCGGCTTCCGGCCCACGTTTTGCCCCAGCTGCGGCGCCAAGCTGGAAAATGACGGCAGCAAGTTCTGCCAGAACTGCGGACGGCCCCTGTAAGGCCGCCCCGGTCAGACTGTGAGAGGGAGGAAAATTATGGCATCCCAAGTGACCAACTATAAATGCCCGGCCTGCACCGGCCCGCTGCACTTTGTGGGCGCGTCCGGCAAGCTGGAGTGCGACTACTGCGGCGCGCAGTACGAGGTGGCGGACATTGAAAAGCTGTACGCCGATAAGGAAGCCGCCGCAGCAGCGGCGTCCGAAAAGGCGGAGGCCAAAGCTGAGGCAAACCGCCAGAAGATGGCGGACATGGAGTCTCAGGGCTGGGATACCTCCGGCCTGAGCAGCGACTGGGGCGCGGAGGCCGACGGCATGAAGGCCTATAACTGCCCCTCCTGCGGCGCGGAGCTGATCTGCGACGCCTCTACCGCCGCCACGTCCTGCCCCTACTGCGGCAATCCCACCGTGGTACCGGGCCAGTTCAGCGGCGCGCTGAAGCCGGACTTCGTCCTGCCCTTCAAGCTCAGCAAGGAGGACGCCGTGGCCGCCCTGAAGAACCACTACAAGGGCAAGCCCCTGCTGCCCAAGGCGTTTACCAGCGGCAACCACATCGAGAAGATCCAGGGCGTCTATGTGCCGTTCTGGATGTTTGACGGCCGGGCCGAGGGCACTGTGGACTACGAGGGCCTCATCCACCACGAGTACGAGACCTCCGACTATGAGGTGACGGAGACGGAGCACTACGACGTTCACCGAGGCGGCTCCATCTCCTTCGAAAAGGTGCCCGTGGACGCGTCCAGCAAGATGCCCGATGACCACATGGACTCCATCGAGCCGTATGACTACACCGATCTGAAGCCCTTCTCCACCGCGTACCTGCCCGGCTTCCTGGCCGACAAGTACGATGTCAGCGTGGAGGACAGCCATGACCGCGCCGACGGACGCTGCGCCGCCTCGCTGGAGAGCGCCCTGCGCCGCACGGCGGAGCAGTACGACAGCTGCATCCCCCTGCGGCAGGACATCCGGCTCCGGCGCGGCAAGGTGCATTATGCCCTGCTGCCCGTTTGGATGCTCCATACCAAGTGGAAGGGACAGGATTTCCTGTTCGCCATGAACGGCCAGACCGGCAGGCTGGTGGGCGACCTGCCCACGGATATGGGCAAGTTCTGGACCATCTTCGCCGCCGTGGCGGCGCCGGTGGCGGCCATTACCGCCGCCATCATGATGTTGGTGTAAGGGGGGACAGCGCCATGAAAAAGAGAACTTGTACATTCCTGCTGGCCCTGCTGGCAGCACTGACGCTGACCGTCCCCGCATGGGCGGAGACCCAGCCCGGCGACGCCCTGATCTACGACACGGAGAGCCTGCTCACCGACGGCGAGCGCCAGCAGCTGGAATCTCTGGCCGACCAGATCACCTGGCAGTACGACTGTGCGGTGTACGTGGTCACCATCTACGACTACGAGCAGTATGCCGACGGCGTCTACGAGGCCGCCTGCACCATCTACAACGACTACGACTTCGGCATCGGCGAGGACCGCGACGGCGTGCTGCTGCTCCTGAGCATGTACGACCGCAGCTACAGCCTGTATGTCTGCGACGGCTACGCCCAGAGCATGATCGGCAGCTATGCCCAGCAGCAGCTGGAGGACAGCTTCTTGGACTATCTGGGCGATGACGACTGGTACGGCGGCTTCCATGCCTATCTGACCACCTGCGCCGACATGATGCAGCAGGCGTCGGAAGGCCACGCGGTGCGCAAGCCTCTGGGCAAGGTGATTTTCCCAGCGCTGCTGGTGGGCTGCGGCGTGGCGCTGGCGGTGTGCCTGGTGCTGAAGGGCAAGATGAAGTCCGTCCGCCGCGGCGCGGAGGCGGATGTCTACGTCACCGCCGAGGGACTGGACCTGACGGAGCGCTCGGACATTTACACCCACACCACCGAGACCCGCCGCAAAAAGGAGAAGAACGACTCCCACAGCGAGTCCGGCGGAGGCGGCTCCGGCCGCAGCGGCCACTTCTGATAAAAAAGAGGACTGTCCATCGGACAGTCCTCTTTTTTTGCTCTTTGTCAGAAAAATATGAAATAAGACTGATACTATGCAGCCAGCTTATTGAAATCGCACAAAAACAGGTGTATTCTATCGTTGTAATGACCTGCCGGCACATACCGGCGGAGATCATAAAGAAAAGGGGAGTTTCTGTGAAAAAACGTATCCTATCCATCCTGTTGGCGGTTCTCATGCTGCTCAGCGTCCTTCCACTGGGCATGGTGGACACCGCTTGGGCGATCAGCAGCAGAGATACTGTTGTGGACAGCGGTACCTGTGGGGGTACACTAAACAACAGCCAACTGATGAAATGGACGCTGACCTCGGATGGTACCCTGACCATCAGCGGCGAGGGAAATATGTTTGGCGCGCCGTGGAGTCAGTACAAGAGCAAGATCAAAAAGGTGGTCATCGGCGAGGGAGTCAAATCCATTTCTGACAACGCGTTTCATTATTACGAAAATCTGCGCAGCGTATCACTGCCATCCACGCTGACTTCTATCGGCGAGGCGGCATTCTGGGCCTGCAGCAGTCTGCAAAGTATTACACTGCCTAATAACCTGACCCATATTGGTCTCAACGCATTCCGCGCCTGCCATAGCTTGACGCAGGTACTGATACCTGCCAGCGTGACGAACATCGACGGCAGTGCGTTTGAGTGCTGTACAGGTTTGACGGATGTGGTATTCGAGGGAAACAGCCTGGAATTTGGCAGCGGCGCTACATTTTATGACTGTACCTCCCTGAAAAATGTGTTTTTCAATGGTACGAGGGCGGATTGGACGGCATCGCGGGGCAGCAGCGGCAGTGTATTGCCTGCAGCTGCACAGATATACTATAAAAACGACCTGATTTCCAGCGGAACTTGTGGGGACAATTCCTCAGGAAACAATACGCAGTGGAAGTTGACAAAGGCCGGTACATTGATCATTACCGTGGGCACAGGGTGCACCGAGGGAGGGATTGCAGATTTTGCTTATGGGAAAGCGCCTTGGTATCAGGATATCTATGACAGTGGTATCCGCTGCCTGATCATCGGCAGCGGTATTAAAACCATCGGCAGCTATGCGTTTGCTGACTGCACCGATCTGGCGGAGATCATTGTGCCGGACGGTGTAATTTCTATTGGAGACGGTGCGTTTCAGCAAAACTCCGGCGCCAAAAGAGTGGTGCTGCCGCCTTCGACAGTATATATTGGTCATGGTGCGCTCCGGGACTGCTCGGCACTGACCTCGGTAAGCCTTCCGGACAGCATGAGCAATAGACTTTTTCTCGATATGTTTGAGGGCTGTACCAATCTGAAATCCGTAGATATCCCTGACGGGATTACCGATATCTATGAAGGTGATCTCGCGTCCTGCCCGAATTGGACGGACATCTATTATGATAACTGGGGGCGAGTATGGAATCGCGTTGTCAGCAATGTCCGTGATTCCATTCCGGATCGCATGAATGTCCATTTCAAGGACAACATCTACGACAGCGGCAGCTGCGGCGAGAACGTCACATGGACGCTGACGGCGGACGGTACCCTGACCATCAGCGGCACGGGAGCGATGACCGATTATACCTACGATTCCAGGTCACCGTGGTACAGCTGCAGGACGTACATCAAGCGCGTCGTCATGCAGCAGGGCGTGACCAGCATCGGCGACCATGCGTTCTGGGACTGCAGCGGCCTGACGTCCGTGACAATTCCGGATGGTGTGACCAGCATCGGCGGCGATGCATTCAGTGGTTGTGCCGCACTGACGTCCGTAGAGATACCTAACGGCGTGACTGCCATTGGTGGCAGCACGTTTTCCAACTGCATCCGACTGGCGAAGGTGACCATCCCTAAGAGCGTAACGTCTATTGGCAAAAATGCATTTTACTACTGTGAAAGCATAGCAGACGTATATTACGATGGTACGGAAGAGGACTGGGCGAAGATCAGCATCTCCAGCGGCAACGAGGATCTGCTGGCAGCAGCGCTGCACTGCAAGCCTACGCCTCTGACGGCCCCCGCCGTCACCGGCGGCAACGACAGTCAGGGCCGCCCGACCCTGAAGTGGAACGCCGTCAACGGCGCGGCCAAGTATGAAGTCTACCGCGCCCGCAGCCAGAATGGAAACTACAGCAAGTACAGTACCCAGACGTCCACCGGCTACACCAACAGCGCCTATCTGACCAGCGGCAGTACGTATTACTACAAGGTCCGTGCACTGGATGCCAACGGCACGGCAGGCCCGTGGAGCGACGTGGTTGCTGTGACCTGCCGACTGGGCCTGACAGCCCCCAGCGTCACCGGCGGCAACGACAGTCAGGGCCGTCCCACGCTGACATGGAAGGCCGTCACCGGCGCGGCCAAGTATGAAGTCTACCGCGCCCGCAGCATGAACGGCGACTACATCAAGTATTCTACCCAGACGTCTACCGGCTACACCAACAGCGCCTATCTGACCAGCGGCAGTATGTATTACTACAAGGTCCGCGCTCTGGATGCCAACGGCACGGCAGGCGCGTGGAGCAGCATCGTGTCCGTGACTTACCGAAAGCCTGCCGCCGCTACGGTGGCCAGCGGCAAGTGCGGTGACAGCGCAGCGTGGAAGCTGGACGCCGAGGGTACTCTGACCATCAGCGGCACCGGCCGGATGTACGACTATGAGTGGCCTGCCGACAGGGGTGGGACTATGCCGCCCTGGCTTGCCAACAAGTACAGGGACAGCATTCGCGCCCTCCACGTGGAGCAGGGGATCACCTATATCGGACGCTGCGCCTTTGACAGCTGCGGCAATCTGTCTGATGTGACACTGCCCACCAGCCTGCGGATCATCGGACAGTGCGCGTTTAACGACTGCACCGCCCTGCGGAGCATCCAACTGCCGGAGGGGCTGACCACCATCATGGAGGATGCCTTCAACGCAGCGGGGCTGGTGTCCATCACCTTCCCCTCCACCCTCGGGGAGCTGAGAGACGGCGCATTCATGAACTGTGAGAAGCTCCAGAGTCTGCGGCTGCCGGAGGGGCTGACCACCATTGGGGATTGGGCGTTCTACTGCAATCCCAATATCAGCAGTATTTATATCCCTGCGTCTGTTACAACGATCGGGGAGGAGGCATTTATCTACTACAACAATCTGGCCACCGTGCGCTACGGCGGCAGCCAGAGCCAGTGGAGTGCGGTGTCTGTGGCCGCCAATGCATTTCCTGATGGCGTTCGTTACGTGTACAACGTCAATTGACTGCCACACACAAAAACAGGACCGTTCACATGGAACGGTCCTGTTTTTTCATATTTTCTTTACAGGAAAAACTTTCGGTGCAGGCTGCGGCGCAGGGGCTTGCACACCGCAATGACCAGCAGCATGGCGCCCAGCACGGTACACACCGCCAGCGGGTAGAACGACCACAGAAACGTGTCGTGCAGCTGGAACGTCACATTCAGCAGCCACTCCACCAGCACGGCGTAGGCACCGGACAGGATGAGCCCGCCGCCGCAGATATACAGTGCGCCCGTCGGCACGTACCGCAGCAGCGCCACCACCGCCGTTACCAGTACCATGGCCGTCCCCGTCACCGGCAGGGCGAAGCTCATGAACCAGTGGCCGTGGGTGGCGCAGTTGATATACAGCAGGTACACGCCGATGACCAAGAAGTCCACCGGCACGAAGATCACAGGGTTGGGCCGCTTGAACCACAGGGGCAGCACCACGGTGGTATACAGCAGCACCAGCCCGCCCACTACGTAGCCGGACCATACGATGCCGCCGCTGAGCCGCCAGTCGCACAGCACGGAGATCACCGCCGGCAGCAGAAACAGCACCGTCAGCACGAACAGCACGCCCGCGCGGCTCACGTCCTCTACGCGGGGGCTGACATCCGGCGGATACGGGCTCTCGGCCTGCCCGCAGGGCAGATCGGGGTGGAACACACGGGTCCCGCACAGAGGACACACCTTTTCACTGTCGGCCAGCTCCACGCCGCATTTGATACAATACATTGTCTTCGCTCCTTTCCCGTATCAGCGCTGGTTGCTCTCCACCTTCACGTGGAGCCCCAGCTGCCGCAGCACACGGTAGAAATGCATCTCCAGCTCCGGCTCGCGGATGCTGCGGATGCAGTTGATATACATGGTGCCGTTCCACGTCACTACACCGCAGTCGTGGGGCGCGGCGGCCTGCACGCCGATGATGAAGTCCATCCGCCGGACGTAGGGGGCCATGGCCTCCGGCAGCTGCACGTTGCCCAGATTGGACAGGCACAGGCAGGATTTGCACTCGCCCACGGCGTCAAACACCGCCTTCATGGCGATGTTCTTGATGAACAGCGGCATCACCCGCAGTACGGGGGACTTCTCACTGGCCACATTGGCGGCGAACTTGGCCCGCATGGTGCGGCGGTTGTTTTCCAGCCCCATCCGGTGATGCACCTCATCGCACAGCTCCTCGAAGCTGCACTCGCCCATGCGGGGATCCAGCTCGGGTGTGATGTAGGACGCAAAGTTCCGCAGCGTCCGGCTGGGGAACAGGCTCCGCAGGTTCACCGGCACCAGCACCTTCACCGGCTTGCGCCGCCGGGGGTCCCGCACTTTTTCCGCCTGCAGGTTCAGAATGGCCTGCATCATGGCGGCGCACAGCAGCTCCGTCACGGAGATGCCCCGCGCCTTGGCGCAGGCGCGCACCGCATCGGCGGACAGCATCATGGTAATGAGGTTTTTGTAGCCGTCCCGCTCCGCCGTGCCGCTGAGGTGGTAGGCGGTGGACTCCTTGCGGCTGGCGGTGACGTCACCGGCGTAGTGCAGGAAGCTGTCCTCCAGCTCCTCGGGGTCCGGCTCCTCCAACCGGCCCAGCACCCCGTTTTCCGCGGGGATGGCCACGCCGTACTTCTGGGTCAGGTACTCCGCCACCAGGGTTTTCAGGAAGATGAGGCCGCCGGTGCCATCGGTCAGGGCGTGGAAGAACTCCACGGCGATGCGGTCGCGGTACACCAGCACGCGGAAGGCGCAGCGCCGCACCTGGCCGAAGGGAACGTGGGCCAGGGGGCAGCTCTTTTCCGGCTGGATTTCCGGGGGCTGGGGGATCTCCTCCAGATAGTACCAGAACACCCCCCGCCGCAGCCGCACGGCCATGGAGGGAAAGCGCCGCACCGTCACGTCCAGCGCGCTGCGCAGAACGGCAACGTCCACCGTCTCCGTCAGTGTGGCGGACAGGCGGAAGAAGTTGTTCCAGTTGCGGCGCTTGGCGGCGGGGTAGATCTTGGCGGCGTTGTCCAGCCGCATCCACCGGAGGCTCTGGGCGGGGGAAAGGTTCTTGGTGAGGAAGTGGTCGATGGCCTGAAAATCCTCGGCCATATTCTCCTCCAGACAGTACAGCACATAGGCGTGCCAGCGCTCCGGCGCGATGTGCAGCTTACTGCGGCAGCCGCATTGCAGCAGCTTTTCGTGGAGCAGCCGGGCATCGTCCAGCATCACCTCGTCGCCGCCGGCGAACAGCAGAGACGGCGGAAGCCCCGTCAGATCGCCGAACAGCGGCGAGCACAGCGGGTCGGTGGGATCGTCGGTGTAGCACTTGGCGTAAAACTCCAGCAGCGCCTTGGTCATGGAGGGGTCAATGTCCTTGTGCTCCTCATAGGACGCGCCGGAGCCGGTGAGATCGGTCCACGGCGAAATGCCGATGAGACCGCAGGGCAGCTCCATCCCCAGCTCCTTCAGCTTCAGGCACAGCGCGTAGATCAGCCCGCCGCCGGCGCTCTCGCCGCACAGCAGGATCTGCTTGGGCCCGTAGCCCTTTTTCAGCAGATA
>ERZ772861.2154-NODE-2154-length-13970-cov-27.177506_pt1 | contig 13970 bp, 14 predicted proteins | sample MGYA00512135_ERZ772861 | MGnify/ENA primary metagenome ERZ772861 (study PRJEB29015, sample SAMEA2737700) | human gut metagenome | biome: human gut; feature: human-associated habitat; material: faeces | place: China | collected 2012 ...
GAACTTATTTGTGAATTACTCATACGTATAAAATTAATTTTGAACAGTTACTTATTTAACATTTTAGATATAATTTTTTTTAAATTCCATTGAGGATAATATTTTTTTGTATCACTTTGGCATAATTCATAAATGGTATTTGCATCTTTATTGATTATTGCTTGTACTATAGGGGAAGCAATTATTTTGGCATTTTTAATTTGTTGCATATCATTCCATATCGGATTCATTAGTTCTTGGTAAATTTGATTGATAATATCTTCTTTTGAACTATAATTAAATAAAATTCGCTGGTTAATATCTGATATTAATACATTCTTCAATTCAATACGTATATATTCTGATGCTTTATCATATTTATATTCTTCTATCTTCCTTTTTTTAATACCATATAATACTTTTAAATTTGGCAGAAGATTTTTATTGTATCGTGTAGTCATCCCTCCAAAACGATAGTTATATCCTATATAATCATCAATATAAATTTTTTGTAGGTGGGGGAATAGTTCTAAATTAAAATATAAATCTTCTCCCATAGCTAATCCTATAGGTTGAGGAGGTTCTTTAAGAATACTATTTTTATATAGTTTTCCGCAAAGGTTTACTGATAATATATTTATTCCAAAGAAGGATATATAATATGAATCAAACAATTGGGGTTGCATAATTACCCCCTTGATTATTGAATTTGCTTTCTTTTTGATTATTTTATGTCGGTCTAGCACTCTTTGCATCCCAACTTCTACATAGTCTGCATCTGTTTCAATGGCTTTATCATACATTCTTTTAAGGGCATCTTTTTCAAGCCAGTCATCTGAGTCTACAAAACATATATACTCCCCCTGTAGCTGCTAAGATACCATCATATCTGGCTTTTTCAACTCCCTCATTTTGTTTCTTGTCTATGAGGATAATACGGTTGTCTTTTTCCTTGAATCTATTGCAGATATGAATAGAATTATCTGTTGATGCATCATTTACAAGAATAATCTCCAAATCTTGATATGTTTGATTGATAACTGATTTAATACAGCTAGATAAGAAATTAGCTGTATTATAAATGGGTATGATAACACTTATCATAAGGTCGAAAATTTATATTATTTTTTTAATGCATAGAACTAATAACATCAGCACTCTTTTCATGTTGTGCTTGGCTGCAAAGAAGAAGACTTTCCAATGTATTGGGAAGTAGGTTAAATCAAGCTCTTTATATCCTTCTCTATAATGCGGCTGATTGATTATTTCAGCTATTTTGTCTATTTTCTTTTTTAGGGTATCGGAGGATAAACATTCGTTTAGTCCTAGTCCGATAATGCTGAGCGCAATGCGGTTGTGCAGGGCTTTCTGACTGATTTCATCAGTTACAGTTGCTTTCATGTAGTCAAACAATTTGTTCCATTGCTGAGGCAACTGAGGTTTGTATCTTTTTGTTTCTGCACCAGAGTTGAATTTACGGTAATGATAAAACGCTTTGTTTATATAAACGGCTTTCTGTACTTTTCTAAATACATTACAGTTGAAAAGGGAATCTTCTGCTGTACCGATTACTTTTAAATCAATAAATGACGTTCCATCAAGAACATCCCTTCGATACAGTTTTCCCCAAATAGTTCCTAATGAATCCAGCATACCAGGATTGGAAAGTTCACTGCCTATCGGCCCTATCATTCTTCGCTGGAGTTGTTTACATGATTCTCCTGTGAAATGCTGTGTTTGTGGAAACAGTAACTTGGGCAGTGAACGATTGCTAAACTCTCGCACGTATGCAAAGAAACAGACATCCGCATCTCCTATTGCTTGCAAACACTCTTCGATTGTAAATGGATCAATCCAGTCGTCTGCATCTACAAACATGACGTATGTTCCTATTGCTTTACTTAATGCTAAATTTCTAGCTGCCGAAACTCCTTGGTTAGGCTGAGAGAATACTTTCAACCGACTATCTTTTGCTGAGATATCATTTAATATTTTCAGACTATTATCCGTACTGCCATCGTCAACGGCTATGATTTCTATGTGTGAATAGCTTTGTTGAATTAGAGAGTTCAGGCATTCACGGATGTATTTCTCTGTATTGTATATCGGTATGATGATAGAAACTAAGGGGTTTTTCATAACAACTTGTTTAGATAAAAATTCGTCAGCCATTCTGCATTTTGATGGATGTCAAATCCATTATCTTGTACGTCTTTAGACATATCTTTTCTTTGGTAATCTTTGTATGTTAATATAATAGATTCCCAATGTTCTGCATCATAAGATAGTGGTATATAGTGAAGTAGTGGCGTTATGCTGGCATACTGTGGAACAACATCTTTACTCGTGAATGATTGGATTCCGCAAGCTTGTGCCTCCAATAAAACATTACCAAATCCTTCATACAAAGATGGAAAAATAAAGACATCAAATGCTTGATAAAATCGATAAACATCACTTCTAGCTCCTAAGAAAAATACTTTTTTTTCGATTTTTAAATCTAATACTTTTTTTTCGATTTGGAATTTTAAGTCACCATCTCCTACTAAAACTAGAATACTGTTTGGTACATCTTTTTGTATGGCATTAAAAATATCAATTAAAAAGCTATGATTTTTTACAGATGAAAACCTTCCAACATGACCTACTATATATTTATTTTCCCATTTAAATTCACCTTTAATTTGTTTTGCTACTTCACAATTGTATGTAAATGTATTTGTATCAATGGCATTGTTCATAATGGTTATTTTTCTCTTTTTACCAAATAACCATTCTCCTGCTTCTCTGCTACATGCAAAGTAATCAGTTGATGCTTTTCGTATCAAATGAGATAATGCTTCTCTTATAAAATATTTGAATTTTTCTTTAGTTGTTTCACTTTTAAAGTTAGGTGTTCCATGTGCATGGCAAATTCGTATAGGTACACCGTGTTTAATTGCTTCCTTAAAAGCAAAATAACCTAATTCAGACATGTGCGAATGAAGAATCTGATATTCCGGATGGTTATCGAAAAACTCTCTCAGCATTTGTTGATATCTAAACAAGTTCTGCGGATAAATGGGACACATCCTGAATATCCTTCCTCCCATCGCTTCTATTTCATCGTCATAAGCTCCCCGTTCCTGGCGGTGTACCATGAAGTCGAATTGTATCTTGCTTTTATCTATGGCGCGATAATAATTCATGACCATGGTTTCCGCTCCTCCCCGGTTCATGATAGTAAAGAGATTCAGTATTCTGATAGGTTCACTCATTTTACATTCATTTTTTGATTGGACTGTACTTTGTATTTAGTTAGCAGGTATAATAACCAGCCCGGAAGGATAGCAAGTACTGTCAGAACCGGTAGCGGAGATTCTGCAATAAAACGTGTATTTTTAGCTCTGATAGAGCTTGATACATAGTGTATGCACGATTCAAATTTTCGTTTCAAGCTACCACACAATTTCATGTCTACTTTTCGTATAAAAGCGAACCCCTTAGGATTATTCCAGTACTGTCGGTACATGTTCATGCTGGAGCCGTCTTGCTGGTATTCCACAACAACAAGCGGTTTATTCAGCGTAAGCAGGGTATAATCCTGATCAATAAGCTGGTATTTGTAACCAAGGCTGACATACTTCTCTCCTTCAAATATCGGATATTCCGGATATTGTTTGATTACTTCAGTTCTATAGACCAGTTTTTTGTCCCCTTTTCCACCTTTCGCATAAAAGCCGCTTAGTGTGGTTTCTTTCATATCCTTCGGGAAAGAAGTACCGATAATGTTTCCATTCTCGGTACAATCCAATCCGATAAAACCTGCATAGTCAGCCGATCCGTGAGCTTTCCAGAAGTTAACAATGGTTTCCACGGCATCATCAGGCATGTAATCATCCGAATCAATACAGGTATTGAGTTCTGTATGTATATACCGGTATGCAGTGTTATGAGCACCATGCATCCCCTGATTTTCTTGATAAATGTACCGGATACTTATTTTCCCCTCCTGCAGCCACCTTTCTACAAGTTCTTTGGTAGAGTCTTTAGAACCGTCATCCACTATCAGCCATTCAAAATCATCACAAGTCTGGCGAAGCAGGCTTTCATACGTTCTACCTAATGTATGAGCTCGGTTATATGCAGGAGTAAATATAGTGAGTGTTTTCATTTGCTTGTTTTATTCTTTATATGTTTCTGCATATAAATAGGATCATACTGATGGACGATGTTTTTTTTAATTATATGATAATTTATTCCTAATAACCAGTTACATAACCACATTGGCATAATCTGAAGCAGTCTTAATTTTATACTTTTACGTTTATGATTATTCCATGAAGCTGCAAACTTATGGGAGCAATAACTTTTAGGAGTCCGTATGATGGTTAAGTTGTTTCGTGAATTAAAAAAATTCTTATCAAAAAGGGTTATCGTTTGTTCTTTATAGTCGAAATCATCCTTTCGATGAATACATGTAAAGTTATATTGAGGATATAATCGCTCAAAAAACATAATAGGTAAATTATGCATATCAAATGTACCATCTTCTTTTATGAATGCACGATTATTATACGCATCCAATACATCTTTTATCCATTGAGTGCCTTTCTCACAACCTATAATAGCCGGTTCAAATGCACCAACAAAATCTTGACCTATGAAATAAGGTAAATCTAATAAATCGTTAAATGATTTATAAACTAAAACATCTGAATCTAAGTAAATTCCTCCTTCAGTATAAAGTGCATATAAGCGGATATAATCAGCTGCAAATGCATATTTTTTTGCTGCAAAAGCTTGTTGAGTCCATAAGGTAGAATTTATATTAAACCGTTTTGTATCCCACAACCTAATTTCGTAATCAGGTAAATATTTTTTCCAGGAATTGATGCATTCTTGAATATTTTCAGGAAAATTGTCTCCCGAAAGCCAACATAAATGTATTATCTTAGGTATCATATCATAAAAAATTTTCACTCATTTCCATAAAAGCCTTTTGCCGGCTTATATATCGGATTGTGAGATGTATTGACATTTACCAGCCTGCCTTCATCCTGTAATCTTTGCAAATGACGTTGAGCGGTTGTTTTCGTAAACCCACAGAGCCTTTCAAACTTGGTTCTTGTCAGAAAATCGTTCTCATAAAAATAGTCCACTAATAATGCGTCTATTTCATAAATGTCCAGTCGGGATGAATGTACCTTGATGTCACTTCTTTCAAACCTGGCACGGTGCTTCAACCGTGTTTTCAGAATACTGTCTGCCCTGAATTCCACGGCTTTTATTCCGATGCTCTGTGAACGGGTGGTTTGGGGATTAGCATCTTTAGGAGCCGAAAGCGAAAGGTAGAAATAACCTATCCCCGGCAGGCACACCCGGTCACCTTCACACAAGTTGTACACTAATTCATCTCCTAACTCCTCCAGTACCGCCCGGATATCTCCCTTCGAAAGCGTACAGCGCTTGCTGATGTGATTCACTATATCTTCTATTTGCACGGTCTGGCTTCTTACCACCCGTGCATGGTACTTTTCTTTTTCTCCCTTCTCCGGATCGGACGGAGACGTATAAAAATCAAACAGAATCGGCATGTGGCATGTAGTTATATCGGTTTCTTTTCATTCAGGTGAATCGTTCGCCCGACTTATATAAAACATTTATTTCACATAAGTAAAACGAGGTTTTCACCTCTGTGTAACTGTTCAAACGTCCGCATGTTTACTTTTTATCCCTGCACTGTCCGCAGTTTTGGAAACAGTCAAACCAGCTTGTTGCGAGATTTTACCCGGCAGCAGTGCAGAGTATTGCAAACAGTATTCATGCACGTTATATTTGCCAAAATTATAAATTAAAACAATATGAAGACATTTCTAAAAAACATTTTCAGTAAGTTCCGTCATCGTTTTACAACTGAAGATTTCAACAGTAAAACCACATCCATTCAAGCAGTAGCACCATTTGTAACCAAATCAAACCGTTACAAACCTGATGAACTGAGCCGTTTTCTGAATGATAATTACCGGTTCCGGTTCAATCTGCTTTCCGAAGTAACGGAATACCAGTCCGCACATTCCACGGCATCTGAATTTACTTTTTTAGGTGAACGTGAAATGAATACAATATGCATTGAAGCATTCAACTCCGGTATATGTTGCCGCGACCGGGATGTCAAACGGTATATCTGCTCCACGTATATCGAAACTTATCATCCTTTTCACATGTATCTGGACCGTCTGCCGGAATGGGATGGCACTGACCGTGTGACCGACCTTTCGACACGTGTTTCTACCCGTCCGTACTGGAAAAACTGTTTCCATCGCTGGATGCTTGCACTGACCGCCCAATGGATGGGACTGAATCAGGGCATTCATGCCAACTGTACTGCCCCTCTGCTTATCAGCACCGAACAGGGACGGCACAAATCCACCTTCTGCAAGTCACTTGTTCCCCCTTCTTTGCAGGCTTACTATACCGACCAGCTTGACATGTCAGGAGGAAATTCTACCGAGGTCAAACTCGCCCTGATGGGACTGATAAACTTAGATGAGTTCGACCGGCTTTCGGTGCGGAAAATGGCACAGTTGAAAAACCTGATGCAAATGCCCTCACTCAACGTGCGCAAGGCATACAAGAAAAATTACTGCCAGCTGCCCCGTATTGCCTCTTTCATTGGTACCTCCAACCGTAAAGACCTGCTTACCGACCCTACCGGCAGCCGCCGATTCATCTGTGTGGAAGTAGAAAACATGATAGACTGTACGGGTATAGACCACGACCAGCTATATGCCCAGCTCAAACATGAACTGCTTTCCGGCGCACGTTACTGGTTCACTACCGACGAAGAAACAGAAATCCAGCGTCACAATGAGGAGTTCTACCGTATCATGCCCGAAGAAGAAATCTTCCGTAGCCATTTCCGTGCTGCCGCATCCGACGAGGCTTGCGAGTTACTTTCACTTGCTGATATTCTCGAAGTACTCCGGAAGCATCACCGAGGATTGATGCGTAACATCAACCTGGCACATTTCGGCAGTGCATTGGTCGCTTCCGGTGTGGAACGACTGCATACACGTGAAGGCAACCGTTACCGCGTGATACAACTCGGTGAAGGGTGTGAAGGGTAAAAACAGGTAATTAATTCATTAAACGATACAGTTTTTGCACCTCCTTCTCGTTTCCATAATCATGTTCCTTCAAGTAACTGACTATATTCTGTTGCAGTTCTTTATTCTTTATGAATTGAGCTATTTCATGGGCACAACCGGCATTGTCCTGCGGAACTATTATTCCATCAACACCCTGCTTGATCTGGCTATGCGCTGTGGGATAGTTTGCCACGATTACCGGCTTGCACAATATCTGTGCTTCGCGTACGGTAACTGCATTCCCTTCAAACCGGGAAGGCTGCACATATATGTCACATCCCTTAATAAACGGATAAGGATTTTCTTGTTTTCCCAATAGGATAACACGACTTTCCATGCCAGCCTCTTTTATTTTCTCCTTTATCAGATGCTCATCTCCTCCATAACCTACAATATACCAGTACACATCACATCCTTCCTGTAATATCCGTCGACATATATCGGGTACATTATCAAAATTTTTGGCAAAGGTAAAACGTCCCACCGATAGCAGATTCACTCGTCCATCTTGAGTGGAAAAATCAACCTTACCAGCCAGTGCTTTTTGTCTGACTGTTTGTGGGGAAAGAATATTGGCTATTCTGATAATCTTTCCTGCCAAGGTTGGAAATACCTTCAGGAACGCACGTGTCACATCTTCCGATATCGAAACGATGTGGTCGAACTGCCCCCACACCTTTATTTCCTTTTCTACATTCACACTGATTTTGGTGTAATCCGTATGAATCCATGCTAATTTTTTCTTGGACTTTACCTTATTCAGTACAATGTTGTGCGGTGTCAGGAAGCTAATTGCCAGATCATATTCTGTATTCGGATTGATATCCGGCAATAGCGGAGTAACCGCATCAAATACGTATTGCAGAATAGCTGAGCCTTCTTTCAGCTGATTCTTTTGGGCATAGCGGGCAAACTGATACTTTGCCCATAGTCTGGCTAGGGCAATATCAGGGAATCCTTTCTGTATCGCTTCCTTGATCGGCTTTTCTATAACATCATATTTCTTGATTTCCGGTAATAAGTTGATTTTATCTGGAACTTGCTTCAATAGTTCTCCTCGATGACTGTATAAGAACAAATCCACATCGTAGAACTCTGTATCTATTGCATTAAGCAGACCGATTAGACTTATTTCCGCTCCTCCGATTTCTAAATAATGTATGGCTATGAAAATGCGTTTTTTCATTTATTTGCTATTTTTCTTTTTGCGTACCAGTTATTCAACTTAATAATCAACAAATAAAAATATTTACTGATTGAAGATTTGTTTACAATTGCATAATTTAATTTGTCTTCTAAAGATAAGGAGTTATTTTTTTTTAGGTTATTATAATATCGAACGAATTCTTTTTTCTTATTGAAAGATATACATATGTTCATTTTTATTCTGTAATATAATTCCTTAATTTCCTGTTTTAAGGAGTTATCATTTATTTGTAAGTAATTAAGTATATCAAAACGAATGCTTTCAAATTCATTATACAGTTTTATAGACTCTTCAAATGTTTGATGTTTATTCGTAAAAGAGTAAGGATTATTTATATATTGCATTAATGGCTCATCTATAAAACCTGTTTTATTTTTATAAGCAGCAATAGCTAATATTTGTAAATTCTGTCCACAACGTGATGCTAAAATCTTATGAGTTGGGTATTGTTTCCATAAAACAGAAGCTCTAACCATATAACTTCCTGCCCAATTATTTGTTCTCCCTAACATCAAATCTTTGAAAATATTTATATTTTTTTTCTCCGCTTCTTCCGTGATAAATAATTGAGCAGTACTAAAGTTATTAAATTCTTTTGTTTTATATCCGTTTGTTCTTACCACTGAGAATTCTGGGTTTTCGGCTAAAAAGTTTCTCATTTTAAATATAGACTCAGGATATAAATAGTCATCTATATCAAAGCACATTATATAATTTCCTGTAGCATGAAGTAATCCATGCGCTGCGGCATATCCAGCCCCCTGATTGTTTTGTTTTAATAACACAAAGGTCATTCCTTGTGCTTCAAAGCATTGTTTGTAAGATGATGCTATTTCATATGAACGATCTGTAGATCCATCATCTACTAAAATTATTTCTAAATGTTTATAAGTTTGTGATAATAATGAATTAAAACAACGGTCAATAAATAATGTCGCATTATAACAACATATGATGATGGAAACCATATAATTATCTTTTAATTAAATTGTGAATCGAAATTTTGATGTATTGATACTCTGGTGTCTTCATATACACCAAGAGAAATATGAAAAGAAATATAACTGCTGATATCACTCCTCTTATGACTATCTGTAAGAAACCGAAATGGTCATCTACTACAGATGTCATTATATATTTTGTTGTAAATATAGAGAATGCCAGTAACACGATTCTGATACAATAGTTCAGATAATATTCGGACACATTCTTTTTAAAAGTATATTTATACACTAATCTTGGCCAATTCCAGGATGCTGTACATAATAATGCTATAGAAGTTCCTAATAGAGTACCAATAAGTCCCATATATTGTACTAAAATAATTGAAACAATGAGATTGATAATTGCAGTAATAAATACTACATATTTATCTGCTGTAAAAATACCTGAAACGTATTTGTACATCATAACAGATGTTCTTATTTCATCAACAAAATAGTTTATACATATTACTAAGATTGTATTTTCTGCTAATATAAAATCTTTACCTAACCACCACATAACAAAAGGGGACAGAGTATTATATAATATCACAATAACAAGACCAACAATAAAAAAATTGATTAAATCTATCGTTTTAAAAATTTGATATTGTTTGTCAATATTATCATGAGCAACTAAGTTTCCTATACTATCTTTCATACTTGTTAAGACAGGCTTGGTGAGTGCTTTTACCTGAGAAACAATCAAAACATAATTGGAATATAGACCGACAACTCCCACACTGATAAAAGTAGAAATTATGAGATTATCTGTACTATGTAAAAGATACCCTCCTATTGAATGAAGAAAAAGAGCTTTTACATTAGTGATAATATTTTTTTGAGTATCGTGATCGACTTTGTATTTAGCTTTTGTTTTAATATATGGGTATAGTTTATTAACTGTTCTGATAATAATTCCATTATAGATTAATGACAAAATAAATTCTACGGCTAAATAAGCAACAAAACTTTTAAAATATAATAATATCCCTATTTTTATTGCGTATAAAATAATTTGATAGCTTATTGTATATTTAGCTAATTTATATTGTTTTTGATCAGAATTTATCAGTGACCATTTATCAGCCATTAAATATCCTACTAAATTATTAGCCACAAAAATAAAATATACTAGAGATACATATGATAAATTTTCCCCTCCTTTAATGAATACATCAAGAAACGGATATAAACATAAGGATAATGCAAATACTGCTAAAGCAATGTATTTATAGATTTTACGATATAATTGGACTAAAGCTATTATTTGGGGTCTGTCATCATTTGCAAGAGGTTTATATAGATTGTATACAATGGAAGTTCCTATGCCACCTTCGACCAAGCTTAGCATACCTAAAACATTTTGTAACAATCCATTTAAGCCTAAATATTCAACCCCAAGGGAATCAATAAAGATTTTTCTTGTGAAAAATCCTAGAACTGTCAGTATTATAACAGAACTTATATTAGCTATAATGTTTTTTAGCGTATTGAGAGTTCTCATAAAGAGATTATTTCTTTAAGTCGTAAACAACGCTCGTTATATTCTGGTATAAATGAGTTCATATAATTCTTTATATTTTTTTCTTGTGTCATAAGTAAGATGAAAGCATCCTTTAACGTATTAGAACTAGTTAGTTCTTGCACAGGAATTACATAATTCTTATCTGTACCAAATATATCTGTTGCAATACCTCTAGCCTTTACTGAATATCCGACAACTAAAGTGGGTACTTGCTGTGAATAAGCAGCTATTGACGCATGAGTTCGTGCTGCTATCATAAATCTACATCGAGCAATATACCCTTTAAGTTCTTCTGCATTATGGTCTGTAATCATACATATCCTACCAGTATCTTTGAATTTATTGAAAAGTATCTGCAGTGGTATTCTGTCATCATTATTCGTCCACACAACATGGGGTATAAGAGCGATTTGCATATCTGTTTTATGAAGTATATACGTAATAAGTTCGATATAGTTCTGGAGCGTTATTCCTTTTTGGTTTTCATATCCAATAATCATAGGACTAACATTTATTCCTATAGTATTATTTTCTATAAATTGTGTAGGTAATGGCAAATCTTTACGATTTAATTGAAAAGCTGGATCTGGTATACAAAAGATATTTTTTAAACCAGATTCATTTAGTAAAGAGTAAGTAATACTTTCTCGGGCTATAATTTTTTCGTATTTCTTGAAGTCAGTATCAAGATAATTTTTATATTCTTTAGATTCTATTGAACATCCTAATAAAATCGGGGATGCTTTTGTTTTTTGTCTAATAATCGATAATAAAACACTCATTTCTAAAGCAAGACCTGAATAGCAATAATTATCTCCTCCAATAGATAATGCTATATCTGTATTTTGTAATAATTGAGGTAATTCATGATAAATCGAATTGTAATATAATTTATCAGGATTGGAACTTAATTTGGAACTTAATTTATAGATAAAATTCGTTTTTATACCATTTTGAACTTTTGTTATAGTTATTAATTCATTTAGCTGATATTTAATATCCTCTGTTGGAGCATTAGAGCATAAAATATGCTCCTTGTTCAGTGATAATAATTTAATAATACTTCTCGCTATAGCTTCACAACCATGATTAGCACTTCCTCCATGAGCGTATAATCCGTAGTTTGACATAAATATAAACCTTTCTTATTGATAAATAATAAAATAGAGTTACGTTATATTTTTTATTTAAAAAATATAATATGAGATTATCAGAATTTTGATTTGTCTTTAAAATAGATTTTATAATAGGCTCTGTAGAATAATATAATATGTATTGATTAATTTTATTCATTTTTATTTTTTGCATCTCGGAAAAAGAACTACAAATCAAATTTTTTATTTTATGAATAAGCTTCTCTTTTTCAAGCTGATTAATATCATTGCCAAGCCATTTATATATTTCTATATATATATTAGTTAATGAACAATAGTCAATGTTTTTATTTTGTAAAGCAGAACCTATTATATTTTGGTAATAGTTATAACCGTATTCTTCAAAAAAATATATGTTTTTAAGTTTTGAATAACATTTAATGAAGAAACTTAAATCTTCTGCAACCTTTTGAGTAGTATCGAAGTAAATCCTATTTTTTATTATAAATTTCTTATTTATTGCTTTATTGCATACGAAACCATAAATTCCGTTTTTTCCTTGCTCTGTTATAAAATTTTTTTTCAATATATTGATTTCTTTAGAGCCTTTATAAGGGATAGAAAGCCGTTCTTTATGCCCATTAGAAAATATTTTCGTTAAGCTAAAAACGTAAATAGGATAAGATGGATATTTAGTTATATGTTGCCATATGTTAAATAAATAGGTGGAATTGATGGAATCGTCTGCATCTATAAATAAAAGATATTCACCTTTACTATATTTGATGCCTGTATTTCTGGAGTAAGATACTCCTTGATTTTTATGATAATAATAAGAAAATCGATTATCTTGTTTTATAAATTTATTAGCAATTTTACTACTGTTGTCATTTGAGCCATCATCTATCATAATAACTTCAAAATTATTATATGTTTGCTGAAGTATGGAGGCAAGACATCTATCGAGATAAGTTCCTTTATTATAGATTGGAATAATGATAGAAAAAAAATAATTATAATCCATTTTGCTTAAATATTCTATACAAACGATATAAATAAGGATGTATTATATATGATAATATGAAGGTTACCCCAATAATAAATATAATATTTATATCATTGTTTAAAAGTGATAATAAAGATATAATAAGAGGATGAATAAAATACATTTCTCCACTACATGTTATATATCGAGAGGATATGTGGTTTATTATAGGAATATTCCAATTTTTAGCTTGTATAAATAATAATGGTATTAAGATTATATGTGTTATGTACATATCGAAATATTTATGCTCTGTATATTTAATCCAGACCAAAATAAATTCTATACAATATAATATGATAATGCATATGAATATTTTATTTGTACAATATTTTGAGATAGAATGTTCATATTTATGGACTAAATATCCTATAAAAAGTAGGGAAAATGCAAATGTTACTGGGTAACCTATATATCTGATTATTGATAATAGTAGATTTAGGCTTGTAAGATAATTTGCGTAAGTTGTAGAAAGAACACCAGCTAAGTAACATGTAAATGCTAATAAAGTAATATTTTCTTCATTGATATTGATTCTTTTTAATAAGTAGATAACAATAAAACCGTATATTGTAGCTAGCATATACCATAAATGAAAATATCCTTCTTTATAAAAGAAAATATAAAAGAACTTACATATATATATATACATATATATTATCATATGATATATGTATATATATTTTATTATAGGCATAATAAGAATATATTATCATCCAAATCATGAAACTCATTGCATAAGGTGAGATAAATACCAAGAATTTCTTGAATGATATTTTCTTATTTAGAGTTTTAAAGCTATAATATCCAGATACAAAGAAAAAAAAAGGTACTGCTATTCTACATATTCCATTATTAATCCAGAAAGTTTTAGCATTTACCGGTAAAATGTGAAGCACAATAACTAATATTGCTAAAATAGTTTTAATGAAATCAATATTTTTATTTTGGTGCATATTCCGGCGGATACCCGTTCAGCATTTCCGGTGATATCCGTTCAGTCC
>ERZ772861.2160-NODE-2160-length-13961-cov-5.708687_pt1 | contig 13961 bp, 16 predicted proteins | sample MGYA00512135_ERZ772861 | MGnify/ENA primary metagenome ERZ772861 (study PRJEB29015, sample SAMEA2737700) | human gut metagenome | biome: human gut; feature: human-associated habitat; material: faeces | place: China | collected 2012 ...
AGTGAGACAGCCCCGCAACCCCGGATTTCCGCTGGAACCCGGATGAATGTATTACATTTGGAAGATATTCCCTAATACTGCGCCGCTCTGCTCCTGCTTGGGACACAGACTGTCATAGAACAGGGCATAGGTTACGGCTACCTTGTTGCTGAAGAAGTACCGCAAGGCAAAGTCCGCTGCCAGATACAATACAACAGTGCCCCAGTACAAAACCTCGGGGGGCAGCCCGATAGCAAACGGCGCCAACACCATGTTCAAATAAATCAGCATACTCACCAGCGCTTGCAGCAGATAATACCACCAGAAGCTCAAATCTACCCGGAACATCATCTTCATATTGCCCTGCATCATCCGGCGGCTCTCCCGCAGGACACCGAACGCACCCAGCTGGGGGCGGTCAATGAGCAGATAGTCCACCATCCGATAGGTGCAGGAGAAATACCACAGCAGCGGCACCAGCGCCACCAGATAGATAAGCATGATGGGGAGCATGGCGCTGTAAAGGGCTATGAGTGCCAGACCATTGGACAGCAACTCCTCGGCAGACACAGTGCCCATAACCGCAATCACACGGTTGGAAAGGGGCGTGAGCAAACATACATTTATCACCAGAAAGCACAGGGCGAAGGCTGCCGCTGTCATGATGAGCATTTGCAGCAGCCGGGTGCGCAGCAGCACCCAAATGCGCTCGCCGCCGGCCTTCAGGGTTTTGGGGGAAGCATATTGCCCCCGGGCAATGCGCAGCATGGAGCCGGTGTAACCCAGCGTCAGGCACATTACCAGCAGCAGCTGGGCGATGGTCAGAACCGTGTCGGCAGTGGTGAGCATGGAACGAGTGCCGATGTTCTGAATGCCGCCGGTCTGGGAAATCTGGCTGTCCAGCAAATCCTGCACAACGGTTACCACCAGCGACGAAAGCGCCACAATCCCGGCATAAACCAGCACAACCTTTTTGGGGTCGTTGCCGCTTTGCAGCCGGTTGGAGGCTTTTTTCTTTAGATATTTTGCAGATGGAATACTCATGAAGCATCTCCTATGTTTTTTTCTTCCCTACAGTTTAGTACATTTTCCCGAAAATAGCAAATGAATTTTTCTGGAACAGTGGAAAAACCTTGGCGGCTATGGTAGAATGATACAAAATGAGCGGGGAGGGAGTCAAAATGGAACTAGGCGAACGGCTGCGGCAGGAGCGGATTGCCCAAGGACTCAGCCAGCGGCAACTGGCAGGGGAGAAAATCACCCGCAATATGCTCTCGCAGATAGAAAACGGGTCAGCCACTCCCTCCGTGGACACGTTGCGCTATCTGGCGCAGCAGCTGCATAAGCCGGTCAGTTTTTTCTTGGAGGGGGGGAGCAGCCTCCCTGGTTTTGAAAAAGTCTGGGAGGCCTTTCGGGCGGGGGATGCCCAGCAGGCCCTCAATCAGCTGGATGCCCTGCCGGAGGAAGCCAACGGCTGGGAATATGCCCTTCTGCGTGCGCTGGCGCTTTTGAGTGCGGCGGAACAGTATATACAGCAGGGGAGGGAAATGTACGCCGGGAAGCTGCTGACCCAGGCTGAGGCGCTGGAAGAAAAGCTTTCCTTTCTCCCGGAGCTGAAGACCCGGCGGTTGCTGCTCCGGGCAAAATTAAAGCTTCCGGTGGAGGCGGCAGCACTCCAAAGCTTGGATGAACAGCTGTACCTCCATGCCTATGCCGCTCTGGGGGCGGATGCACCGGTACGGGCGGCGGCCTATCTGGATGCCTGCGCAGACCGGACGGGGGCGGATTGGCATCTGCTGCGGGCGAAGGTGTATATGAAGCAGGGGGAGTATGCTGCCGCTGCGGTGCTGTTGCAGCAGGAGGAGAAGAAAAAACCGGAGGAGACCGTTCCGCTGCTGGAAATCTGCTTCCGGGAGATGGGAGACTTCCAGCACGCCTATTATTACGCTTGCTTGCAGCGAAAATAGTTTTTTTACACGCCGCAGATTGCCGCTGAAGCGAAAAGCCTTTCATGAAGAACGCTTTCTTTCGTTTTCGGTGTCTGCGCCGATATAAAGCGATGTTGGTAAACCTGCGCTCATTTTTAGTGGTGAGCAAAACGGGAAGATGAATGGTGTCGCTGCTGTTCCTGACAAGCAACTTGACCTATTTGTTCAGACAGTGTACACGAATGTAAAAATGGGAACGAGCATACGAGGGGCGTATATACATTTTTTGCGGCTGGGACTGATGGCAGCGGAACAGTGTACCCAATAAAGCCTAAAGTGAAGGAAATTGGAAATGACGGTCAAAGAATCCCTGCAAATATTTCTAATTATCTAGGCGATAACATTGATGGCTTTTCGACATTGTATGACACCGTTGTTCTGACTATAGACGAAATAGAAGACCTACCGGGTTCAGTACATTCTATGGCTGACAAGGCAGTTGAGAAAAAGTACCCCAGTAGGTCTTCCAGTATCAAGGTAGCAGAATTGCTGGAACTTGTCAAGGGGGATGCCGAAAAATATATTCCAAAGCAGGAGATTGTTCGGGATATCCAAATCAACGTACAGTCCATGCTGGGTAACTTTCCGCAAAACGCTACAGTTCATGTGCAAAATGAAAATGAACTTGCGGCAGTAGGTGCAACGAATAACCTTCGTGGCCTTGCTGCTAACGTCAAGTTCATTTCCGATGGTAGTATAACAAATCAAAGTGCAGAAGTCAACCAGAAACACAGCCGGGAGCTGGAAACCGTTGAGGAGCTGACAGAGCAGGACGAGCTGCTGAAAAAATACAGCCCGGCGCAGATCCGGGAAATCATTCACCTGTATGCGGAAGCCTACGGCAATGTGAACATGAACGCGGCGCAGGTGCTGGAAGAAATCGTGTGCGATGCCATGGCGGAAATGAACGCCTTTGCCACGGAACAGACAAAGCACCTGTGCCGGACTGGCTGATTAAAATGATGAAGGTCAGTCTGGCGGCAATCAACAAATGGGGTGCAGTTCAGATTGGGGAAACTCCCCTGGCTGCTTTGCGGAATGTTAGATTTTCCATTACACTTTTCATTGCACTTTCGTTTCCAAAACAGGTTAAAAAGCAGGGGAAAAGCGTGAAAAACGATGAACAGGGGAATTTTGAAATTCCTTGAAAAATAAATTTTTTCAAGGAATAAGTGCGTAATGTATGAAAAATGTCGTGAGAAAGTTGGATTTCTCACGACATTTTTATTGGTGGAGCCGAGGGGAATCGAACCCCTGTCCGAAAGCAACTTGGAAAGAACTTCTCCGGGCGCAGTTTGTTATTTACATTCCCTCATCCCGGCGGGAACAAACACCCTACGGGAATTGGTAGCTTCATTGTTCATGGTACGCGCAAAGCTTAGCGCACACACGGTCTCCACTCAAATCACACCCGAGCCCGGCTCGTGGACCTTCCGGGGCGGATGGGCGCCTAATTAGGCAGCCAGGGCAACAGTAGTGTTGTCAGTTAAATTTAAAAAATTGCCCGTTTTATCGTGGCCAGGCGCCACGGCCCGCTATTCCAGCCTCACTACCCCCGTCGAAACCAGTACGGCCCCATGGGAAGCTGCAAAATACCATCGGTATCTTGCAGCCGATAGCTGACTTAAAATCTTCCGTAAGGATCGGGGAGCTTGTTCGGCTCCGGGTAGGTCTCGCCGTGGGTGTCCACGGTGATGGAGGCGATTTTCTGCTCCACCTGAGGACGGTCATTGCGGTCGGTCTGGACGGAGGCGATGGCGTCCACCACGTCCATGCCGGAAGTCACCTTGCCGAAGGCGGCGTACTGGCCGTCCAAGTGCTTGGCGTCGGCGTGCATGATGAAGAACTGGCTGCCCGCGGAGTTGGGGGAGGAGGAACGCGCCATGCTGAGAACGCCCCGCTTGTGCTTCAGGTCGTTCTTGACGCCGTTGAAAAAGAACTCGCCCTTGATGCAGTAGCCGGGGCCGCCCATGCCGGTGCCCTCGGGGCAGCCGCCTTGGATCATGAAGCCAGGAATGACTCTGTGGAAGATCAGACCATCATAAAAATGGTGATCGCACAGGTCGATGAAGTTGCGGACGCTCTGGGGCGCTTTGTCGGGATACAGCTCGCCTTCGATGACGCCGCCGTTTTCCATGGTGATCTTGAATGTAGGATTCATTGACTTCTCTCCTTCATGGCCCGGTCGATCTGACGCTTGGCGTCCTTCTCTGCCGCGGCCTGTCGTTTGTCGTATAGCTTTTTGCCCTTGCACAGCCCGACCTTGACCTTCACCCGGCTGCCCTTGAAATAGACGGACAGGGGGATCAGGGCGTAGCCGTCCTGCTTGACCTTGCCGTAGAGCCGCATGATCTCCCGCTTGTGCAGCAGCAGACGTCGGGGACGGCGGGGGTCAACGTTGAAGCGGTTGCCGTGGTCGTAGGGGGAAATGTGCATCTGGTTTAAGAGCATGTCGCCGTCCTTGATGCCGCACCATGCGTCCTTCAGGTTCAGCGTGCCTGCCCGGATGGACTTGACCTCGGTGCCCACCAGCTCGATGCCCGCCTCGATCTCTTCTTCCACGAAGTATTCGTGATAGGCTTCCCGGTTCCGCGCCATGACCTTTACGCTTGCCTTTTCCAGATGTCTCACCCCCCGCGCAATTCTACGGTCATTATACCATAACTGTCAAGGGGATTATACCGCCCGGAAAAGTAAATGTTTCCGCTTACAGCAGACGCAGCCCCCACTCGCCGTTATCTTCCTGATAGTACTGGAACTCGTTCAGCGTGTCGGATTCAAAGACCTTCAGCATGTCCATGAAATCCTCCACCAGAGGGTATTCCGGCAGACGCTCTCGGGGCAGCCAGAACACTTCGCCCTCGTCGGAGGACTGCAAGTTCCCGGTGTAACGGTCAGCCTTGTAGAAAAAGACCACATACCGGGTGTTCCCCTTGGCCGGGAACTGCTTGACCCCGCACAGCGTCGGGTTCTCGATGGTCAGCCCGGTTTCCTCCCGGGTCTCCCGGATGGCGGCCGCGGTGAAGGCTTCACCCGGCTCTACATGTCCGCCGGGGAAGCAGATGCCCGGCCAGCCGGGGTCATTGCGATCCTCCATCAGAAGATTGCCGCTGCCGTCGGACACCATGATCAGCACGGTGAAAATTGCCTGTTCTGCCATCGTTACACCTTGTCAAACAGAAAATGTTCCAAATTCTTGGTGGACGCAAAGGAAAAATCGCACAGCCGGGTCATTTCCTCCGTGATCTCCGGACAATCCCGCCGACCCCAACCGGCAAAGGCGATGGGGACACCGGCGCTTCGCGCCATTTCCCAAGCGGGCTTCATATCGTCCACCACCAGCAGCTGGGACTGGGTATAGCCGTATTTTGCCATGATCTGCTCCAGCGGCCACGGGCTGGGCTTGCGCAGTTCCTCCGGTAAGTCCCAGCCGTAAATGTCGTCGGGGAGGATGCCGAAGTGGGTCTCGTAGTCCCGTGTGATGTTCTGGATGCAGGAATGGGAGACGACGCAGACTGTGCCGCCGGCTTCCTTCTGGCGGCGGATGATGTCACCGATGCCGGGGAAGGGGGCGGGGATGTGATCGACGATGTATTTCTGCCAGCCGTGGTATTCGTCCACAATTTCCTGCTCGGTAAAGTTGTACCACTTCCGGCACATGTCGGCAAAGCCCAGACGGAAGCAGCCCTCGGCGTACTCGTGGAGGGTGATTTTCGTCCCCGGGCGGAATTGATTCAGAATGTAGCAGAAGAAGGGATAATTGACGGTGGCCTCGCTCTGCACGACGGTATCGTCGTGGTCGAGGACAAGACAGGGGTATTTCAGCATAGAAGTTCTCCCAATATTATTTTTATCTTTTCTCATTATACCAGACGCCGGGCGGCGGCGCAACCACAAAATTCCTCTTGCGTATATAGAACAAATGTGCTATAATGACAAAAACAAAAGGAGGTGGGCGCGATGGTGCGGAAAACGTGCCCGGTGGATGTGATATCGGTATGCAGCGCCAGCGGGGATATCCGCCCGCTGCGGCTGCGGGTGGAGGACGAGGAACAGGGGCTTATCCGGGTGAATATTGACGAAGTGATCAGCGTGAAGGAAGTCCCCTACGTGGGCGTGGAAGCGAGGATATTTCTGTGCCGGGGGACGGTGGACGGGCGGCAGCGGCAATTTGCGCTGAAATACCTCATCCGCGCCCACTGCTGGTGCCTGATGGACAGGGTGCGTTGATTTTTCGCAGTGGAAATTATGGGGAGATTGTTGTATTATGGTGGTAAGAAACTGTCCGGGAGGAAGCACTATGGCAATCGTGACCTTTTACAACGGCGCCCCCAAGGACGCGCCGAAAACCACCATGCCCGCCCATCTGGGGGCAAATGCCATCATCACCTGCAAAAACCGCCTGCTGCTGGAAAAGCGCAGCGACTCCGACGTTTGGGGGCTGGTCGGCGGCGGCTGCAAAAAATGGGAGACCGGGCGGCAGGCCATCGTTCGGGAAGTCTATGAAGAACTGGGACTGCGCATCGCCCCGGAACGGTTCCGGAAGCTGGCGGTGTACGACAACCCCGGCCGGATCGCCGCCTTCCGGGACGGCAGCATCTGGCGCATGGTGATCGTGGTATACGCGCTGGAACTGGAGGAGGAGCCGGAAATGCACATCAGCAGAGAATCCAAGGATCTTCGCTTTTTCAGCCGGGAGGAAATCGGGAATATTGAAATAGCGATCACCCATAGGGATATCGTGGACGACTGGTTTGTCAAGGCAATTTGTGAATAAACGGAAAAGAAAAAGGATTCCTTATACAATTATTGAAAAAATACTTGTATATTCACGGAAAGTATGCTAATATACAAGGTAAACGGTGCAGTATCCTAGTCGGGGTGGCCATCTTCCAGGAAGGGCCTAAAAATCCTTTGAAGGGCACATCGATGAAGTCCCTGGTGTTTGCTTGTTACGCCCAGTTTCGGGTGGATGCTGGGGGTTAAGGATTCCGGGCGCGCGCAACGGCATGACGCATACGACCCGGTTTCCGTGGAGACTTGAAGCTTGTGCGACGACGGTTGAAGCCCTTAGGCGGCTCCGATCGCGTACGAATCAGGTATGAACCTGCAAGGCGGTGCACAGAATCGTGTGCTGCGTGCAGCGTAGCCTGCCTTGCGTGGAAATGCGGGAAAAGAAGACCAGACGGCCGGTCGCTATGGCCATAGCGGCTGCTGTCATCGCTTCTGGAAACCATTTCTGCAAAAGAGGCTAAGATCATGGCTTCCCTCGTTGTGGAAAACACCTAGGCTGTCGTAAAAGGGCAGGCAGGGGATTGCAGTACGGACTAAGTGGCAATCGGGTACCCATTATCATGGCAACACTTGGGCGGATGAATGAAATGGAAACGGCCTGTGCGGCAACGGCAGGTTTCATCCGGTGAAAAACAACCCGACCTAAGCCGTAAGATTTACTCTGCCTGCCACCGTTTTTACATTATAAAGTCGAATTGAGAGACTTTTTACTATTTCTCAGAAGGAGAATGTTTTCGTGGCGAAAACCGACCCTGAGGCTGCCAGACGGCAGCGGCATAAGACGATCCGCTGGGTCGTCACCGTTTTCCTGATTACGGTTGTGATTTCCGGCATCATTTCTCTGGTCTCGGACGAGGTGATGGACAGCAGCAGCCTTCCCGTGGCCTTTCTCATTCTGCTTGCCATCGTGATGGTGGGCATTATCTTCGATATCATCGGCATGGCGGTGGCCTCGGCGGATGAAAAGCCGTTTCATTCCATGGCCGCCCGGAAGGTGCCGGGTTCTCAGGAAGCCATCCGGCTTCTGCGCAACGCGGAGCGGGTCAGCTCCATCTGTAACGACGTGGTGGGCGATATCTGCGGTGTTGTCTCCGGCAGCGCGTCGGCGACCATTGCGGCGCTGATCCTGACGCAGGTGGACGTGGGCTGGCCGCGGGGCGTTTCGCTGGTCATGTCCGCCCTCGTGGCGGGGCTGACCGTGGGCGGCAAGGCCATCGGCAAGACCTTCGCCGTCAATTCCTGCACGCAGATCGTTCACATGGTGGGCAAGGTGCTCCATGCCCTGAATGGCCTGCATGGTAAAAAGAAAAAGTAATATGTTAGGTTGTGTCGAACGTGAGCATTTTACAGAAAATCAACGGCCATGACGACCTTACCGCTCTGGATGACCGGCAAAGAACCCAGCTCTGTGGGGAAATCCGGGAGTTTCTGGTCTCCAACGTTTCCAAAACCGGCGGACATCTGGCCGGAAACTTAGGCGTGGTGGAGCTGAGCGTGGCCATCGAGACCGTTTTTAATACCGAGATAGACCGCCTGGTTTTTGATGTTGGGCATCAGTCTTATGTGCATAAGCTGCTGACCGGACGCCAGGCGGATTTTCCGCATCTGCGGCAGTACGGCGGCCTGTCCGGTTTTCCAAAGCCTTCGGAGAGCAATACGGACGCCTTCGTGGCGGGACATGCTTCCAGCTCCGTTTCCATCGCTCTGGGTATGGCGCGGGCGAGGACGCTCCTGCATCAGGACTACAATGTGGTCGCTCTGATCGGGGACGGCGCCTGCACCGGTGGTATGGCTTATGAAGGGCTGAACGACGCCGCGGTGAGCGGCGAGCCGATGGTCATTATCCTCAACGACAATGAAATGTCCATCGGCAGGAACGTGGGCGGCGTGTCCCGGCACCTGTCCCGTCTGCGCTCCAGCGGCCATTATCTGAAGGCCAAGCGCTGGTACCGGGAAATTATGAAGAAGACTGCCGCCGGCCGGGCGGCGTACCGGGTGACCCGGCGGCTGAAAAACAGGCTGAAGCGGTTTTTGCTGCCCGCGTCCCTGTTTGAAAATATGGGATTTACCTATCTGGGGCCTGTGGACGGCCATGACCTGCCGGGGCTGATCTCTCTGCTTACTACCGCCAAGGGCCTTGCCGAGCCGGTGGTGGTGCATGTGGTCACGAAAAAGGGCTGCGGCTACCGCTTTGCCGAGGAAGATCCGGCAAAATTCCACGGAATCGGGGCGTTTGACCCGGAAACCGGGAAAAAACTGGCAAAAAAAATTACGTCCTATTCCGATTCCTTCGGCGAGGCTGTGATGGAGCTTGCTCAGAAGGATGACCGGATCTGTGCAATTACAGCCGCCATGCCGGGGGGCACGGGGTTGCTGAAGTTCATGCGGGAATACCCCAAACGCTTTTTCGATGTAGGCATTGCAGAAGAACACGCGATCTCCATGGCGGGCGGTCTTGCCAAGCAGGGAATGGTGCCGGTGGCGGCGATCTATTCCACCTTTTTACAGCGCGCCTATGACCAGATCATGCAGGATATTGCCATGCTGCACCTGCATGTGATCCTCGCCGTAGACCGGGCGGGGCTTGTGGGGGACGACGGCGCCACCCACCACGGCGTGTTTGACGTTGGATTTTTACGGCAGGTGCCGGATATGCTGATCCTTACGCCCGCCAGCCTTGCCGAACAGAAGGATATGTTTTCTTGGGCGGCGGAAACATACAACGGCCCCGTGGCAATCCGCTATCCCCGGGGCGGGGAGGGCAGCTACCGGGATTCCGCATGGCAGCCCGGCGAAAATGTGGAGACGGAAGGGCTTCTGTGCTGCCACCGCCATGGCGGGGACGTGACACTGGTGACTTATGGTTCCATGCTGGATAATGTCCTGGAAGCGGCGGAGATTTTGTCCCAGCGGGGCATTGAAGCGACCATTCTGCGGCTTCTGACGGTGTCCGCCCTGCCCACACGGGAAATTCTCGCGGAAATGTCGGAAAACCGCCGCGTAATCGTGGCGGAGGAAGTCTGCACCGGCTCCGGTATCCGGGAGGCGCTGGCATGGGAGCTGCGGAAGCTCTGCCCGGACTGCCGGGTGGACGGCGTCGATCTGGGGGCGGACTTCGTTACCCACGGTTCGACGAAGGAGCTTTACCGGCATTACGGTCTGGACGGGGAGTCCATCGCAAACTATACGCAGGGGGTGCTGTCCTAAGTGAAGGTAAAGAAGAGACTGGATGTTCTGCTGACGGAACGGAACCTTGCGGACAGCCGCTCCAAGGCACAGGCCGTCATCATGAGCGGCCTTGTATATGTGGACGGCCAGAAGGCAGACAAGCCCGGTGTTTCCTATGACGAAACGGTGGAAATTGAGGTGCGGGGCGCGGCGTGCCCCTACGTCAGCCGGGGCGGATTGAAGCTGGAAAAGGCGCTGCGGGACTTCGGCGTAAAAACCGAGGGCTGTGTGTGCAGCGATTCCGGCGCGTCCACCGGCGGATTTACGGATTGCTTATTGCAGCACGGGGCGAAAAAGGTGTTTGCCATCGACGTCGGCTACGGTCAGCTGGACTGGAAAATTCGCTCCGACCCGAGAGTCGTGGTCATGGAGCGCACCAATATCCGCTATGTTACCCCGGAACAGCTGGGGGAGCCGCTGGACTTGTCCGTGGTGGACGTGAGCTTTATTTCGTTAAAGCTGGTTCTGCCCGTGATCAAAACACTGTTGAAGCCCACCGGGCAGGTGCTCTGCCTGATCAAGCCCCAGTTTGAAGCGGGGAAGGAGAAGGTGGGCAAAAAGGGCGTCGTCCGGGAAAAATCCACCCACAAAGAGGTGCTGGACAATTTTGTTGCCCTGGCGGACGAGCTGCAATTCAAAATTCTCGGCCTGACCTTCTCCCCGGTGAAGGGGCCGGAGGGGAATATTGAATTTCTGGGGCATCTGACGCTGGACAATGTGGCGGGCATTCGGCCGGATACGGCGCTGGTGGCGGAATTGGCGCACCAGACGCTGGACAAGGGGGAAAATTCGTGAAAAATGTCATTCTGACCCCCAATCCCTACCGGGACAGGAACTTTCAGACGGTGCGAAGCGCTATCCAGATTCTGAAAGACGCGGGCATTCAGCCCAAACTGTGCCTGCCCTTTGAGGTAGACCGCAATTACGAGCTGCCGAAAGATCTGCGTTTTTCCCGGCTGGACAGAGAATTGCCCAATGCCGAGCTGGTGATCTGCTTCGGCGGCGACGGGACCATCCTGCACATGGCCAAGGCGGCTACCCGGAGGGGCGTCCCCCTTCTCGGCGTGAACATCGGCACCATGGGCTTCATGGCGGAGCTGGAAAGCACCGAGCTGGAAAAGCTCGCCATGCTGGCCACCGGGGAATTCACCACGGAAAAGCGCATGATGCTGGACGTGACGGTGCAGCGGAACCGGGACATTTTGTTTCACGACATCTGCCTGAACGACGCGGTGATCACCAAGGGCGTGATCGCCAGAATCGTGCATCTCTCCGTAAAATGCGACGGTATTCAGGCCATGGAATGCGGTGGCGACGGCGTGATCGTAGCGACGCCTACCGGCTCCACCGCCTACAGTCTTTCCGCCGGAGGCCCCATTGTGGAGCCGGAGGCGAACAGCATCATCATTACGCCCATCTGCGCCCATGAGGTGGGCAGCCGGTGCATCGTGGCATCCGACCGGCGAGTGGTCACCGTGGAGATGGTGCGCAACGCCCGGCGCAACGCCTATGTCTCCGTGGACGGCGGCAGGGCGTTCCGGCTGAATCTGGGCGATGTGGTAACGGTTCAGAAATCTCATCTGGAAACGAAACTGGTTCGGTTGAAGGAACGCAGTTTTTATGATGTGGTCAACGCGAAATTTAAGAAAGTGTAAGAGGTGACCGGGTTTGAAATCGAAGAGACAGGCAAAAATTATGGAGATCATCTCCACAACAAACGTAGAAACACAGGAGCAGCTGCTTAAGGAATTGCAGGAAGCGGGCTTCACCAGCACCCAGGCGACCATTTCCCGGGACATTAAGGAGCTGCGGATCGTCAAGGAGCTGACCAGCTTCGGCACCTACCGCTACACGACGGCGGCAAGAGAGGTGCCCAGCGCCTTTACGGGGCGGCTGAACACCATTTTCCGGGAATGCGTCACCAGCTTTGACTATGCCCAGAATATCATCGTCATCCACACCCTTCCGGGACTGGCCAACGCGGCGGCCTCCGCGCTGGACGCCATGAATATGAACGTGGTGCTGGGGACGCTGGCCGGTGACGACACGGCAGTGGTCATCATGCGGGATACCAACGCCGCCGCTGCCTTCTGCGGTGAGATCAAGAGCCTGATAGGCGGCTGAGAGGGGGAATAACCGTGCTGAGCCTTCTGCATATTGAAAATATCGCGGTGATAGAAAGCGCGGATATTTCCTTCGACGGGGGATTTACTGTCCTCACCGGCGAGACCGGCGCGGGCAAATCCATTGTCATTGACGCGATTTCAGCCATCCTCGGCGAGCGGGCATACCGGGACATGATAAGGACCGGGGCAAATAAGGCCACCGTCCGGGCGGTGTTTACCGGGGTTCCAAAGTTACAGTGGTTCGAGGACAACGGCGTGGAATACGACCCGGAGACCATCGTCCAGCGGGAGATTTTTCTGGACGGGAAAAATGTCTGCCGGGTCAACGGGAGCCTCGTAACGGTGTCCATTCTGCGGAAGCTGGGTATCCAGCTCATCAACATCCACGGCCAGCATGATTCCGCGTCGCTGTTTGACGAGGACAACCATCTTGCTTTTCTGGACGCATTTGCCGGGAATGAGGCGCTGAGAAGCGACTACGGAGAAAAATACGAGACTGTGGTGAAGCTGCGGCGGGAAATTGACCGCCTGACCATGGACGAAGGGGAAAAGCTGCGCCGCATGGAGACCCTGAAATACCAGATCGCCGAGATCGAAAAGGCAGAGCTGGAGCCGGGAGAGGACGAAAGACTGGAAGACCGCCGGAAGATCCTGCAAAACGCCGAAAAACTGAGCAACGGCATGGAAACAGCTGTGGAATGTCTCTACGGCGGGGACGATACCGACGGCGCCGCCGGGCTGCTCGCACAGGCGGAGTACGCCCTTGCGCGGCTGTCCCGGTTCAGCGACAGCTTCAACGCTCTGCATGAACGGGTAGCCGACCTGATGTATCAGGTTCAGGACGCCGCTGAGGAGGTTCGGGACGCCCGGGACGGCTTAAGCTATTCCGCCGACGAGCTGGAACAGATCGAGTCCCGGCTGGACGTCATTCACAAGCTGCGCCGGAAGTACGGCACGACCTGCGAGGATATCCTTGCGTATCTGGACAGCGCGAGAAAAGAGCTGGACGACATCGAATTTGCCGACGACCATCTGGAACGGCTGAAAGGGAAGCTCCAGAAGGCGGAAAAAGCCGCATGGGACGCGGCGATCGCCCTCCGGGAAAACCGGAAAGCGGCGGCAAAGGCCATGTCGGAGCGCATCCTGACGGAGCTGACCCAGCTGGACATGCCCCGGGTGCAGTTTTCCTGCGAGTTCCGGGAGACGGAGCTGACTGTAGCCGGCGCGGACGCCGTGGCGTTTTACATGTCCGCCAACGCGGGCGAAGCCCTGAAGCCCATGAGCAAGGTGGCCTCCGGCGGTGAGCTGGCGCGAATCATGCTTGCCATGAAGAACGTTCTGGCGGAAAAAGACCAGGTGGAGACCCTGATTTTCGACGAGGTGGACACCGGCGTTTCCGGTCGGGCCGCCCAGAAGGTCGCCCAGAAGCTGAAAAGCGTTGCCGCCCACAAACAGGTGCTGTGCGTTACCCATCTGCCCCAGCTGGCGGCGTTGGCGGACAACCATCTGCTCATCGCCAAGCAGGAGCGGAACGGACGGACATACACCTCCGTGACGCCTCTGGACTTGGAGGGCAGAAAGCGGGAGCTGGCGCGTATCATCGGCGGCGCGACGATTACCGAAACCACGCTGAAAAGCGCGGAGGAAATGCTGCGGGGATAAGCCGTCGGTTTACACAGAATTTATGCGAGTTTACCCTTGACAAATTCCGCTCTGTTTGTTAGGATAAGGCAAGCAACACAGTGATGGGAAGAAGTAAGCGTCCCGATTCCCGCCAGAGAGCTGCCGGCAGGTGCAAGGCAGTGGGGAAAAGCGCCGAAATACCTCCCGGAGTGGCCTTTCTGAA
>ERZ772861.2168-NODE-2168-length-13932-cov-6.934928_pt1 | contig 13932 bp, 10 predicted proteins | sample MGYA00512135_ERZ772861 | MGnify/ENA primary metagenome ERZ772861 (study PRJEB29015, sample SAMEA2737700) | human gut metagenome | biome: human gut; feature: human-associated habitat; material: faeces | place: China | collected 2012 ...
TGGAATTCTGCCACAACCCCTTCTCCATGCCCCAGGGCGGCCTGAAGGCCCTGGAGGATGCGGAGGGCAATACCGAGAAGCTGCTGGCCATCAATGCCAACCAGTACGACCTGGTCTGCAACGGCTACGAGTGCGCCTCCGGCGCCGTCCGAAACCACGATCCCGAAATCATGGTCAAGGCCTTCGAAATGGTGGGCCTGGGGGAGGAGGACGTAAAAGCCAAGTTCCCCGCCATGTACAATGCCTTCACCTACGGCGCGCCCCCTCATGCCGGCGCCGCCCCCGGTGTGGACCGGCTGATCATGATGCTCACCGGTGAGGAGAGCATCCGGGAGGTCATTACCTTCCCCATGAGCAAAAACGCTCAGGACCTGATGATGGGCGCTCCCAGCCCCGTAGACCCCAAGCAGCTGGACGACGTGCATATTGCCATCGTAGAAGAGTGATTTTTCTCTCCCCAATGGGGCAATGTCATTCCGTTAAGAAAAGCTGGACTTCACAGAAATGTGAGGTCCAGTTTTTTGTTTTTATTCCTCCGCTTTCTGAATCAGGGCCTTGCCCAGGGAGCGCAGAAACTCCCGATAGTCCCCATCCGGGGGCAGGAAGTCCGTATTGGTCACGGAATTTTCCCGATAGTTGACCATCATGGACTTAAAAAGTTCCTGAGTGGTGGGCGGGGTGTAGGTAATGGCGTTGGCCCCCGCCTGAATGGTCCGGCGGATGGACTCCTCGGTCTTGCCGCCGCTGGCAATAATGGGAATGCCCGGTGCCGCCTCCCGGACCATCTTCACGATCTCCGGAGTCTGGGCCCCTCCCGCTACATTGATGATAGCGGCGCCGTAGCGGATGCGCTCGGCAATGTCCGTATCCATGTTCACCACGGTGATGACCGTGGGAATGTCAATGGAGTCCGCCACCATTTTCAGGTTCAGATTGGACACCGGGGCATTGAGCACCGCCCCGATGGCCCCCTGGCTCTCCACATCCTTGGCGAGCGTCACCGTCCGCAGTCCCTTGGTGGTGCCGCCGCCGATGCCGCAGAATACCGGCATGGAGGAATGCTTGATAATGGCATCACTGATGGACTGCTGGGGCGTAAAGGGATACACCGCAAACACCGCGTCCGCGTCACAGTTCTTGATAATGGCCAGGTCCGTGGTAAAGGCCAGGCTTTTAATGCGCTTCCCGTAAATCACAATGCCGCTGGCTTCCCGGATGACCTCCGGCATACGCAAAATGTTGTGGCGAAGCTTGCTGTTGATGGTGGGCCTTGCAGGAGTACCGGAAGAGGTTTTCCCCGTCTTTTCTATTTCTTCCACCTGCTCCATAATTTCTTCGTTCATGTCGGTTCCCTCCGTTTTGGTATGGATTTCCTGGGTTCGCAGTCGAATGCAGGATATTTTATTGTAACATAGGAAAAAAGCTTGCGCAAGAAGTCAGGTGAGGGAAATTTTTTCTTCTACCCCCCTTTACAAACGGTCCAAACTCTGCTATAATACTCAGGCACTTGAGGTGTATGCGCCAGTGGCTCAATGGATAGAGCATCGGATTCCGGTTCCGAGGGTTGGGGGTTCGAGTCCCTTCTGGCGTACCAAAGAAGAATAATCCGAACCTGTTCTCAGTGGGAGATGGGTTCGGATTATTTTTGTTTTTGGGAGATGACATTTTTTAACGGCCAAAGTGCCAGGCTTGATCGGTTGGTCTTTGTTTCACTGCGACGTGTGAACTCAGTGGGAGATTGTTCAGCCAGCCGTAACCATCAACCACTGCTGGGAATACTTTGACTGCCACATTGGTCATGTCGAGCAGAGTTATGACAGGAAACTGAACGAGAAGTTCTGGCCTGACTTTGGTTTGGCGATCCAGACATATGCCTGCACAGGGTCAACAGAAATTTAGGTCAGGTCTGCTACCCAATCCGGTAATAGATGCTCCAAATCAAGCTCACCACTCTGTTGGTTCTGGGCGACACCAATCCTTTTCTGCACGTCATTTTCGAAAAAAACTGCATGTTCCCATTTTCAAAATGGAAGCTGGCAATCGCTTGCCATGGGAGACCAGTCACCGCATTTTCGATGCAATTTCTGTCCTAAACATGCCTTGCACCGTCATCACGAGAGAAAGATGGTATGGCTAATTACCTTGAACTAGCGGCGTTCACTAATTTGTCAGCAAAGGTATGGACAATAGTTTTTTTGTCTTCTGCGGAAATATCCTTCTTTGCTTTGTAATAAATGTGGAAGAAGTTAGACTGATGCTCTCCGGCAGTTTTCAAAACATCGACAACCCTTTCGAGAGGGACAACGTTTTTTTCAACATTTGGAAATAGAACAGGGATTTTTCCAAGGGCAGATTTAAAACTTGTACTAAACTTCTTTTGAAAAATTATCAAAAATTCAAATTCCATCCCTGTTTGTTCTCGAAGTGCATCGTAGATCTCTTTTAATACTTGTGCCCAATACTGCTTCTTCTTTATTCCGGCAATTAGGTCTTCGTAAGTATCTTCATCTATTTCCGCCTTTGCCTTTGCTTCGTTTGCTTCAGTTTCTTCGCTACTTAATACACCCCAAAGACTTTCGGAGATAATTGGAGCCCCCAGTTTGTCTATACAGTAATTAACCAAGCTCTCAAATCCCTGTTCAAGCTTTTGGATTGCCTGCGTGTTATCACCAATTCGTTCCTGGAATAATGCTCTGAATTCAGCCTCAGACTTCCAGACTGCGGTTCTACGTTTGTCTCGGGCAAAATACTCATAGCCAAGTCCGTCTTTGCAGAATTGTTTCATTAGGTGCAAAAAATCCTCATCCGCAAGCAATGAAACATGGTATTTTTGCTCAACGGTACCTGAAGTGAAGTCGATATTAGCCTCACAATTAAACAAATCTCCCTGCTCTAAAAGAAGGCGGGCTTCTTCGGTCAGCAACTTTTGCTCCTCCAGCAACTTTCGCGCATTTTCTGAAAATAGCTGTTTCGTTATCTTCAACTCTTTGCCGTCTTCGGTTAATGCTTCATAGCAGAAGAGGGGATTGGTATCGGATGGAGAAGAAAAAATGTTGGTGAGTGTGCTCATTGCGTTTTTGAGCGCTTCCATCTCATATAGAATTGTCGGATGTCCTTGTACCCATTTTTTCTCTGCATCGTGTGCATATACGGCACTTTCAATCACGCTTATTGCATTTTTGTGATAGCCGATACATAATCTTTTCCCGTCTTTAACAATACGCAATCCTTCAAGGAGCCGCATATAGTCGACCTGTGCATTTTTAAAACCGATTGTGGCAGAATCACGAATTATATAGTCCAAACGATCCACATCAATTATTGATGAGTTGAGCAGATTGATTATGCAATTACACAATTCTATTGCTTTATTGCATGATTTTAGCTCCGTTATTTTCCTTAATTTTTCACTCCGCTCGGGGCCCTCGGGGAGAGATAGGTCAGGTTCTGGAATCATTTTTGTACGGAAAGGCATTCCAATGATGCATCTAGAAAAGAAGCTTTTTTGAAGCGAAGTATCAAAATAGCTCGCAAATCTTCTAATTCCGACAACACAGCTCATACACTCATGGGAGGCAGGTTTCTTAGCTCCAAGTGCGTCAAAGTCATTTGCAAAATCCGCATCATCTACAGACTCTTTTAACAAGGTAAACAGTGTCTGACTTTTATCCAGAAAAAAGGTTTCGCCAGTATGAGAAAAAGGGGCATGCCCAACATCATGCAATAAGCAAGCTAATTCAAATGTCTGCTGCAATATGTCAACTTTTTCTTCCAGCGCAGTGCCCATACTATATTCGACCAGCTGAGTTTTTATTGAGTGAAAAGCGATTTGGCCTAAGTGGTATACACCAAGAGAGTGGACGAACCGATTGTGGTACGCCGATGGAAATAGGGGGGTATAGCTGGTTTGGCGGATGTCTTTTAGTCGCTGAAAAGCAGGCGTGTCAATGATATTCGCAACGATGTCATTATCAATATTGATATATCCGTAAACAGGATCTTTAAACTGTTTTTTACCCACGATTGTTCATCTCTTTCTATGGAAAATCAGGAACCAGCAGGCCGATCAAATGAAAAGAATTACTCAAAAAGGGTACCCAAATGGTACCCTTTCCGTTGCTTATCCACACGCATTGACGTTAAGGGCCTTCAACGACTCTTCACGAACGAGTGCTTTAGCGAGATCTACAGTTAAGTTTTCTCTGAATTGATGACGTAGATCATCAATTGTTTTGACCTTCTTCAACTCGATATACTCAACATCGCCATACTTTTCAATGGAAAAGAAATCAGCATAATCATGAACGAACTCATATGTGCTTTCTTTAGTTAAAAATAATATGGCATTTTGACCCGAGTCGGAAAGGAGCGATACAATGACGGCTCCATAATCTGCAAGTGCCTGAAAACTCACCTTCCTGTTGCTATCCTCTCTTTTAATCATTTCGATTAGGGCACTTGCAACAAGATCCTCGATTCCAATGTACCTGTACATGGATTACCATTCCCCTTTATATGCAATTTTAAAAACACAAACAAGTGAAAGCGCAAAAGCGGCACTTCCACTTATCAACAAACATAACATGAAGCGTTATACAATTAGACAAACGTTACTGATCGCACGTTTGAACCATTATAGCACCGTGGAATCTGCTTTACAAGAGAATTCTGTATATCGATTTTAAATTTGTAGCTTTGAACAAATTATTCTGCAATATTTAGTCAATTATTATTTGCACAGTTATAATGGTTACTTGTGCTACTAATAACAAGAATTGACCGCAAGAAATGGACACTCCCTGGAACCAGCATCCTGCATTCTGGAGAGGGAAATGGCGCAGGTATCCTCGTAAAAGGAACATCGAAATACATGTGGAATCTAAAAGAATGGACATTGCTCTGCCTTTTCATTCAATCTGCGTGTATAACAACAATACTGCTTACCAGAGCTGTAATCTAGTTTTGCGATAAGGCTACATACATTCTATCAAGAGGGATACGGGGTGAACGGCGGACAGAATTTGAGAATTCACGCATTTAGAAAGCCGTTTTTGAACATCCGCAGGTAATTGCATTCCCGAATCAAAAACGTGTCCAAGGAGCCTTGCAATCAGTCACTTTTTCACCCCCCGAAATGCGTAAGTGGAAGTGCCTTCTGCATGAGAAAAGGTGCCGCCAATTTGGCGGCACCCTGCGCGGTTACTTACTTTTCCCTTCCTTTCCTTCCGTCTGTTCTGCTTCACGCTGAGACAGCCATTCCCGGAACTCCCGCTGACCTTCTTCGCTTTCGTAGTAGGCGAGGATATCAGGCAGGATACACTGAGCGATGTGCTCGATTTCGTGCTGCGGAATACCGGAATGCTCCATGAGCTTCTTTTTGCAGCTCAAGCTGGTTATTCCCTCCGGTTCGATATGAAATTATTAAGGTGCAGTTGTAGACGGGCGGATAATCTGTTGCTGACGGCATGGCTCCCTTCTTAAAAAACGGAAAATGCAGGCGCTTGTCAAGCCACAGCTTGATTAGCGTCTGCATTTTGCTTTCCTGTATTATATCACATTGGGAGTGGGTGTCAATAGCGTAGGAAGGGGTTGCGATGTAGAATAATAGCGGTGGAAAAGTGCTTGTGCCACAACAGGTTTTCCTTGCGTTTTTCTTGCAGTAAGGGAATCGTACTCACCACCAGAAAATCCGGCTTCTATTCTTCTACACCGAAATTGAGGGTGGACAGAACCAGCAGTCGAGTATCGACATTTTAGAGAAAAAAGCCGTTGTGCCACAATCACTTTTTGCCGCAATTCTATTGGGATAAGGATATTGTATTCCCCCTTCGGAAAATGTCTTTCTGATGTCGACAAAATAGCTTTCTCCGCATATAAAACCCGATTTTCGGCTTCCGAATATACCTATACCACCCCCTCCCAAAATCGAGAGAAAAAGTCGTTGCGGCACAACGACTTTTTGGGGTCTAAATGCGTGAGTATGAGCGGGATAGCTGCTGGAGTACGATGAGGTGTTCCGGCAGCTTTTTTCTTTTCCCAAAATGTGATATAGTAAAAAATATTGTAGCCTATGTGAAACCTTTCCAGCTAATCTTCGTGTATATAGGTGAAAACACTCACATAGAAAGGAAGGGATTTGTAATGGACGACACCCAGATTGTGGATCTGTACTTTGCACGATCCGAAATAGCAATCAAAGAAACGGATAACAAGTATGGTGGTTACTGCTATAAAATCGCCTATAGCATCCTTGCAAACCGGGAGGATTCTGAGGAAAGTGTCAGTGATGCCTATTTATCCGCATGGAACATCATTCCTCCCCGCAAACCCGCAATACTCTCTACATTCTTAGGCAAATTAACCCGGAACATATCCATTGACCGCTGGAGAAAAATGAGTGCGAAGAAACGCGGAAACGGTAAAGCGGACATTGCGCTGGAGGAGCTGGGCGAATGCGTCTCCGGTCAACCCAGTGCAGAGGCGGCACTCCTGCGCAAAGAGGTGATTGCCAGCCTGAATCGTTTTCTGTCCGGGCTGCCAAATGACGAACGGGATGTCTTCTTGTGCCGGTACTGGTATGTAAATTCCCTGGAAGAGATCGCGGGCAAGACAGGTTTCTCCGTAAGCAAAATCAAATCCATGCTGCACCGGACACGCCTAAAGCTCAGCCGCCAGCTGGAAAAGGAGGAACTCCGATGACAAATATGGAACTGTTTATGACCCTGGGGGGCATCCGTACAGAGCTGCTGTCCGGAGCGGAAGCGCTGCAAGAGAAGCCCTGCGTTCTCCCGAAGCCGAAAAAGAAAATGAAGCGGGCTGTGCTGGTAGCCGCCATTGCCGTGCTGCTCCTGCTGCTGGTAGGCTGCGGGGCCGTCATCGCATTGCGCCTGCAGCACCTGACCATCCGGGAGGAAACTGCCAGTATTCCCTCTGAAACAAGCTTTAATGGTGAAGAAATTAACTTAATATCCATTCAAGGATTTATGGGTACGGATTCCTATGCAGCGTTTAAGGAATGGCAGGATTTCTTGAGTACCTATGATCTGGATAAGAGTATTTTGCATGCCAATAATGATTTTCAGACACCTGAAGCATACTTTTCATATAGCTGTTATTCTCAGGAAATGATCGACAAGATCGATGAAATCTGCGAAAAATATCGTTTGCATCCCCTGGGAACGCCCTGGTTTTTTGACCGGGGAGAGGACGTGTTTGACGCGGTAGGCATTGAAAGCGTGTTTTCTGAAAAAGCACGGACTGGGGTCGGAAGTATTTCCGGCTACTGCTACGCCGACGGCACTTTTGACATTGAGGGAACGCTGGAACTCAAGGGTCAGTGGAACGAGTTGGTATCTTACAGTTTACGAAGCGTCCAGAAAACATCCTTTGATGGGGTGCCCCGAAATATCGGCGATGTGGATGCCTATGACCAGTGGAACTACACCATGGCAGACGGCACAACGGTGCTTCTGGCATTGAGGAAAGAAGTGGGCCTGATGATTGTTGACAAGCAGAACAGCTTTGTGACTGTGGGCATCGATGTTTTTGCCAACGGAGGTTTCCTCGGCAATGTTCCGCAGGAACGGGCATTTCTGGAAGCGGTCTGTGAGGAATTTGATTTCACATTCCAAACACAGCCGGTAGATCCCGCGAAAGCAGATGCATTGTATCAGGCACAGTTGGAACGGGAAGCCGACGAGGATCACCTCCATGTTACCGGAGGCCTGATCGACTCTGAACATCTCAGCAGCTATGCTGGCTGGATTGATTACATGGTCGATGAGATGAAATACAAGGACCTGAAATATGCCCTGATCGATGTGGATGGGGACGGTGTGGAAGAGCTGCTGCTTCAATGTGAACATCTGGAGAACTACAATGGAGATAAAAACAGCTTTTTGGGATTATTTACTATGGAAAACGGAGAAATCGAGGCGATTGCCCAAGGCAGCCTCCGGGGCAGCAATTTCTATCTGTGCCAAGGCGGTTTCATTGAGCAGGCATACACAAACAGTCATGACTACTTTGCAGCAGATGGTACGCCGGTGGAATCCGTTGGCTGTTTTGAAGGAAAATGGTACCACACGCAGGACGGCAGCCCGGGGCAAGGATTTGGAGAGAGTGACGCGGTCACCGCAGAAGAGGCAAACGCCATTATCGCCCAATATCCCCGCATCGATATTGATTTTAGGCCTGTAGAAGACTTTTCAAAAGAATATTCCGACGGAACGATTCTCCCCTGAATGGAAACGCCGCAAACTGGAAGGTTTCCCCGTAGGGGCCAAATTTCCCTTAAGTTGATAACATTGCCCGTAAGGATGGTTAAGCAAAGCAGCTGCCCAACCACTTGACAACCGCATGACAACCAAGGGTCAACCAAGCGGGTGTCGATCCGGCAACCGAGGTAAGGTTAGGTAAGGTAAGTATAGGTAAGGCTAGTATAGGTGAGTGTACGAAGGCGGCCGGGCCGCCCGGACACACATCTTCTCCCTTGCATTTTTTCCGGATTGTTATATAATCGTTTCACAGGAATGCGAAAAGATCACAGGAAGTTTCAGGGAGGGCATGGAAATGGGCAAAGCTGTTGGAAGCGAACCTTTGGGCAGCCTGTACTCCGCCGGGAAGGTCCGGCGGCGGCGGGAATGGCGGGGGCTGCGGGATACGATGTATGACTATTTCCGCTGGCTGGGCATTCTCGGGGTGCTGCTGCGGTTCATTGTCAAGCCCCGGAATTTCAGGGGCTTTCTGCGCTACCGCTGGATGGTCAACTATCTGGCGGTGCCCATGATGATGGACCGGGTGACGGAGGGTCTCCGGGGGCCCCACCTGCGGATCGCCCACCTGGAATACGGCCTGATCATCCGGGAAATTGCCGAGACTCTGGACAAGCTCTTCCGGGGGGACCGCCGCATCGGCAACGACAAGGCCTTTTCTGACCGGGTGGTGCTGCTGGACGAGAACGAGATGACGGCCATTATGATGGGCTTCCCCACCCTGGAGGGCCTGAGCCGGGAGATCCCCACGCTGTATGTGGCCAATCTGCTGCGGCAGGATTCGGCAGAGCACTATCTGGATGTGGTCCAGGAATTCGGCCTGCCGGGGGATGTGTGCCCCATGCCCGCCACGGAGGCCGGCATCTCCATTGACGACGACTACTGCGTTCTGGGCAAGTGCGCCGTCCAGTGCAACACCACCTGCGACGGCTCGCTCATGGGCAACAGCGTCATCTCCAAGCGGCTGGAGCTGGAGGACGGCATCCCCTGCTTCCAGCTGGCCATGCCCCTGCGGCACACCCGGGAGGATGTGCAGGAGTATGCCGCCCAGGAGATTCGAAGCGCCATTGCCTTCATTGAGGAGCAGACCGGGGCAAAATGGGACTGGGACTACTATTTCACCTGCGCCAAGCGGGTCAACGAGACCACCCGGCACCGGCTGGAATGGCTGGACATCAACAAGACCCCCTATCCCCAGTTCCTGGGCCTGAATCTGGCGGTATACACCGAGACCAACTACCAGGGCGTCTGCGGGAAATCGGAGCTGTTTGTCAAAAACGACCGGAAAATCGCCAAAATCGCCGAAAAGGCCTACCGCGACAAGGCCATGTACGTCAAAGAGTACCGCCACCGGGCCATTGTCTGGGGGGTGCAGTCCCAATTCTACTTTGAGATGCTGCTGTGGCTGGAAAACTGCTGGGGAATCCTGCCTCTGACGGATATGCTCTCCATGCTCTCCACCCGGATTCTCTCCGAGGACGACAAGGAGCAGGCCATTTACGACATGGCCTGGCTGACGGAGAACATGATCATGCGCAACCGCACCCACGGCGGCTATGCGGTCCTGCTGGACCAGCTGTGGGAATACTGCCAGGAATTCAACGCCGACACGGTGATCCTCTGGGAGCACATGAGCTGCAAGTCCCTGACGGGGCTCCACGGCCAGTTTGAGGAGAAGGCCCGGCAGCTTGGCATTCACCTGATCTGGGTCAGCCATGACCTGTGTGACCCCAGAAACATGAGCAAGCAGGGCATCCGGGACCAGATCAACAAGTATATGCGCACCGTCTTCCGGGAAGAGCCCCTTGACCCCTCCCTGGAGATCCTGCCGGACGGGAACTCCTGGTAAACGATTGCAATTTCACAGTACAAAAAGCGGGGCTGTTAGAAAAGTATGTCGCTGCGAACCAGTGACCGACGTCACTGGTGTGGCAGCCCCCCGGTTGGATGGAAACAGCTTGGTTTTACGGCCAAGATGTTTGAAAATCCGGGGGATTGCCACACCAGCGTGCGCGCTGGTTCGCAATGACAGAGCGTTTTCTAACAGCCCTCAAATATTTAGTTGCGTATCCGGTTTTCCAGGTGACCGGAGCGGATCACCGGGGGCTTGGGGTCTACGGCCTCCCAGGTGTTTGGCCTGGGTTCTTCCTTTTTCTCTTCCTTCACGGCATTTCTCTCCTTCCGGGGGCTTCCCCCTGTCAGGATATGCCGAAGGGGCGGGGATTATTCCGCCTCGTCTGCGAAGAGGGGCTTCACCTTCTGGCGGTACAGCTTGGCAAAGAGCAGGCCCGTCACCAGGGCGGACATGACCTCCGCAATGGGGAAGGACCACCAGACGTTGTCCACGCTGCCGGTCAGGCTCAGCAGGTAGGCCACCGGCAGCAGCACGATCAGCTGGCGGCACAGGGAGACAACGGTGGAATAGGAGCCCTTGCCCAGAGCCTGGAAGGAAGCGCCCAGGGAGATGCAGATGGCCGCCACCGGGAAGGGCAGGCACAGAATGCGCAGGGCTTTCACGCCGATGGCCAGGAATTCCTCCGTGGGGTTGAAAATGCCAAGCAGCGCCTGGGGGAACAGCTGGAACACCGCCAGGCCCACCAGCATAATGCACACGGCCACGGCAGTGGCCAGCTTCAATGTGTGGACGATGCGCTTGGGCTTCCGGGCGCCATAGTTATAGGCGAGGATGGAAATGGTGGCATTGTTGATGCCGAACAGGGGCATGAAGAACAGGCTTTGCAGCTTGTAGTAAATGCCGAACACGCCGGTGGCCACCTCGTTGAAGCCCTGGAGAATCTGGTTCATGCCGAAGTTCATAACGGAGCCAATGCCGTTCATGACCACAGAGGGAATGCCCACCTCCAGAATGGGGGAAATGACCTTCCAGTTGGGCTTCATAAACTTCACATGGAGCTGCACCTCGGGATTGTGGCGCAGATTCAGGTAGATGCCCAGCACCGCGCCGGTGCACTGGCCGATGACCGTCGCCACGGCCGCACCGGCCACGCCCATCCTGGGCATGCCCCACCAGCCGTGGATGAACACGGGGTCGAGGATGATGTTGATGATGGCGCCGGTGCCCTGGAGGATCATGGTCTGCATGGCCCGGCCGGTGGCCTGGAGCAGCCGCTCGCAGAGGACCTGGATAAAAATGCCAACGGTGAAGATGCAGCAGATGCTGGTATAGGCAATGCCGCCCTCAACGGTCTCCGCCACGGTGGACTGCATGGTGTAGTAGGGCCGGACACCGAAGAAGCCGAAGAGCATAAACAGCGCCGTGACTACCAGCGCCAGAAATACGCCCTGGCCCGCAGCCCAGTTGACGCTCTCCTGATCCTTCCGGCCCAGGCTCTGGCTCAGCAGCGCATTGACGCCCACGCCAACGCCCACGGCAAAGCCGATCTGCATATTCTGCACCGGGAATGCCAGAGAAAGCGCCGTGACCGCACTCTCGGACACCTGGGACACATACACACTGTCCACAATATTATAAAGGGCCTGGACCAGCATGGAAATGATCATAGGCAGGGCCATATTCACCAGCAGCTTCCCCACCGGCATAACGCCCATTTTGTTCTCTTGCAACGTCTCTTTCTGCATAACGTACTCCTCTCTATTCTATCCGATTCTTCATAAACCTGTATATCATATAATAGGCATATATAGAAAGCAAGAATTTTTTTCATTTCCGCTGTTTTTCTGCATTTTTCACACTTTTTCCAATCCTTATTCCTCATTTCGGTGCATACTCACAGAAGCGGCCCCGCCGCAGGAAAAATATTGTGTGCCATTTGCATAGCAAGGTCCGTTTCATGATCAGGAGCAGCAAGCAGGTGCCCGGGGAAATGTCCCAGGCACCTGCTTGTTGTTTCATAAATCTTTCTTCCGGAGCAGGGAGAATAGCCGCATTCTGCCGGAATCCACCAGAATGCCCAGCAAGAAAATGACAAGCGCCGCAAATAGAACCGCACCGATCATCGCCCATGCCGGAAGCCGGGCCAGAAATGCAAACCTGCCGCTGATGAAAACCTGTCGGAAGGCCGGGTTGTCGTGCATCAGATACACGCCAAAGGCAGCCGGTGCCATCCGGGCCAGCACCCTCTGAAGTCCGGTGGAAAAACGGATTCTGGTACACAGAGCCATCAGGCACACCGCCATCGCCAGTACCAGAGGGCTGCTGTTTCGCTCCAGCTGGAATCCGGACAGCACACCGAACCGGTTTGTCAGCCACAGGCAGGCCCAGCAGCCAAGGAAAGCAGCCGCCACCCAGATGGTTTTCAGTTTTTCAAGCCACCTATCCCGGCCCAGGGCGGCACCCACCACATAGAGGATGACCAGCCAGGAAAAATGGCAGCCGCCCCACAGTCGAAAATTCTCCGATAACGGATTGGCCAGCGTTCCGTACAGGCAGAACAGCCCGGTAAGCCCAGCTGCAAGCTGCCCCAGCTCCCGCCGGTCCAGGCGGTACAGAAGCGCATTCAGCCAGGGCATCATAAGGCACAGGGGCATATAGGCCGTGACGTACCAATATTGATCTGAGGCAACCGGCAGCAGCGCACGCAGAAGACTGCTTTTCGAAAGGATCGGCCGGTAAACGCAGGCAGCTGCCAAAAGCATCAGCAGGCTGTAAAAAAGGGTTTGCAGCCAGAGTCTGGCCATCCGGTTTACGGGAAACCGGGGCTTTTCCTCCCGCAAGCCCACATAGCCGCTGATCAGGGCAAAGCCGTCCACTGCGCAGAGTGTCAGCACCCGCAGCAGCTGGGCCGCCCCGGAATTCTGCCCGGCATCCAGGATTCCGCCATGGAACAGCAGATGGTATACCACCACCAGATACATGGCAAGCAGCCGCAGGAAATCAATGCCCGGATTTCTTTTTATCTCCTTCATACGCTTTCCTTTCTCAAAAAAGCACCGCCGTGCTGAATGCGCGGCGGTGCAGGAGGATCTGTCTCCTTACAGGTACTTCTTCATACCCTCGGAAGCGGTTGCGGGGTCGGCGGAGATGGTCATGGTGATCTCCATGTTGTTCTCCTTGGCAAAGTCTGCCACCCAATCCACAAAGGCTTCGTTGGCAGCCTGATCCTGACCGATGGTCTTATACAGGTTGTCGATGAACACGTTGGTAATATCAAAGTTGCCTGCGTGCAGACCGCTCAGGAAGCCCTTGAGCATATCGGGAGAGCTGATGCCGTACTCCTGGGAGTCCACCAGACGCACCTTGTAAGTAACATCATAGGTCAGCTTCTTGCCGTATTCGATGCAGACCACATCGCCGTGGGCATCTGCCACTGCGGCGTTGATGGCATCGATCAGCTTCTTGGTCTTACCGGAGCCCTTCAGGCCCATAATTACATGAATCATCGGAATTTCCTCCTTTGCTATACCAAAATAAATCTGGCTTGGTATCATTCTACCAGCAAACTCGCTTTTTTGCAATAGGGAATTTTACAAAATGCCAAATGCTTTTTACTTGCTCTCGTAGCCGGGCTTGCCCAGGAGCTTGAACATATTGCGCTTGTAGAATTCCACGCCGGGCTGGTTGAAGGGGTTCACATCCAGGATGTAGGCGGAAACGCCGCAGCACAGCTCCAGGAAGTAGAACATCTCGCCCACCTTCCGGTCGTTCAGCTCGCCGCAGTCCATGGTGATGACGGGCACG
>ERZ772861.2183-NODE-2183-length-13853-cov-3.808523_pt1 | contig 13853 bp, 10 predicted proteins | sample MGYA00512135_ERZ772861 | MGnify/ENA primary metagenome ERZ772861 (study PRJEB29015, sample SAMEA2737700) | human gut metagenome | biome: human gut; feature: human-associated habitat; material: faeces | place: China | collected 2012 ...
CTTCTTCTGGAACTCGATAACCTTCATATGCTCCGGGTTAATCTCCGGAACTACCATCGGTACGTCCGGTGTCCAGCGGTGCGCGCTGTTGTTAGAGACAACCGGTGTCTCTGTCTTTGCGTATGCATCCTCGATAGCTTTGATCTCGTCCTTAGACATATCAACAGCACTGAATACAAAATCAACGGTAGAAGCAACCTCTTCTACTTCGTTTACATTGTGTACGATCAGCTTCTTAACAGCTTCCGGCATCGGTGTATCCATCTTCCAACGGTCACCAACTGCCTCTTCGTAAGTCTTGCCTGCACTACGTGGGCTGGCTGCCACTGTCACAACCTCAAACCATGGATGGTTCTCAAGAAGTGAAATAAATCTCTGTCCAACCATACCGGTTGCACCAAGAATACCTACCTTTAACTTATCACTCATTCTATTATCCTCCAACTCCTGTTTACTGAATTACACGTACTTTCAATACGCCATCGATACTGGAAATAGACTTTACAGTATCTTCATCTGCCTTCTCAGAAATATCAAATACCGAGTAAGCATAATCACCCTTTGACTTGCTTACCATGTCAGATACATTGATGCCCTTGGAAGCAAATGCACCAGTAAACTGCGTGATCATATTCGGAATATTCTTGTGACATACACAAACTCTTGCTGCTTCCGAACACTTGCCGGCATCGCAGGCCGGATAGTTTACGGAATTTTTGATATTACCATTCTCGATAAAATCAACGATTTCTTTCACTGCCATCACTGCACAGTTATCCTCAGATTCCTCTGTGGATGCGCCAAGATGTGGCAATGTGATTACGTTATCAACTCCGGCAATCTTTGCATTTGGGAAATCTGTTACATACTTAGCAACCTTTCCGCTTGCAAGTGCCTCGATCATATCATCATCATTTACAAGAATATCTCTTGCAAAGTTCAGGATCTTCACGCCATCCTTCATCATGGCAAATGCATCCTTATTGATCATGCCCTTCGTAGAATCAAGCGCCGGTACATGTACAGTAATGTAATCACACTCTTTATAAATATCTTCTACATTCTTGATGTGTTTTACATGGCTGGAAAGTCTCCATGCTGCATCGACAGACACATATGGATCATAACCATATACTTCCATGCCAAGACGGAAACCGATGTTCGCTACCTTGGCGCCGATTGCACCAAGACCGATGACGCCGAGCTTCTTACCCATGATCTCGCAGCCGGCATAGTGTTTTTTCTGCTTCTCAACTGTCTTTGCGATATTCTCGTCTGATGCATTCTCCTTTACCCAGTTATAACCACCCATCAGGTCTCTGGATGCGAGCAAAAGTCCTGCAATGACAAGTTCCTTTACACCGTTTGCATTGGCGCCCGGTGTATTAAATACTACGATTCCTTTCTCTGCACACTTGTCAAGTGGGATGTTGTTGACACCCGCACCGGCACGTGCGATTGCAAGCAGATTATCGGAAAGCTCTAAGTCATGCATAGCTGCACTTCTGACAAGTACCGCGTCTGCTGCTGCAAAATCGTCTACTACTTCATATGTATCATTGAACAAATCCATACCGCAGGCTGCGATCGGATTCAAGCAATTAATCTTAGCCATTTTCTTCTCTCCCTTATTATGAGTTCTTCTCCTCGAAGTCCTTCATGAATGCAACTAACTTCTCAACACCCTCGATTGGCATTGCGTTGTAGATACTTGCACGCATACCACCGACCGTTCTGTGTCCCTTCAGGTTTACAAAGCCTGCGGCTGTTGCTTCCTTTACGAACTTGGCATCGAGTTCCTCGTTGCCTGTTACGAACGGAACATTCATCAGGGAACGGTCTTCCTTTACGACTGTTCCGTGGAACATCTTAGAAGAATCTAAGAAGTCATACAGGATAGCTGCCTTCTTCTCATTATGGATCTTCATTGCGGAAAGTCCGCCCATTTCCTTTACCCACTTGAACACCAGACCACAGATGTAAATGCCGTAGCATGGAGGTGTGTTGTACAAGCTGTCATTGTCTGCCTGTGTCTTGTACTTCAGCATTGTCGGGCAGTAAGTCGGAACATCGTCACGGATCAGATCCTCACGGATGATTACAACAACGACACCGGCTGGTCCTACGTTCTTCTGTACACCGAAGTAGATCAGACCGTAATCAGATACATTGACTGGCTGTGACAGAATATCGGAAGACATATCAGCTACAAGGATCTTGCCCTTTGTGTTCGGAAGCTTCTTGTAAGTAGTTCCGTAAATTGTATTGTTATGGCAGATATACACATAATCTGCATCCTCGGAGATCGGAAGATCAGAGCAATCTGGAATATAGCTGAAGGTCTTGTCAGCCGATGATGCAACGACATTTACCTTTCCGTACTTCTTTGCTTCTTCGCATGCCTTCTTTGCCCACTGACCGGTAATGATATAGTCAGCAACACCGTTTTTCATCAGGTTCATCGGGATTGCAGCAAACTGCTGTGATGCACCGCCCTGCAGGAACAGCACCTTGTAATTGTCCGGAATATCCATCAGATCGCGAAGGTCTTTTTCTGCTTCTTTGATGATGTTATCGTACACTTTCGAGCGATGACTCATCTCCATTACGCTCATGCCGGAACCTTTGTAATCCAGCATCTCATCTGCTGCCTGCTTCAACACTACTTCCGGTAATACGGAAGGACCTGCTGAAAAGTTAAATACTCTTGCCATTTTTCCTCTTCCTCCTACTTATTATCTAAATCCTGCTGGTCAAAACAGGTTTCCAAAGCTGCTCCTGCAGCAACCATTGGCCATACCTTATCATCCTTACCGATGATACAATCAATCACAACCGGCTTATTTAACTCGATTGCCTGCTTCATGGCATCCTCAAACTCCTGAAGATTTGTAGCTCTGAAACCGGTCGCTCCAAGTGCATCCGCTACCTTCACGAAGTCAACCGAATCATCTAAGATTGTATTCGAATAACGCTTATCGTAGAACAATGTCTGCCACTGACGCACCATACCAAGCACATGGTTGTTGATTACAACCTGGATGATCGGCACATTATAACGGCTTGCCGTAGCGATCTCGTTCATATTCATACGGAAACATCCGTCTCCCGCAATGTTGATTGCCACACGGTCCGGACGTCCGTACTTGGCACCGATACAGGCACCAACGCCGTAGCCCATTGTTCCGAGTCCGCCGGATGTAAGAAGCTGTCTAGGCTCTTTGAATTTATAATACTGGGCTGCCCACATCTGATGCTGTCCTACATCCGTTGTGATTGTTGCATTGCCCTCTGTCAGCTCATAGATCTTGTTGATGATCGCCGGTCCCGAGAATTCATTCATATCTGCATGATCCGGATACTGTTCTTTGAGTGCATCAATCTGTGCTCTCCACTCCGGTTTCTTAGACGCCTTGATTCTGGTAGAGATCATCTTCAGTATTTCTTTGGCATCACCGACAACACTTGCATCAACTTCCACATTCTTATTGATTTCTGCAGCATCAATATCAATATGTAAAAGCTTTGCCTGATTTGCAAACTTACTTGCATTACCGGTTACACGGTCTGAGAATCTCGCACCAACGACAATCACAAGGTCTGCCTGATTGATACCAAAGTTTGAAACCTTGGTTCCATGCATACCGATCATTCCCGTGTAACGGTCATCCGTTCCCGGAAATGCACCCTTACCCATCAATGTATCACAGACAACTGCATCAATTTTCTCTGCAAATTTTTTCAGTTCCTTGGACGCATCTGCCGCAACAACACCACCACCGACAAGAATCATCGGTTTCTTCGAGTTCTCGATCATCTTAATCGCTGTGTCGATATCCTCTGCACGGATTGTCTTTGTCACGCGCTCGATTGGCTCCGGTGCCTTCGGCTCATAGTCTGCAACATTTGCAGTAACATCCTTTGTAATATCGACAAGAACCGGTCCCGGTCTGCCTGACTGTGCGATTTTAAATGCACGGCGGATTGTATCTGCCAGTTCATGTACATTCTTTACAATAAAGCTATGCTTCGTGATCGGCATAACTACACCTGCAATATCAATCTCCTGAAAGCTGTCCTTTCCAAGAAGAGAAACACCTACGTTTGCAGTGATTGCAACAAGCGGAATCGAATCCATATATGCGGTTGCAATACCGGTTACAAGATTTGTTGCACCCGGACCGGAAGTTGCCATACATACGCCAACCTTACCGGTAGCTCTTGCATATCCATCTGCTGCATGGCTTGCGCCCTGCTCATGGGATGTCAGGACATGGTGAATCTCATCCTGATGCTTATACAATGCATCATAGACATTCAGGATCGTTCCTCCCGGATATCCAAATACTGTGTCAACGCCCTGTTCTTTCAGACATTCAATCACTATTTCTGATCCAGTTAATTGTTTCATAAACTTCTCCTTATCTACATACAACTTGATTTATCCTTTTTCTTCCTGTCAGATAACCAATATCTGATAGGATAGCACATTGTTTTGAATTATTCAATATATTTTACTTCAACTCCAAAACTGCACCGCGGTTACCGGATGTTACCATCTTTGCATATCTTGCCAGATATCCGGTTGTTACCTTTGGCTCTCTTGGTGTCCATGCTTCTTTCCGCTTTGCAAGCTCCTCGTCGGAAACCTTCACATTGATCGTACATGCATCAATATCAATACTGATGATATCACCCTCTTCAATCAAAGCGATCGGGCCTCCAACAGCTGCCTCCGGTGAGATATGTCCGATAGAAGCACCACGGCTTGCACCTGAGAAACGGCCATCTGTAATCAGTGCTACCGAAGAGCCAAGCCCCATACCCGCAATCGCAGATGTCGGGTTCAGCATCTCACGCATACCAGGACCGCCCTTTGGTCCCTCGTAACGGATAACGACAACGTCGCCTTCCACGATCTTGCCACCCTTGATAGCCGCAATTGCATCCTCCTCACATTCAAACACACGTGCCGGTCCTTCATGCTGCAGCATCTCCGGAACAACGGCAGAACGCTTAACAACAGAACCATCCGGTGCGATATTTCCCTTCAATACGGCAAGTCCGCCGGTTGAGCTGTATGGATTTGCCATCGGACGGATAACTTCCGGATTCAGGTTCTTATGTCCCTTTACAGCCTCTCCGATTGTCTTGCCGGTTACTGTCATACAATCCTCATTGATCAGACCTGCCTCACAGAGCTGGTTGATAACGGCATATACACCGCCGGCCTCGTTCAAGTCCTCCATATATGTCGGACCTGCCGGTGCTAAGTGGCAGAGATTCGGTGTCTTCGCACTGATTTCATTTGCCATGGAAATATCAAAGTCAAATCCGATCTCATGTGCGATTGCCGGGATATGAAGCATGGAGTTAGTAGAGCATCCAAGTGCCATATCTACTGTCAATGCGTTCATGATAGCATCCTTCGTAATAATATCTCTTGGGCAGATATTCTTCTTGTACATCTCCATAACAGCATAACCGGCACGCTTTGCAAGCTTCAGTCTCTCAGAATATACTGCCGGGATTGTACCATTTCCAGGAAGTCCCATACCAAGTGCCTCTGTCAGACAGTTCATAGAGTTTGCAGTATACATGCCGGAGCATGATCCACAAGTTGGACATGCATGGCACTCGAAATCATTGACATCCTCTTCTGTCATCTTACCTGCTGCATAAGAACCAACTGCCTCGAACATAGATGAAAGGCTTGTCTTATGTCCCTTTACATGACCGGCAAGCATCGGACCACCGGATACGAATACGGTTGGTACGTTGACTCTGGCTGCTGCCATCAGAAGTCCCGGTACATTCTTATCACAGTTCGGGATCATAACAAGTGCATCAAACTGATGTGCAGTTGCCATACACTCGGTTGAATCTGCGATCAGGTCTCTTGTTACAAGGGAATACTTCATTCCGATATGTCCCATGGCAATACCGTCGCAGACAGCGATTGCCGGAAACATCACAGGTGTTCCGCCTGCTTCAGCCACGCCAAGCTTCACGGCCTGTGCGATCTTATCCAGGTTCATATGTCCAGGTACGATCTCGTTGTAGGAACAAACGATACCGACCAATGGTTTCTTCATTTCTTCTTCTGTCATTCCAAGGGCGTTGAACAGGCTTCTGTGTGGTGCCTGCTGCATGCCTACTTTAACATTATCACTCTTCATTTTTGTCTTCCTTTCTCTTCAATTTGTTCAGACAATTTCGAGATTTGCATACCTGCAACATATATTTCGATTCCATTCATCTTATATACAATGTATTGAAACTAAGAAGTGCTAGATGTTCTGATCTACATTGTTTCATAATACGCAACCGCCGTCAATTCGCCATCCATGGCTCAGTGACGGCTTGTTTGAACATCGTGTTCAAACATTGCTTCTTTTACTACAGAACATCAAGAACTTCTAAGTTCCAAACATATCGTATATATCCATGAATGAAATTCAAAATATATGTTTTACATCCATCTCACTACCTCGAAATTGTCTGGCAAAGTATTATCTCTTAATTAACTACTAATTCTTCCTTAACCACTTAGATTCTTTCTACAATCTTGTCGCCCATCTCGTTACAGCCGACAAGGGTTGTGCCTTCGGACACGATATCGCATGTACGGAAGCCATCTACCAGTACCTGCTTGACTGCGTTCTCGATCGCATCTGCCTCTTTGTCGAGGTCGAATGTGTAACGGAGCATCATCGCTGCGGAAAGAATCGTCGCGATCGGGTTTGCCTTATCCTGTCCGGCAATATCCGGAGCTGAACCGCCACTTGGCTCGTACATACCGAATTTTGTTTCGTTCAAGGATGCAGATGCCAGCATACCGATGGAACCTGTGATCATAGATGCCTCATCGGATAAGATGTCACCAAACATATTCTCTGTTAATACAACATCGAACTGTGCCGGATCTTTGACAAGCTGCATTGCACAGTTATCAACAAGCATATGCTCATATGTTACTTCCGGATAATCCTTTGCAACCTCTTCCACGATCTTTCTCCAGAGTCTGGAAGAATCAAGCACATTTGCCTTATCAACACTTGTTACCTTCTTGCGGCGCTTCATCGCGATATCAAAGCCCTTGATTGCGATACGACGGATCTCATTTTCGTTGTAAGTCAGTGTATCAACGGCTGTCATTACGCCATCGACTTCTTTTGTCTCTCTTGCACCGAAGTAAAGACCACCGGTCAGCTCACGCATGATCATCATATCGAAACCACGGTCTGCAATCTCTTCCTTTAAAGGACATGCACCCTTTAACTGCTCATAAAGATTGGCTGGTCTTAAGTTTGCAAAAAGTCCCAACTCCTTACGGATCTTCAGAAGTCCGGCTTCCGGTCTCTTCTCTGGTGGAAGCTTGTACCAAGGTGATGTGCTTGTGTTACCGCCGATGGAACCAAGCAATACTGCATCGCTTGCCTTTGCTCTTGCGACTGCTTCGTCAGTAAGTGGAACGCCACATGCGTCGATCGAGCATCCGCCCATCAGAAGCTGCTCATAATTAAATGTATGTCCAAACTTTTCTCCGACTGCATCTAACACCTTCATTGCCTGTGTGACAACCTCCGGTCCGATACCGTCACCCTTGATTACTGCAATATTACAATTCATGATTCATCCTCCAAATAATAATTTATCCTGTCTGTTTCTTACCGGTCGAACAAATGCTTTCTCTTCTTAAAGTATACAATGTTACAGATCAGCATCACGATAGAAACAGCCATTGTTCCATAGGTGGAGCTTGCGATATACTCTGTAAGACCATCCACGATGCTTGTAACACTCGCAATATATGCGATTGATATAATCAAACCTGCTACCTGCATGCCAATATACATTGCAGGGCCGCACTTCTTGAAATCCGCAAGCATAAATCGTGTGACAAGTGCGAAAATGGCAATCGCGATGTAGCATATACCAATAATCGTATCCACACCCTTCAAGCCAGAAAAATAACTATATACCCGATCAGTGTTCTCACCATAAATTCTGCCTGTAAGAAGCTGGAATCCATTCCACAATCCAACAAGAGCGGAAACAAACAGCTGGAAATAAATTACGAAATAAAACCATTTCATTCCAAGCTCTTTCTGTGGCTGCTGCGGTGTCTGAATGTACATGTCCTGCTGGTTGTACATGTTCTGCTGTGGTGCCTGATTGTACATACCCTGCTGGTTATACATGTTCTGCTGTGGTGCCTGATTGTACATTCCCTGCTGGTTGTACATGTTCTGCTGTGGTGTCTGATTGTTTGCCTGTGCGCCTGCACCGGTATAAGCTCCACAGACTGGACAGGTCAACTGTCCGTCCGAAATCTGATTGCCACAATTATTACAAACTCCCATATATTTTATCCTCCCAGATGAAATTAGTTTTCTTTTGCATTGATATAGTTGATCAAACCGCCCTCTTTGATGATTTTCTGCATGAATGGAGGGAATGCCTGTCCCTTGAACTCGGTTCCTTTTGTCTTGTTGTAGATCATACCACTGTCAAAATCAACCTCTACCATATCGCCTGCCTCGATTCCCTTGGCAGCTTCCGGACACTCGATAATTGGAAGTCCGATGTTAATTGCGTTACGATAGAAAATTCTTGCAAATGTCTCAGCGATTACGCAGCTGATACCAGATGCCTTGATTGCAATTGGTGCATGCTCTCTCGATGAGCCGCATCCAAAGTTCTTATTTGCAACCATGATATCGCCCGGCTTCACACGCTTTACGAAGTCCTTGTCAATATCCTCCATACAGTTCTTTGCAAGCTCCGCAGGATCTGAGGAATTCAGATATCTTGCAGGAATGATTACATCTGTATCTACATTGTCACCATATTTATGTACTGTTCCGTATGCTTTCATTTTTGTTCCTCCTTATGCCAATTCTGCCGGGCTGCTGATCTTACCTGTAATCGCGGAAGCTGCTGCAACTGCAGGGCTTGCCAGATATACCTCTGAATCTACGTGTCCCATACGTCCAACGAAGTTACGGTTGGTTGTGGATACAGCTCTCTCGCCAGCTGCCATAACACCCATATGTCCGCCCAGACATGGTCCACAGGTTGGAGTTGATACGATCGCACCTGCCTCGATAAATGCCTTTGTCAGACCTTCCTCGAGCATCTGTAAATAAACCTCCTGTGTGCCAGGGATCACGATGACACGCACACCCTTTGCCACATGTCTGCCCTTGATGATATCGGCTGCAATACGCATATCAGAGATTCTTCCGTTTGTGCAGGAACCGATGACTACCTGATCGATCTTGATATCGCCAACTTCGTCGATGGTCTTTGTATTCTCTGGAAGATGTGGGAATGCAACGGTTGGCTTCAAGGTTGAAAGATCAATCGTATATTCCTCATCATAGACTGCATCAGCGTCTGCCTCGTACTTTGTATATGCCTTTGTCGAATGCTCCTTCATGTAAGCTTCTGTCTGCTCATCCACTGGGAAGATACCATTCTTTGCACCTGCCTCGATTGCCATGTTCGCAATTGTGAAACGGTCGTCCATTGTCAGGTTCTTGATACCCTCACCAACAAACTCCATAGACTTATAGAGTGCACCATCTACACCGATCATACCAATGATATGAAGGATTACATCCTTACCACTGATATATGGTGCTTTCTCGCCTACGATATTAAACTTGATTGCAGATGGCACCTTGAACCATGCCTTACCTGTCACCATACCGGCTGCCATATCTGTACTTCCGACACCTGTGGAGAATGCACCAAGGGCACCGTAAGTACATGTATGTGAATCGGCTCCGATACATGTCTCGCCTGCAACGATCAGTCCTTTTTCCGGAAGAAGTGCATGCTCGATTCCCATCTCTCCGACATCGAAGAAGTTCACGATTTCATTCTCGCCTGAGAACTCACGTACACATTTGCAATGCTCTGCACTCTTAATATCTTTATTCGGTGTAAAGTGATCCATAACAAGTGCAATCTTGCTCTTATCAAACACTTCCTTCTTATTAAACTTTTCCATCTCGTGAATGGCAACTGGTGTTGTGACATCGTTACCAAGCACTAAATCCAAATCTGCCTCAATCAACTGTCCTGCTTCCACACTTGCAAGACCTGCATGTTTCGCAAGTATTTTCTGCGTCATGGTCATACCCATAATCATTTCCTCCTGATTCTGCTTATAATAGTAGAATCATACCATATTTCTTTCTATAATTACAATATATAATATGAATATTGTTTATAACTTGTAGTTATGGTTTGGATATGATATATTTAATCAAACTACTATTTATAGGATAATAAGAATATAATTTTGAAACGCGAATTGCTATATAAGGAAACGAGGGGATATTATGTTTGATAATCTGAATTATTACAGAGTTTTTTATACAGTTGCCAATACCGGAAATATCAGTAAAGCCGCCGATATGCTGTTTATCAGCCAGCCTGCGATCTCAAAGGCGATCTCCAAGCTTGAAGACGGACTGCATGTGAAGCTCTTTCTGCGCTCTTCCAAGGGTGTGACGCTGACTGATGAGGGACAGGTTCTATACAACCATATCGAGAAAGCATTCTCAAATATCTCACAAGGCGAGGATGAAATCCGGCATATCCACGAGCTTGGTATCGGACAATTAAAGATCGGTGTCAGCACCTCGCTTTGCAAGCACATCTTACTGGACAAGCTGCAGACCTTCATCTTGGAAAATCCACACATCAAGGTTATCATCGACTGTCATTCCACAGTAAACACCCTGAAGCTTCTAAATGACGGACGTATTGATATCGGACTAATCTGCAAGACGGATATTCCTGCCGGTTTTGAATATCAGGATGTCAGCACGATTCATGACATCTTCGTCGTAAATGAAACGTATCTCTCCAACCTGCACCTGCGGGAACAGGAAGAGTTTGCACAGGAACCGACAAACCCGTGGCTCTTCGCCGGAAATCTGACCGGTATCATGGGAAATCTGGATGAGGACGTTCCCGCTTTATCTCCGATAGCTCCTGTGTCTGCGGCAGATAAATCGGGGTTTGCCATGAAAGATATTTTGGAGAAATCCAATCTCATGTTGCTGGAGAAGAATAATATCACCCGTACACATATCGATGATTATCTGGAGTCCGAAGGCATCCATCCACAGCAGATCCTCGAAGTAAATAATATGGATCTACTCATTGATTTTGCAGCTATCGGTATGGGTGTTGCCAGTGTCGTACGGGAGTTTGCGACGGACTATCTGGCTTCCGGGCAGATCTTAGAGCTTCCGATCTCCCACCCGGTTGCGGAGCGTACTGTCGGGTTCGTGTACCCGAAGAGCCGGGAGAAGTCAGAGGTGTTAAGGAAGTTTCTGGGGATGTGGGGATAACCCAAGCATGCAGCCACAAGTCGCTTCGCGACTTGCCGGCTGTAGTGCTACGCACAGAATAATAAGCTGAGCAACGCTACTTGTAATTACCTGAGCAATCAGCCGCAAGATGCTTCGCATCTTGCCGGCTGTAGTGCTGCGCACTATAGAAATAGAAAAAGCCCAGTAAGGCTTTCTGCGAGCAGAGCCATACTGGGCTTTTTCTATTTCTGCATTGCTTGGGTTATCACATCATTCCCATGCCGCCGCCCATGCCACCTGCTGGCATAGCTGGAGCATCTTCCTTGATGTCTGCAACAACAGACTCTGTTGTAAGGAATGTAGAAGCAACAGATGTTGCGTTCTGCAATGCTGTTCTTGTTACCTTTACAGGATCGATAATACCTGCTTCGATCATATTTACATACTCTTCCTTGTAAGCATCAAATCCAACACCAACCTCAGACTCTTTGATCTTGTTGATGATAACTGCGCCTTCAAGACCTGCATTGGCTGCGATATGAGCAAGTGGAGCTGTCAATGCCTTTGCAATGATTGTTGCACCAGTCTTCTCGTCACCTTCCAATGTATCGATCAGAGCATTCAGCTTCTTAGAAGCATGGATATATGCAGATCCACCACCTGCGATGATACCCTCTTCTACGGCTGCTCTTGTAGCGTTCAAAGCATCTTCCAGACGAAGCTTTGCTTCCTTCATCTCTGTCTCAGTTGCAGCACCAACACGGATAACTGCGACACCACCAGCAAGCTTTGCCAGTCTCTCCTGCAGCTTCTCCTTATCGAACTCAGATGTTGTCTCAGCAAGCTGTGCCTTAATCACATTGACTCTTGCCTCGATATCTGCCTTTGCACCACAACCATCAACGATAACTGTATTCTCCTTGGCAACCTTGACGCTCTTTGCACGTCCAAGCTGATCCAGAGTTGTCTCCTTCAAATCATAGCCAAGCTCCTCAGAGATCACTGTACCACCTGTCAGAATTGCGATATCCTGCAGCATCTCTTTTCTTCTGTCACCATAGCCAGGTGCCTTTACACCTACGACTGAGAATGTACCACGCAGCTTATTTACGATCAATGTTGTAAGAGCCTCGCCCTCGATATCCTCAGCGATGATCAAAAGCTTCTGTCCACCCTGTACGATCTGCTCCAGAAGTGGAAGGATATCCTGAATGTTTGAAATCTTCTTATCTGTGATCAGGATATATGGGTTATCCAGTTCTGCAACCATCTTCTCCATATCCGTTGCCATGTAAGCACTTACATAACCACGGTCAAACTGCATACCTTCTACTAAGTCAAGCTCAGTCTTCATTGTCTTAGACTCTTCGATTGTGATAACGCCGTCCTTGGAAACCTTCTCCATTGCATCTGCAACGAGTTCGCCGACACCATCATCACCAGCAGAGATCGAAGCTACTCTTGCGATCTGCTCCTTACCATTGATAGACTCGCTCATCTCTGAGATTGCATCAACGGCTGCATCACAAGCCTTCTTCATACCTTTACGAAGTACGATTGGGTTTGCTCCTGCTGCTAAGTTCTTCATACCTTCGTTGATCATTGCCTGCGCCAAAACGGTTGCTGTTGTTGTACCATCACCGGCAACATCATTTGTCTTGGTTGCAACTTCCTTTACAATCTGTGCACCCATATCCTCAAATGGATCTTCCAGAGAAATCTCCTTTGCAATTGTCACACCATCATTTGTGATGAGTGGTGAACCAAATGACTTTGCAAGAACTACATTTCTTCCTTTTGGTCCAAGTGTTACGCTAACTGTATCTGCAAGCTGGTTTACGCCTGCTTCCAAAGCCTTTCTGGCTTCTGCTCCATACTTAATTTCCTTTGCCATTGTATTACGCCTCCTAGTTTTTTTCGCATCTTCTAATGATAACGGCAATACTTTCTTTGTACCCATACTGCCTTACCTGCTACTGAACGATTGCAAGAATATCTGCCTGCTTTACAATGATGTACTCATCATCTCCAAGCTTTACTTCTGTTCCTGCATATCTTGAATAGATTACTTTATCGCCAGCCTTGACTTCCATTGGAACCTTCTCGCCATCTACGACAGCGCCAGGGCCAACTTCAACAACCTCTGCATACTGTGGTTTTTCCTGTGACTGTGTTGGAAGAACGATACCTGATTTTGTCGTCTCTTCTGCAACGGACTGCTTTAATACAACTCTGTCACCTAACGGTGTTAACTTCATAATATACCCGACCTCCTAATTTTTACTTTTAGCACTCATATTGGTTGAGTGCTAACATAATTCTTATTGTACTCATTTTTCTGAAAAAATCAACCCCTAATTTGTAAATTTAACCAAATGGACACAATTTGCCGGATAGTCTGTATATAATGTATGATTCCTATCCTGTTTTTATGCTATTCCGTTAGGATTCTATGATCGTATGGTTCGTCTTGATGATGCCCCGTGGCAGCGAATCCTTCGCATTCTTCCACGGCTC
>ERZ772861.2186-NODE-2186-length-13842-cov-3.869297_pt1 | contig 13842 bp, 4 predicted proteins | sample MGYA00512135_ERZ772861 | MGnify/ENA primary metagenome ERZ772861 (study PRJEB29015, sample SAMEA2737700) | human gut metagenome | biome: human gut; feature: human-associated habitat; material: faeces | place: China | collected 2012 ...
AAACTCTCCCGAATCCTGTTGAATCGGCTTCTAAAATTCTTTATAATATTTGCATAATTGGTTGTATAACCACTTGAAATCGTTTTCAAGACAATATTTCTAAATTTTGTGGAGGACACTTATGGGTAATATACGACATACTTTTACTTCCCCCTTAAGGCATGACCACACCTGTCATCTTCTGTATTCTACCTATTCAAAATACGAAGAGGACTGGAGCAGTTATCCGCACACACATTATTTCACAGAACTTTTTTTCGTGCTGTCAGGAAGCGGCAGTTTTCTTGTTGAAGACGAAACCTTTCCGATCGCAAAACACGATCTGATCGTGATCAATCCGAATATCACCCACACCGAAAAATCCAGCCTCGAAGATCCGCTGGAATATATCGTACTGGGTGTAGATGGTCTGAATTTTGTCATTGACGATGCAAATGAATATCTTCTGTTCCACTCCGATGAAATGAAAGATCAGCTTGATTTCTATTTCCGTACGATCCTGGAAGAGACAGAGAACTCTCAGAAGGATTACGAAAAGGTCTGCCAGAATCTGCTGAACATTCTGTCCATCTTTCCCGCTACGCTTCCTCTTCTGTGGAGATCTTTCCATTCCATAAAATGGAATCCCGGGAATGCAGCCGGGCAAAGCGTTATATTGATTCTTCTTTTCGGGAAAATATTACGTTGGATAAGCTCTCAGAGATCGCACAGATCAACAAGTACTATTTTTCTCATACCTTCACAGAAACTTATGGAATCTCGCCGATGAATTATCTGACTCAGAAGCGGATCTTTACCAGTCAGGAACTGCTGACTTCCACAGATATGAGTCTTGCACAGATCGCACAGCAATGTGGATTTTCTTCCTCCAGTTACTTTACGCAGTGTTTCCGTAAATCCTGTGGCATGACACCGACTGCCTACCGCAAGCAGTTTCTGCGGAACCAGTGATCTGAAAAATCTTAGACAAAAAAGGAGTACCGCACATCGCGATACTCCTTTTCTTTTACAGAAAATTCTCAAATTTTCTTTTCTTTCATCTTACCTTGCGGAAAGAATCTTTATCTTCTTTTACGTCTGCGTGTTACAACTGTAACGGCTGCACCTGCTGCCAGCATTGCCGCAGCTCCCCACAGGATCAGTGGAGCAGCATCTCCGGTCTTTGCAGCTTTGTTGGATGAAGTTGTTCCGGCATTTGATCCTGATGTAGAACCTGCGGTATTATTTCCTGTATTGTTGCCAGTATTTGTACCGCTGTTGCCATCATTCTTATTGCCGTTATTTTTGTTGTCATCCTTGTTGCTGTCGTCCTTCTTGTCATCGTCACCTTCGACTTTCGTTACTTTGACATCAACAGTAACTTCCAGACCATCCGGATTTTCAAACTCATCACCAAGAACAAGTTTTCCTGTCAATGTATAAGTTCCCGGAACATCTGACTTGTAAGCACTCAGATCCCAGTCAACATTAACGGTTGCTGTTGTTCCGTCTTTAAGTTCTACTTCAACCTGTCCCGGAAGTCCGAGATCTGCTACAAGAGTTCCTTCTTTTACAGAAATATCATCCAGTTTTGCATTTACAATGGATTTAATTTCTTTCTTCGGTTCCGGCTTCGGCTCTTCTGCCTTCTTCGCAACTTTTACTTTTACAGAAGCTGTCAGGTTCTTCGGATTTGTAATATTATCTGCAAAGGAAAGGATTCCTTCCAGAGTATAATCACCTGCCGTATTTCCATCGTAACTGTCTGTATTCCATGTAACGCCTGCTGTTCCGGTTGTGCTGTCTGTATAGGTTACTTCTATCTCTGTCGGAAGCTTCAGTTCTGATACAGCCGTTCCGTACGCAACTTCTTTCTTATCCAGTTTTGCAACGGACTTGATCTCATACTGCTTCTTTGTAACTGTTACCTGGATAGAAGCTTTCACGCCATCCGGGTTCTCCATGTTCTCACCCATTGTCAGAGTTCCCTCCAATGTGTAAGTTCCCGGTGTTGTCTGATAATCACCTTTCGCCCATGTTACGGCTACTTCTTCATTGAGATTTCCTGTCACTGTGACAGTTACTTTCTCCGGTAATTCAAGATCCTTAAATGCAGTTCCTTCTTCTACAGAAATTCCTGCCGGATTGGTTACGCTGAGTACATTCTTTGTTGTCTCACCACCACCGTTATTCTCAATCGTAAATGAGAACTGTTTCGGAAGCACTGACTGTCCTGTTGCTGTCTTTGCAACGATCTTAACAACATAGGTACCGTCATTCAGGTCACTGAGTGTGTACTCTGGCTTTGTGGTATTGCCTTTCAGCTCACCGTTTACATAAACGTCATAGCTTGCGAAGGAAGAACCTTCTTTTAATGTCCATGTGAGTTTTACAGAATTATCACTGACTGCTGTTTTTGTAATGGACTCGATCTCACCTGCTACTGTTCCGTCAGCAATTGTTGTTACATTGCCGATCTCGATGGCCTTCGCTGATGCCTCACCTGCATTGCTCAGGGCGTATACCTTGAAGTTGTAGGTTGTTCCCGGTGTCAGGTTTTCCAGTGTTGCGGCTGTGCCGCTTACTGTCATATCGATTCCGTTATCTGTATCAACTACTTGATACTGTGCTGCTCTTGAAACCTTGTCCCATTTCAGCACAACCTTTGTGCTTTCAACAAGAACTGCAGAACCTGTCTGGTCTTCTACTACAGGAACTGCCGGTGTGCCAAGTGCTGTGATTGCCGCATCCAGTGCTGCTTTCTTTGCATTCACATCATCCTGTGTTGCATCCGCATCATTCATTGCCTCAACTGCTGCATCATAAGCCGTTTTAAATGCATTCCATTTTGTCTCATCATATGCTGACTTAGTAAGTGCCGCACCTGTCTCAATCGATGTCTGGAGTGCTGACTTATCAGCCGTTACACCTTCACCCGGTGAAAGGATCTTCAGGTAATCCAGGTTGACCTGATATTTTCCATCACGTGCAACTGCTACACACTTGATCGTATGCGCACCATTTGTAAGATCCGTCTTGGAGAAGATCAGTTGCTGATTATCTCCGCTGCTTGAACCATTCAGTGAATAATTACCGATCTTTACGTTATCAACGTAGATATCAAAGCTTGCAAAGTTGGCATGCTTCTGAGAATAAACCTCTACACCTGTTCCATTGAACGTGTATTCAAAATAGCTTCCCGCCGCACTTGAATCATTTCCGGTTTCTGTCTTTGTTCCGCCATGATGCTTTGTCTGTTCTCCTGCCCAGTTAGACCATTCTCCATGCCAGGTGATCGCATTGTTCTTTGTTCCCGCTGTTCCGGATGCCAGTACGGTACCGTCTTCTACGATTGTCTCGACATCTGCCACATCCTCTTTTATTGCAACTTTCAGTTCAATCGTTCCGCTCTTTGCAGCATCTGCATTGGAGGTTGCTGTGATCGTAACCGTTCCGTTCTTACTTAAGAATGTTACCAGTCCGTTCGCATCTACTGTTGCGATACTGTCATCGGAGGTACTCCATGTAACTGTCTTGTCTGTTGCATCCTCCGGCTCTACTGTTGCTTTCAGCTGTAACGTACTGTCCGCTTTTGATACTGTAGTCACTCCGGACTTAGAGCTTACTGTCACACCTGTCGGTGCTACCAGTGTTGAATCCAGGATTTCAAATGCATCCAGCTCGATCTTTGTATTGGAGCTTGCTGTCTGCTTCTCATTGAGTACTTTCAGCTGGATCGTATGGATTCCTGCTGTAAGGTCTTCTTTGCTGAAGTACTCTTTCTGCCGCACTGTGCTTGCACTGTATGTATCAACAACTCCCTGTGACACACCGTCAATAAATACTTCGATCTTACCTCTGTCCTTATTGGTACAACCGATCACTTTGATTCCTGTTCCCTTAAATGTAAGAGTCGCAGTCTCGCCGCCATTCGGATTCTGCAGATACGCGATCGTATCCATATAGTTTACATTCTTGTCCTGCGTCCAGTTGCCCCAGTCACCTACATATGCAATTCTTTCGTCTGCATTGTCGATCTTGCCTGCTCCAACCGGCTCTGCCTCAGTCACTGCTGCACTCTTTTCAGATTCATTTCCTTCTATAACTGCAGATACCTGGTACTTCATCGTTCCAAGTGTCTTGTCTGCTGTTGTATCTGTATAAGTTGTCGTTGTCAGGCCTGTCTCAATGCAGATCACATCACCATTTGCTACCTGACGGTATACATTGTATGTTACGTTGCTTCCCTCTTCTGCGGTTACGGCATCCCAGGAAAGTTCTACATTCTCAGCGTCTGCACGGAGTGCTGTCAGTCCTGTTGGAACTGCTATCTCAGCGGATGCCGGGATATCTTTTAATGTATAGCTCTTTCCGGCTTCTGTTGCGAAAGAGATCCGGTTTTCTTTTACAGGTGTCACATCGACTACCTTTCCGTCGCTGTCTACCACGGTTGCAAGAGATGCATTCTTTGTCTGTACCACTGCTTCTCCGCCATTCTTGGAAAGGATCGTAGCGGTTGTTACATTTCCGTCTGCCCAGTCCATGGATACTTCAAAGCTGCCCTGTGCAACCAGTCCGTTTACACTTCCGTTAGCCCAGTCATCCGGAACTGCCGGAAGAAGGTTGATGTATCCTGCATTGCTCTGCAGAAGCATCTCAGCCACACCGGATGTATAACCGAAGTTACCATCGATCTGGAAATATCTCGGCTGATGATAATCGAACAGGTTCGCATAGATTCCTCCGTTGAACAGGTTCTTAATGATCTGATAAGCCTTATTTCCATCACCCAGTCTTGCCCAGCTGTTAATTCTCTGTGCCATTCCCCATCCGGTACTTGCATCTGTACGGTTCTGCATCGATACCTTTGCTGCTGCAAACCATTCTGCATTGTCCTCTGTGATGAGGTCTCCCGGGAAAAGTCCGAGAAGGTGGGACATATGACGGTGGTTATATCCTTCACCGAGTGTACTTCCGCTTGCATTATGGTTAAAGGTTGTCTCTGTATACCATTCTTTGATCTGTCCGCTGTCGCCGACTTCGATCGGTCCTTTCAGGTCTGCCTGGTTTGCTTTCCATGTAGCTACCAGTTCTTCATCTGTTCCGAGGATCTCCGCTGCTTTGATCGTATCCTCGTATAACTGCCAGATCAGCGTCTGCTCATAAGTATTTCCGCTTGTGACCGGTCCATGCTCCGGTGAATATGCCGGTGAAGATACCAGCTTTCCATCACTGTCACGGACAAGCATCTGATCATACAGCCTGGCCTCTTCCTTCATCATCGGATAGATATTGTCTCTCAGGTAAGAAACATCTCCCGTATACTCATAGTAAGACCAGCAGTTCTGTAAGATCCACGGTACTGCTGCAGGTGACCATCCCCAGCTGAAGCTCCATCCAGGGCAGGTCCATCCGAACGGGTTGTTCTGCGTATGTGCCATGAATCCCTTTTCCTCACCCTCGGCACTGGAAACTCCTGCATAGATTGCTGCGGTCACACGCCCCGGTTCTCTGAGGGCATCCACATAATCAACCAGTGGTTCAGCACACTCTGCCATGTTCGTTGAGTATGTCGGCCAGTAGTTCATCTGTAAGTTTACATTCATATGGTAATCTGAATGCCATGGAGAGTTGTTCGCTCCGACCCACAGTCCCTGAAGGTTGGAAGGAAGTGTCTCTCTGACATAACCGTTTCCATCTGTTCTTGTCTCTCTGGAAGACTCGATGGTCATAAATCTTCCATACTGGAATAACATAACTTCCAGCTGACGTCTTTCAGCTTCTGATGCAGTTCCTGCCTTATATGCAGAAAGAAGTGCATCTGTCGTCTTTGTTGAAACGGTCTGTCCCAGATCCAGGTCGACACGGTTGAAGATATTCTGATAATCATTTACATGATTTTCTTTCAGTTCTTCATAAGTCTTAACCTTTGCCTGATCCACATACCATTTTACACGGTTTGTCAGCTCATCTGCCGTCTCACCTGTTCTGTAGCTCGGATATTCATCCTTGTAATCTGTTCCCATGGAAGTGATGATCGTAACCTCACTTGCACCGGAAACGCTTACCTTTCCATCCCCATCTGTCACTGTACCGCCATTGTCGGTAATAACCTGGGTCTGGGATGAAAATTTCATCTGGTTGTCTGTGAGCTGTCCGTTGACGGAGATCCGTCCACCTGACACGGTTGTATTCCATGTTCTCTTATAGCCGTTCTCTCCGATGGAATTGGCAGCTCCTCCGCTTGTATTATCCGGTTCTACACTCACATCCAGGCTGATCTTTTCAGATCCGTCTGCTGTGATATGAGTCACGATGACATTATCCGGATAACTTGTGAAGTTCTCCCTTGAATAATGCGTATTTCCCTTGTCATAGTTTACACCTGCGATGGCTGTATTCAGATCCAGGTCGCGGCTGTAATTGCTTACATCACTGTTGGATGATACATTTTTGAAATCGATATACATATTTCCCCAGCTAAGGTAATATCCATATCCGTTTGTTCCTGCATCATCACTTAAACCAACAAGGTTGCTGTTGGCAAGACTGATCGCGGAGCTGTCCTGTCCGTTTGCGAAATAATTGTGGATCTGAGTCATGGTAGATCCGTTATTCCCCTTATTCTCCAGGTTACCTCCATTGTAGTTCGGTCTGCTGGTGCTTGGTCCTCCTGACCAAAGCGATTTGTCATTGAGCTGGATACGTTCTCTGGTGATTCCGCCGAATACTGTTCCACCGATCCCGCCATTACCGATCGGAAGCGACTTTTCCTGCCAGCCTTCGTAATACTTGGTAATGTCTGCCGGACTTGTATACCACAGCTTCAGATCATTGTCACCAGTCTGCTGCGTTGCAGCGACCGGTTCCGCATTGACCTGCGTTGCCATATACGGCAGAGACGTCACAGCCATTGCTGCTGCACAGGCACTTGCAAGTACCCGCCATTTCATTTTTCTTCTCATAATTCCCCTTTCTGATACGTTCTTGATGTATCTTATTTATTGTCACGAAATTCCTCTGCCTTCGTATTTCTTCAGGCAGACTCCTCCCAGTAACCAATTATCTACATTATAAAGCTTTTCTTTTGATCATGCTTGTTCAATTTAATCTTTATAATCGCTTATTTTGTCAAATTCAGAACCTCGGATTCACATTTTATTTATATTTTTTTAAAAATTATTCACACTTTTTGTATTTTTCGGTACATTTTTTCTTTATTTCTGTTATAATACACATTAACGATTATTATTTGTGCTTATATATGGAGGATTTTTTTACACATGAAGAAAAAAACTACCGTTCAGTCAATAAATAAACATTCCACTCCTCCTTCTGAGGAAACTAAGATTCAGAAACACGAAGTACCTGGATTAATGACATTGTCCGATTCCATTCTGTCCGGTGCTGTTGTTGAATATCGTAAAGCCGGTTATAGTTTTGCCCGGCACTTACATACAAATATTGAGATTTATCGGATTCTTTCCGGTGAATGTTATATGGATATCCAGTCGGAAACCATCCACTGTACAGAGGGTGAGTTTATCATGCTGCTCCCGGATGTGATCCATTCTTTCTATCTGAATGATACATCGGACTGTGAATTTCAGCATATTCACTTTAATCCTGAGATGTTTTCCACGATTGTTCTTGAAGATGAGGGAGTTTTCCCTATCACTCTGATGCACGCGATCCTCTTTTCTGCCCAATTCTATTACCGAATGGAATCGGATCCGGTCATTAATGAACATCTTCAGAAGCTCATTACGCTCTATGCTTCATCCAACAGTCTCTTCTCTGCTGCAAATATTAACGTTGCACTGATGAACCTGATGTTGTATATCCTTGACCACACAGAAACAGAGCGTGAATTTTCCGAACCACAGCTTCAGAACAGTTACGTGGCTTATACTCTGAATTACGTTCAGGAACATTTTACCCAAAAGATCCGTCAGGAGGATATCGCCTTACAGCTGCATATCTCTGTCCGCTATCTGAGTAAGATCTTCAAGAATTATATGGGGGTAACCCTTTCTAATTACATTAACATTTACCGGATCAACCGTTCCATTGAATTAATGCAGAATACAAGTCTGACACTGACAGAGATTGCCCTTCAGGTCGGCTTCAAAGATTCCCAGCATTATTCCAAAGTCTTTATGAACGTGGTAAATGCAACACCGTCACATTACAGAAAAGCAATTTTGAAATAAAAACTTTTTCAAATATCATAAAGCACAGCCATCAGAGATAAAACTCTGTTGGCTGTGCTTTATTTTGTCTTTTACTGCATTGGAAATTCAAAACTCACTTCTGATTAGTTTGTTCTTTTTCTCCTTGCCATTACTGCAACAAGTCCTGCTGCCAGGCAAAGCATCGCCATTCCAGCTACATTTGCTGTATCACCGGTCTTGGCTGCTTTCACTGCATTTGATGTGCCGTTTCCGCCATTTGCAGTACCGTTGTTGGAAGAACCATTATTCTTTGATCCTGCATTTGTATTGCCGTTGTTATTTCCGCCATTATTATTGGATCCGTTATTATCGTCCTTCTTGTCATCACCCTTATTGCTGTCATCTTTCTTATTATCATCTTTTGCTTTCAGGGCTGCAATCTTAGCTTCTAAATTTGCTTTTGCATTGTCAACTTCTGTCTGAGTTGCGTCTGCTTTGTCGTAGATTGCCTGAGCTTCATTTACAGCATTCTGGAGTGCATCCAGGGATGCCTCTGTATAAACCTCTGTCTGTGCAAGCTTCTCATTTGCTGTATTGATTGCTGCAAGCAGATCTTCCTTTGCAACTGTCACTGCATCTTTTGCAAATGTTACTGCAATCGTATGGTTTGCTGTTACGTCTGAGAATGTATATTCTGTTACAACGTCAACTGCAGTTCCATCTACTGTAAGGCTGTCTACACGATATCCGTCATTCGGTGTGATCGTGAATGTAGCACTTTCACCTTCTGTAACAGATACCTTGCCATCTGCAAGACCTTCTGCTGTGATCGTTCCACCTTCACTTGCTGTTGCTGTGATATCGTAAGACTCAAGTGCAACATCTTTTGGTGTAATTTCAAGTTTATCAAGCTGTGGTGCACCACTGTTGTCTACCGGCTGAAGGATCAGAGTTCCCTCGCCTGCTTCTGTTACAACAATATCAAATTCAACTGTACCAACAGAAAGCACATTATTTACTTTTGTATGTGGAGTTGTTATATTTCCTGCCGTAATCTTATTGTTTGCTTCTGACCATGCAAGTTTATTTCCATTATTGGTGTCTCCACTACGATAAGTTGCAACCACGTGATATGTACCTGGTTTTTTTGCATTGTATGCATACTCAACTTTATCTGTACCTGTATTTGTTTTATTCAATGAATTGATAAACTTACCGTTACTTGCCCAGTCACCTGTTCCAATTTCACATCTCCACTGAGTTGCTCCGCAGGCTTCTGTAATGGTTGTCGCAAACTCTGCTTCCAGTGTTGCACTTGTTCCTGTCTTCCATGGGAACTGGAATCTGTCATCTGTTGTATAGTTTGTACGTGCTACAAGAGCATTTTTTGCAACTTCAAGTGCTGTATATGCTTTCCCGATCGTTGCGTCTGTCGCACTCTCATTTGCCAGTACTTCCTGAGCTGCTTTCAGTGCTGATGCAAATGTATCCCAGCCTCCTGAGTACAGATTCTCTTTCAGCTCTGCTGACTGATCAACCAGTGTCTGAAGTTTGTCTCTGTCGATTGCATTTGCATCTGCATCTTTGATCGTGATTCTTGCAGAACCGTTGAAACCGATGATTGCATTATTCGGTGTCTGCTCTGTCAGTTCGATTGAGAATACACGGTCACCTGTCTTATTGGTATTACGTCTTGTAATCGCTGCACTCTGAACAGTTACTTCTGATTCTCCCTCATTCAGCGTTACTGTTGGTGCATTTTCTGTATCGAAGTCATCCTGGATTGCACTTCCTGGATTTGGCTGAATCTTTGCTGTGATCGTTCCCTTTGTTCCGCCGACACGCTTTACTTTGACATCCAGTGTGGATTCTTCGTTCATTGTGTAAGCAGAATTTTCAAGTTCGATCATTCCTACGCCACCATTATTGATCACGTAAGCTGCTTCTACACCGATCGCTGCACTTGTCTTTGCAACAACTCTCAGTGTATGATGACCGTCTGTCAGATCTGCGGATTCAAAAATCTTTGTTCCTGTGGATCTGCTTGTTGCATTTGTATTGATCGTCTCTACCAGTTGTCCATCAATATAGACATCAGCAGAACCATGTCCCGGGTCTTTTGTTCCCATCAGATATACTTTTGTTCCATCAAATGTATAAGTAAATTCTGCATTTGCCTTATTGGACCATGTATTCTGACCATTGATATAGGAGCTTCCTGTCTGCGGATTCCATCCTGTGGAGCTGAATGTAAACTTCGTTGTATCATTGACACTTGTTGTCTCCATTCCTTCCGGTGCGGAACCTGCTAACTGGAATCCTTCACTTGCCTTGTATACACCCACTTCACTTAACATCGGAACTTTTCCTTCAGATGTTCCTACAGTGATTCTTACCTGGGTTGCTGATACAGGAGATGTTCTGATCAGTCTCTTTGCTCCGATCGTAACACCGGTCTTGAGTGTCTGCCAGTTTGCACTGTCGGATGTCTTATACTCAACTGTATAGCTGTTAATGTGCTGTCCTTTCTGGATTGCCTCTTCAATAGAAACCACATCAAATTTCTTTGCAGTATTCCATTTGATCGTCAGACTTCCGCTCTTTGTGCCGTCATCTGTTGTCCAGTATGTTGCATCATCACCATCTACTACATTGCCCGGTTTGAAATCAACATCATTTCCACGGACATTGGATGCTGTGATTGTTGTTCCTGTTGCTTTCGCAAGGTTTGTGCGGAAAGTTTCTTCCACATTCTGTCCAAATTCTGTCACTCTGTCGAGAATTGGCTTATCCACTGTACCCTGATTATTCGGCGGTACATTCAGAAGCATGGTTGCATTATGTCCTACCGAATCAAAGTACATGTTAGCAAGCTGAGAAATCGTCTTCGGAGTACACTTATTTGTTCCCCAGAACCATCCGGATGTGATACGTCCGTCACACTCCGGTACAGTCCATTTGTTACCATTCTCGTATCCCTTTGTATACGGTGTGTTTCCGTTGCTGTCAATCGTATTTGCATTAACATTTACATTTGATTTTGACCAGGTATCTTCATAAGCCACACCGTCTTCATTTCCGATCCAGCGAACTGTTGTATAGGCACCAGCTCCAAACAGCATACAGTCTGCATCATAGTTAGCTTGTATTCCTTCGTATTTCTGAATGGTATTGAACCATCTTGTGAAGTCGTATTCCTGTGCATTCGCACCGCTTCCCTTTGCTCCGTCCATCCATACTTCTACGAAATGTCCGTTGTTACCGTACTTGTCACTGCTGAGAATTTCTGTTAACTGATTATTGTAGTAATCATTGTAGTCAAGTACATCATTCTCTTTTGTTGTTGCATTTCCATTTGCATCATAATATCCGTAAGATGGTTCATGGATATCCCATGGTGACAGATAGAGTCCCATGTCCAGACCATACTTTGTGCAGGCTTCGGAGATTTCAGCAAGGACATCTCCTTTACCATTCTTATAATGTGTATTCTTTACACAGTAATCTGTATAGGCACTGTTCCAGATACAGAAACCATCATGATGCTTTGCAGTTACAATAACTTTCTTGAACCCTGCATTTTTCAGAGTACTTACCAGTGTATCTGCATCAAAATTATTTGACAGTGTAAAGATATCTGCCGGTGATCTGTTCCCGTAATGCTCGCCCCACTCTACCTCATTGAAGGTATTTGGTCCGAAGTGGCAGAATGCTGCAAGTTCATCTTTCTGATACTTGTACTGGTTGGCATCCGGTACAACTTTATCAGCAGCCGGTGCATCTGTATTCTTGTCTGCACAGTCAGCGTCTGTCACTTCACCGGAAGCTGCAGATACCGTTACTGCTGTAGTCCCGATGGAACCAAATACAGTTGTCACTCCGAGAATAAGTCCCATAATCATTGAAAGGGTCTTTTTCTTCATTTCGTTCCTCCCTTTATTATTAAAGCAGAGGAGGTCAGCATTTTCATGACCTCTCCGCTTTTTCTGAATTTTAAATCCGTAAAAGTAAGCTTTTTTTAGTTCTCTTTTTTACGCTTTACTACAACGCCTGCTGCCGCTGCGGATGCTGCCAGTGCAAATGCCCAAACTGCTACGTTTGTCGTATCGCCTGTCTTAGCTGCTTTCTTAGTATTGTCTACCTTTGTTGTAGTCTTATTGTCAGACTTGGATGTGTTAGAAGGATTGTTCTTGTTGTTATCAACCTTTGTATCATCCTTCTTATTGTCACCCTTATTGCTGTCGTCTTTCTTGCCGTCATCTGTCTTCTTTTCTACAAGAGCATTGAGGGCTTTTGCGATGGCTTTATTTGCTTCGTCAACCTGAACCTGAGTTGCATTTTCGTCATTCAGAACGGATGCGTACTGATCGTAAACTGCCTGCAGGGCTTTCAGTGATTCTGCTGTGTACTTGTCTGTTGCTGCAAGTGCTGTATCGGCCTTTGCTGTAGTTGCCTTGAGTTCTGTCTTATCAACTACTGTCGGATCAGGATTTACAGCATCTTTCTTTGTTGTAAATGTAGCTGCTGCCTTTGCGGATACATTGTTATTTGTATCAACAGCTTCTACCTCTACTGTGTACTCTGTTCCTTCTGTAAGACCTGTCAGTACATATTCTGTTGTTGCTACCAGTGTATCATTGACCTGAGTTCCGTTTACATATACATTGTATCCGGCAACTCCTTCATTATCTGTAGAAGCTGTCCATGTAACAGTTGCACCTGTCTTTGTAACATCAGATGCTTTTACGTCTGCAGGAACGCTCGGAGCTTCTGTATCGGCTGCCTTTGCTGTTGTAAATGTAGCTGCCTCTGATTTCTCAGATACATTTCCTGCTGCATCTACTGCTTCAATCTCTACGCTGTAATCTGTAGCTGGTGTAAGACCTGTCAGATCATACTCTGTAGCTGTTACCAGTTCTGTGTTTACCTTTTCTCCGTTTACATATACGTTGTATCCAGTTGTTGCAACGTTATCCAGAGCTGCTTCCCATGCAACATGAGCTGTTGTCTCTGTAACATCTGCTGTTCTTACTGCTGTCGGAGCATCCGGTGCTTCTGTATCAACTACTGCCTTGTCAACGTATGTGATGATCGGAGTAACATGAACAGACGGCTTGCTTGGATTGCTGTTGCAGCTTGCTGTTACGCGGATCACATCGCCCTTGTTCAGTTCAATCTCATCAAAATTTGCCCAGTCTGCTGCTTTCTGATTACTTGTTGAAAGTGTTACACTCTGTTTTACTGTATCATTTACAAGAAGGCTTAATGTAACTGTTCCGCCTGAGTTTCCAGCCTGACGCAGATACGGCTCACCATCTTTTACATTGAAGGATACTGTACCGCTCTTCGGTGCTCTGAATACCATTGCTGTCGAATAAGAAGTCTGCGGTGGAGCAGAGATCAGTCCATGAATGGAATCGCTCATTGCTGTACTGTGATTTGGAGCATCTACACCAACACCATAGTATGTATTCAGTACCCAGTTCGGATAAGTATTATCATAAGCTGTCATATCAGCCCAGTCGCCATTACCGTTCTTCTGCTGTGCAAACCATACATTTCCCTGCTGCTGTCCTGCATAGTCCAGTGTCCAGTTGTATGTATTCTTCTGAGCTACCGTATAGTCATTTGTTGTTCCATCTTCAGCCGTGATGCGTACTGTCATTCCTGCTGTTACTGCATCTCCGTC